>Ga0307488_10002833_pt1 | contig 14582 bp, 11 predicted proteins | sample SB02metaG_FD_202248 | JGI IMG/M metagenome (GOLD analysis project Ga0307488, IMG submission 202248) | Sea-ice brine microbial communities from Beaufort Sea near Barrow, Alaska, United States - SB 0.2 | ecosystem: Environmental > Aquatic > Marine > Coastal | place: USA: Alaska | collected... | reverse complement strand
GAACGGCTTTATGCTGAATTTACTCGCGGGATTGGTCGCTTATTGTTTAAAAGAAAATAAGCCAAGCCTTAATTTAACTGACGTAGAGCTGAACTCTATGGTTATCGCTTAAGCAGATCTCAGGTTAAGTACATAAATAGCAGAATCGGTGTTAACCTAAAAAAAACGGCCTATTGGCTGTTTTTGCATCCAGTATCACCTTTAAATTTATTAACTAATCCGAGTTCAGGTTAACTAAAAAAAAAGATAATGTTGTAGCAAAGCACTAGAGTGACAACCGTAAAAAGATGCTTTGGGGTGGATAGCTGGACTCTTTAAGGCGTTTGGGAGTCAATGTATATGTCGGTAGCAGATCCAGAAAAATCCAAATCATCTGCATAGGCGAACAAGGCGGGCGCTCCACCGGTATGCCAAAAAAGGACTTCGTCACTTTTTCCTATCTTGCCTGAACGGATCAGATGAATTAGCCCAGCCATGGCTCTTGCGGTATAAACAGGATCTAATAATATACCTTCAAATTTGGCGATTAATGCAATGGCCTCATTCTCTTGTGGTCCAATAACACCATAACCATCACCCACATAATCTGAATTTAAAATGAGCTCATCTTTTGGGAAGGTATAATCAAGGCCTATGAGCTTTGCAGTGTGATTAACAAGCTCTGTAATAATTTGCTCAAATGGCAGGGCAACATTGGTGTCTTTGTCTATATTGATACCCACTAATTCAAACGCTTTGTTGTAAATGTGTTTACCTAAAATTAAGCCTGCGTGAGTACCTCCAGAGCTTGAAGCAAACACCACATGAGAAAATTCACGTCCTTTTTTTTGCTCCTGCAACTCTGCGACAGCATCAATAAATGACACGGCTCCCAACTCATTAGAACCACCATATGGTACTAAGTATGGCTTTTTACCCGCCGCTTTGAGTTGTGCCAATATGCGGGCTATATCTTCCCCTTTTCGATTCGTTCCTGTCCAATGAATGTGACAATCGAAAATATGATCTAATAACAAATTCCCTTGGGCTTTAGCTGGTGCTTTCCCGCCAAGTAATAAATGACATTCTAAGTTTAGTTTAGCAGCCGCTGCGGCAGTTTGACGGCAATGGTTAGACTGAGCAGCACCCGCTGTAATGACGGTATTGCAACCTTGCTTTAACGCATCAGCTAATATGTATTCTAGTTTTCTTGTTTTATTTCCACCTAAAGCCAGACCTGTCAGATCATCTCTTTTCATGAATATCTTTGGGCCACCCAGAAAGTGACTTAACCTTGATAATTCAACCAGTGGGGTAGGGAAAAAACCTAAGGACGTTTTCTCAAAATGTTTTAAGTGCATAGGCTGCCTCACATGTTCCGGTAATCTTGGGTGAGTATATAAGTTATACCAATACGTATCATCATACACATAATAGGTAATTGAAAATGATAGCAGTGATATAGTATGGGTACTATTTACGAGCTCGCTCTGTGACCCACCTATTTTGGCTTGTCTGACATGCAATTTGAAGATCCCTGTTTTACTTATTTTACTTCACCTATTGAAAATCATTCCTTACCCGAACGTTTTACTTTTCCCTTTTATTATCAACCACACCCTTTATGTATGATAGCCGCAAAACAATTACAGAATCATCTTGCGACTCATGATCAATGGCAACATAACTTTGGTTTGTCTGCTGATCCAAATAATATTATTGGTAAAATGTTTGGTGTGTTGTTGGTAAAAAATGCGCAAGGTGAGTTAGGATTTTTATCGGCTTTTTCCGGTAAGTTAGCTGAACAAAACCATATCCAAGGTTTTGTGCCACCAGTATTTGATTTATTGGCTCAAGACAGTTTTTTTTTGGCAGACAAAGTGGCTATTAATAAACTAAATGAAGAGATAAAGGAGCTAGAAAACACACCAAAATTTTTAGTGTTAACACAACAGTTAATCACATTAGAAGCAGAACATGCCCAGCAGTTATCTGCGCTCAGGAGCGAACTGGTAGAAAACCGTAAAATTCGCAAAAAACAGCGACAGGCTCTGCAGAGTATTAGCGATAAACACCAAGATAAAGTCATCACAGATAAAGGTCTACAAGAGCTAGCCCAGCAAAGTGTTTTTGATAAATGGCGACTCAAAGAATTAAGCGAACATTCACAACAATCAATCTGGCAACGACAGGTAAAAGTAAACGAATTCACTGACCAAATAGAAGAGTGTAAGTTACAACGAAAAACCCTTTCAGCGGGTTTACAAAATAGAATATTCAGTCAATACCAGTTTCTGAATAAAAAACGCGAGCCTAAAAGTCTGCTGGATATTTTTGCTGATACAGCACTTAAAACCCCACCGGCTGGGGCAGGAGAATGTGCGGCGCCCAAGCTTTTACAATACGCCTTCAAACATCAATTAACACCCTTGGCAATGGCTGAATTTTGGTGGGGAGCTTCACCCAAATCAGAAGTGAAAAAGCATCAGCAGTATTACCCCGCATGCACCGGCAAATGTCAGCCCATTTTAAACCATATGTTGGCAGGTATGCAGTTGGATGAAAACCTATTGGTTTGTCATTATGGAGAAGGTAAACATGTAGACATCATCTACCAAGACGAAGACATCTTGATAGTGAACAAACCCACTGAGTTTTTATCAGTGCCTGGAAAAGAAGTATCCGATTCGGTCTACCAGCGAATAAAACAACAATACTCTGACGCGACTGGGCCACTCATTGTGCATCGACTGGATATGTCTACCTCGGGCTTGATGGTGGTAACACTTAACTCTCAGGCCAATAAATATCTGCAAAAACAATTTATTCATCGAGAAGTGTACAAACAATATGTGGCGTTAATCGAAGGGTTGCCGCTGCAGGATAAAGGTGAGATAACGTTACCTTTAAGAGGCGATTTTTACGATCGGCCCAAACAAATTGTTTGTGATCAAGATGGAAAACAAGCCCACACCTTGTGGCAAGTACTTGAACGATACCCAGAGAAAAATCAAACCAAAGTGCTGCTAACACCCCACACGGGTCGCACTCATCAATTAAGAGTGCATTGCGCTCATGCTCAGGGGTTGAATATGCCCATAGTGGGTGATGATTTGTATGGATCACGGGGCAGCCGATTACATTTACATGCACAAACCTTAAAAATCACACATCCCGTTAGCAAAAAAATCATGACATTTAAGGTCGAAGCAGAATTTTAAATGTTGATTTTTCGTTAAGAAACACATCGAATAATCGTTGAAATATTGATGAATTTCTCTAGTAGATAAACCCACTATTTGCCTTGCTGGCCCTACTTTCAAATAAGTAGACACCTTTTCCTGAGACTTATTGGCGTAATCTTTAATTCAAATATTGGTATAAATACCTATTACTATTAGTGGGAGACTTCGATATTTTAAATCCAAATAGTTCTATGTGATGACAGACTAATACCAGACTGTTTGGTATTAGTCTGAAAGTCTGCATCGTTTTCATTAGGTGAAATGTGTTACTAAAAAATTGGATTGTTTTGACGCTTGTCTCCTTAGTGTCTCTGATGCTGGTTTTTCAACAGCAAGGATTATTGGCGTGTTTGGTGATGATTTGTTTGTCAGCCTGGTTTGTTTTTCAAATTGACAAGATATCTGCCTCTTCGAATGTTGATTCTTTAGATGTGATAGATCATGAGTTGGCTGCCGCTGATTTTAAGTTTAAAATAAATACCTTGATGCTGGAAGTTGCTCCAACGCTTCATGAAACCCAGCAGAGTCTCCAAGACATCTATGCTACTCAGGAAGATGCAGTCATGACGTTATCTATGGCCTTTTCAGAGTTACAGGGATTTATTGATCAGCAAAGCGCTAACATCAGCAGTCTTATCAAAATTGAGTCAAGTGAGGAAGGGGACGACAATGAAGTACTTTACAGTGACAGTATGCGGGCGTTTGCACTTAGCACTGAAGGCACATTAGATCAATTTATTACGTCTACCGTTGAGATGTCGGCTTCTTCTATGGAGCTTCTTGAGAGCGTTAATGAAATTCATGCAGATGTCCCTAAAGTATTAAAAACGTTGCAAGACATTGATGGCATTTCGTCTCAAACAAATCTTTTAGCACTCAATGCTGCAATAGAAGCGGCCAGAGCGGGTGAGTATGGCCGTGGTTTTGCGGTTGTAGCAGACGAAGTACGCAAATTATCTTCTCGTTCAGCCAAATTTAGCGATGAGGTTCAAAAAAAAGTGAAGAGTATTAGCGATCGTATCACTGCGCTTACTGCACAAGTGGGGGTACTTGCCTCCTATGATGTGAGTTATGTGATTAAAGCCAAAAAAGATATTCATTTCGCCCTAGACAGCATCATTAATAAAGCTGAATCGGATGCCAATATAACCCAAGGCTTAGATCAGCTATCACAGCAACTAGAAGAGGCGCTTTCAAAAGCTATTCGAGGTTTGCAGTTTGGAGATATTAATGGTCAACATCTATTATATGCCAAGGATACATTGGAATGTGTGAATGAACTTTTAAAATCTATTGACGATAAAAACATAGATAATTTAATCTCTGAGATTACTTATCATTTACAGGTTGTTCGTGAAAAGAGACTCCATTCCCATAACCCAGTGTCTGCCACTAATATGGACGCTGGTGACATCGAACTGTTTTAATCACATTTAAGGCCAAACTATGTCTGACTCATACACTATTGCTATCCCTGAAAGGTTTGACTTTAGTCAGCATAAAACATTTACCGAACAATCCAATCGACTTATTCAGGACGAGCAAGCGAAAACCATCATTTTAGACTTTTCAAGAACATCTTATCTGGATAGTTCGGCGCTAGGTATGCTGGTTTTAATGAAAAAAAAAGCCACAGCAAAATCAATTCAGATTATTATTCGAGGGGCCAAAGGTAATGCACAAGACATTTTACTGATTGCTAATTTTAATCAGTTATTTGAGATCCAAGACTAAATATGGACTCAAACCTTTTAGCAAATAAACACATACTTGTGGTCGATGACGACACCCTTTTTTTTCACATGATAAGTGACTTTTTGCAAGGTCACTGTGTGCTTAGTGAATCAGCCGAAACGCTTGAACAAGCGCTTAAAAAGCTTAGTCAGAAACCATACGATTTTATTTTGATTGACAGTTTTTTACCTGATGGTTCTGGTTTAGAGCTGGTGCCCGTTATCAATGCATTGGCATACTCAGTGCCTATGGTTATGGTGACAGGCAATGATGATCAAGAATACATGCAAGCTTGTTTTGAAGCTGGCGTATCTGATTATGTTCTCAAGCCTGTGAATCTAAAATTTGTGTGGCTCACAATAAAACGTTGTTACCATTCTCATATTTTGGAGCAACAACTTCAAAGACAAAATAAACAACTCGAACTCTTACTAGACGAAAAACGCCAGGAAGAAAACTTGGCAAGGTATGTGTATAAACATTTAGCACAGCCAAACGATAAAATCGAACGAGCTGTTCAGTGCCATATGCAGGCATCCAAGATGTTTAACGGTGACTTTTTTGTGTCGGCAGCGGCGCCTAATGGAAACAAAATACTCACATTAGTGGATGCAACCGGTCACGGTTTGGCGGCGGCAATCAGTGTTTTACCCTTAGTATTGGCTATCCGCGCTATGGTCAAAAAAGGATTGTCACTGAGCCATATTGCTCACGAAATTAATTCCAAGCTATACAATGAGATCCCCGATGATCGATTTGTTGCCGGTATAGGCGTAGAATTTGATCTCCATCGCAATGAAATTTCTATTTTTAATGCTGGCATGCCAGATGGCATATTACTCGATGCCGATTGCAATATATTGCGATACTTAAAATCTAAGTCAATGCCTCTGGGTATTTTAGACGCACAGGATTTTTCCCCCAGCATTGAGACAATCAAAGCGGATACAGGGCTTTTTTTATTACTATATAGCGACGGATTGGTCGAGCAGGAATCGGCGGAAAAAACATTATTTGGTAAGCAAAATCTTGTGCAAGTTATCAATCACTGCCAGTCACCTGCCGACTTGGTGAACGCATTAGTTAATGCGTTTGAACAGCACACAGGTGAACAAACAGTGACCGATGATGTTTCGATTAGCTGTATTAATTTTGATATGTTGAGAGAGTCCTCGCAGACGGTCGATACCAATAAGCAAAATGCTCAAGTAGGGGACTTGCGTTTCTCTCTAGACTTAAATGGAAGCTTATTAGCGCAAGTAGACATTTTGTCGGTAATAGATTCAGTATTGAGTCACAGCCAAGTCGAGGCCTCATTACGCAAAAAAGCGTTTACTGTTTTTGCGGAGTTAGTCAACAATGCGCTTGATCATGGGGTGCTGTCATTAGAGTCATCGTTAAAAAATGATTACAGCGGATTTGCGGAATATCTGGAAAAACGAGAAGTAGCTCTTGGTGATTTATCGCAACAAGATAAGCTTTCAATTGATCTAAAATACTCGAATAAATCTGCTGAAATGCAATTTGATATTAAAGATAGTGGCAAAGGTTACCAACGGTTAATCGTATCCAAAGAACACCCTGCTCTTTCGGGAAGAGGCTTAGGGTTAATTGAACAATTAACCCAAGAATTTACTGTCAATACTCTAGGTAATGAGAGTTCTGTTGTCATTAAGTAGGCACACCTAAATGTGATAAACCTCGGGAGCTGCGAAGTGGTGGTTAGTAATATTCCATGAAATACCTTGTTCAACACAATGCATGGTTTGCCTGACATGTCCTAATACCAAACCGTATAAAGAATGGCTCTCTGAGAAAGTCCCAGCCGATTTTGTGCTGCGTTCTCGCTACTTCAAAGGGTATGGGTATCATCACGTTGATTTGTGTGTCGTCGACCTAGGCATAATGTGGTCAACTACATTGAGATAAACGGGTTAACCGCAGGTTTCACTTTTTTATAGGCCCTAGTCGCTGGGGAATAGAGAATAAAATTAAACGTGGTGTCGCCCCCTAAAAAACCTCATCGCTATGGCGACTGGGATGGCCAGCGTTTCCGGTGCTTGGTGGTTTCAAGCCTAAAGTTTTTCCTGACCCCAGAGTTTTATGGGTACTTTGCTCCGCTGACTATTTGAGCCTGAGCAAACACATAAAACTTTTTTTATGACACTAGGTTATTCAGCAGACAGCGTATTTTTCCTAGAAAAGGTGGTCTGAACGCCAGCTGCCTCGCGCCGTCCATCGCTGTAAATCGCGAAGACCAGTGCAAAACACATTAAAACCATCACAATCGAAAACGGCAGCGCGCCAATGACCATGGCCGTCTTAATGGCCGCTGTACCCCCAGAAATAAGTAGGCCCGCTACCACAAGCCCAAGGGCTGCACCCCAGAACAGGATATGTGGCCGAGCTTTGGGACCTTCGTCGCCACCAGCGTTGATAGTGTTCACGATCAACACCGCTGAATCGGCTGATGTGACAAGAAACGTCATCAGTAGGACCACAATCAATAGGGCCATACCCCATGCTAACCATTCACTGATTGGCGCTAGCATGAATTCTGTCATGGCAAAGATCTTGTCAGCATTGGCCGCATTAAAGATCACACCGTTAGCGCCACCATTGAGTTCCAGATCAATGGCAGTGCCACCTGCCCAAGCAAACCACACAAAACACATCAGTGATGGCACAAACATCGCACCTAACACAAATTCACGGATCGATCGCCCACGGGAGATGCGCGCTAGAAATAATCCTACAAAGGGGGCAAACGCGATCCACCATGCCCAGTAAAAGACCGGCCACCATCCCTGCCACTGTGTCAGTAAGAATGCCTCTGATCCTTGAACGCTATCTGTGGTCCAGACATTAAAGCTCATCTGTGGCAGTGCGAGAAGGTAATCCCAAAGACCAAGGAACATCGCAGAGCCACCAAAAAAGGTCGCGCCGAAGATGATAAAGAATCCAAGTAGGATGACAGACAGGATCATGTTGATATTGGACAGCCATTTGATGCCTTTGCCCACCCCAGACAACGCGGACAAAGTTGATGCCCCCATGATCATCATCAAAGCGACAATAATACCAAAGGTGGATGCATTACCTTGGGCATTGACCAAACCGCCAATGCCTATTCGCGTCAGTCCTGCAACAAACTGTTCCACACCAAACCCAAGTGTCTGTGCCACACCCAAAATGGTCGCTACAACCGCCACAATATCGATAAAGTGGCCCAAGGGTCCAGACAGCGCCTTGCCAAACAAGGGCGTTAGTGATGAACGAATAGTCAATGGCAATGCACGACGATAGCTAAAAAACGCCATTGATAGGCCAGCAATCGCGTAGCATGCCCATGCGCTTAATCCCCAGTGCAGGAAGGACCACTTGAATGCCATGCGCACATTGTCTTGGGCACCGCCTGTGGTCAAGCCTTGAATGACCTCAGGGTTGTTAGCGAAATGGGTAACGGGTTCGGCCACTGCCCATGTCAGCATGCCAACACCAATCCCAGCACTGAACATCATTGAAAACCATGAGAAATTCGAAAATTCGGGTTTTTCGCCTGGTTGCCCTAGATTCAGCCGACCGGCCGCAGGCCAAAGTGCCAAGCCGATACATACAATGACAAAAAGGGCGATAACCCAGATGTACCAAGCTGCGAAATTAGCCAGAATAAGCGTGTTCCAATCCCCGAGTATCTTTCCGGCCTGGACAGGCCAAAAGATTGCCCAAACCACAAGTGCACTAATAATGATTTTACTCACAACAGTCACATCAAGGCTGAATCCACGATAAAAACCAGTTGTCGCGAGCTTAATTGGAAGTTCTGATAAGGCAGGTTTTGGTGTCATGATTATTTCCCTTTGACTACTTTTATTGGGATTCACTAGACACCCAAACGAAATAACGTACCAATTAATATAACACGCTTGGGCCATTCATGACATCTAGCCCTTTTTGTGGCGCTAGATGTCTTACTCTTAGATGGCAAGTCGGTCAAAAATTTTGACTTGCGTTTTGTTGGTGCGGGGGGATTTAACAGTACGCAAACTAGTAGTGAAAGAGCATCACTTTCCCTGTAAATTGCTCATCTAAATTCATGAAAGAATCGATGAGCATTGAGCCGACAGAAAATCAAAAACATCGGTTTCGCCATCGCATCAAAGTGTAACGGCCCATTAATACGATGAGCCTTTTTATCCTTTATGATGCACTTCTGTGTCTAACTTTTCTCTTTGCACCCTTTTGAAGTAAACACCTTGTAATAGCAGCTATACAGACCCAAACTATAAGAATATTTATGAGAGAGCTTGACTCAATCGGCTGTTTTGTCTGTTTTATGCTGCCTTACCTACAGTAAATTTAGTATCGGCATCACGTAATAAATACAAGGCAAAACAGGCAGCCCACATTGGCCATGCAGCAAAAAACAAGAGGTTATTAAAAGCATCAAAATACTGTGGGAATGATGCCAAGGTCGAAGCACCATGTAATACAAAGACAAGTCCGTAAGTGATGCGTTTTTTAATGCCTGCGACGAAGGCGAAAACCAGAACAAGTTGCATAGCGCCTAAGATGTAGGCAATGTTTTCACCTAAACCTGATATGGCATAAAAGACCTCAAAAATTTTGATGCTATGACCGGGGTTAACGAACTTATCTATGGTCCACATGAACATCACAATAAATACCCCTAGCCTTAACGCCAATAAAGACCACTGTATACGGTTACGAATATCCATAGAGATGGATTCGTTAGAGATGGTTTCACTCATGTAAATTCCTTTGTTTGCATTATTTTAGACTTAAAAATTTAGCGAGTATTCGCTAGTTGATTTGATTAAAACTAAGGCACATAGCACAAGGCCGATGTCCTTACTAACATCGGCTGTGCGCATTGTTCATTAGCAGACACTGCAACAGACCGCGATATTTGAAAATTATTACAGTGAAATATTCATCGGCCTTTACGGATACGGTGAATGACATCTAATGCCGTTGAATGGGGGTATCTGAAGGGTCTTTAAATAAGCTTGTTTGTGCTGAAATACTCAATTGCAGAAATAGTTAGATGAGGAATATTGCTTTCGAGCTACCATCAAATGATGCCTATTCGTTACTAATGTATAAATAACCTCGCCACACGCTTTAACTAGTCGGTTAATGTTGCGCTGTTCTGGTGGGATATATGCCAAGTCATATTTACTCATTACCTTGTTAAAGTGAGCGATGTATTTGCACCTATATTGATGATTAGGCGGCAGCCAATCATTAAGGCCCTTTGCTCCTTTTTGACGATTTAAAGACGCCTGAGCAAGCATTAAATTTTCACTGTCATTGGCAAATAGCGCTTTTTGTTTTCTACTCCAACTGCTGCCACCGTGCCCATGGGCAAATTTTAAAGGCACTATGTGATCGAGATCTAAATCTGTGGACTGGGTAAATGTTTCACTGGAATAGGGGTCATACCATTCTCCCGAAAGTACATGGCATTGCTTATCTGATGTAAAAGTAACGGCTTTTGTCGATGTTTGGATGAGCATTTCATGTCGCGTGTTCTGACAATCTTTATCGCTGTCTAACCAGTGAGGCCAATCACTTCTGTCGTAAAGCATAACAAAGGCTCTGCCTTGCTCGATTGCTTCATCGGTGGCTTTATCTATTGCTGTCGTTTTTGCCCTAGGTAGGCGCCCACCCTGCGCGATGCAGTTAACTAAAGTAGCAAAGGCTTGGTAATGCTTGGTGCTGCTGAACCAGGCACTACTTTGGTGGTGACAAATGCCAGAAGAGGATAGTTTAACCTTAGGCTCATTGGAGGAGGTTGCTGCCATGCTATCAACACATATAGCGAGGACAAAGAACCACAAAAAGGGTACCACTCTAAAAAATATGACAGTTTTCATTTACAACTTAGATAAGACAATACGCAGATTTAGTTTGCCATGGAGGCAGAATAAGAAAAGGTAAAAAGTGATAAAATGACAAAAAAATCATGTTTTCAGAACTAAAAGCACGCTACGCGCCATCATCCCGCGCGGCGTAGCTATACTTTACCTAAAGGCCAGCTGACGCTGTTGCATATTTACTCCGTAAATATGCAACAACAAAAAAGAGTTACCAGACAAAATGCTCGGGATTGATTTTAAACATCTACAAGATGCCTCAAAATATATCTCCCCAAAGTATGAGTATTAAAACAGCGCTTAAATCACCGATGTGGCGCCAAATTCCTCTATCAGCTCGATGGCTATATTTTCCTGCGCTTTGCGGGCATCAAAGTTCACACACTGGCCATTGTTCCAGGACTTGTAGCGGGGTATATCTCGGTCACCGACATTAACGAGAGTCTCCCAAACCATAAGGCATTTTTCAGTTGGACTTGCATGGGTGTTTGCAGCAATTTTTGCCAGTACGCTAGTTAAGGTCTCTAATTCAAACGCTAAGGCGAGTAGCGCGTCTTTATCCAGTCGCACATAGGCTTTTTGGGCATGGGTGTAGGCTTGCCAATCAAATCCAAGAGATGTATCGGGCGTTCCCGATGCGGCAAAATCCCCCCAAATATTCATAAGTGTGCGGTTCATTTGCTCGCGGGCTTCCCCTTCTGGGTAGATATAGCTTGTAATAGGGCCGTACTTATAATCCCCACTGACAAATGAAATATCGGTACCATGTGCCGCGCCAAGGATATTGGGAAAATCAATAAAAAAGGAAGAAGCCTGGTGATCCCAGTCAAAACGATAGGCAAAAAGGTTTTTATAACCTGCCCGCTCTAGAGCGTCCAGGGGCTCATCGACACCACGCGCCTTCCAGGCCTGTGAGCGCACCCGCACCCAAAAGTTAAACAGTTGAGGATCTTTGATTGAAACAATCGGTGGCAACCACTTAGTAAATAGATAGCGGGTGCTCATAAAATAGCGATGTAAGCCCAACCATAGGGTGACCTCGTCTTTGTTAGACCCAGATATGATAGGGACATTTTTTGCATACAGAGGGTTGCCTAGAGCATTGGCAAGGCCCTCTCGTGGGATCACAATGCCGTCATTAGTCGTCAGTGGTTGATAATTAATGACACCTGGCTTGTCAACATACAGAGCCATTAAAGACGCGGCACTGACATTTTTTAGGATGGTGTGAAGTTGCTGCGGCGTCTTTAACGTTTGACTTTGGTCCTCTTGAGCCGCCAGCAGGTCTTCAACCATGCGCCATGAGCCCTGAGTGACATAGGCATTTTCATCCTGATAATCATAGGCATTCTCTAAGCTGTTGCTGATGGTGTATCCGGACTGTGCAATGGCCTTGTGAAACAGCCCCTTAGATAAAGGCGTTGCCAGCATAGTGTAAACGTTATGGGCGCCAGCAGATTCACCAAAAATGGTGACATTATCGGGATTACCACCAAACTCAACAATATTACGTTGCACCCACGTTAAGGCCTCAATAATATCTAAGCTGCCAAAGTTTGCGCTTTTGTCAAAACCCTCTTGTAACCCCTGAATAGCCGGATGGTTAAACCAACCTAGTGCTCCAAGGCGGTAGTTAATCGCCACCACTATGACATTTTTTTCAGCCACCAATTTACTATAATCGTAGTAATCCTTATGGCCGTTTATATTACCGCCCCCATGGATCCAAACCATCACCGGGTAGTGTTTATCTGTAAAATCCTTCGGAGCACGAATATCGAGATACAAACAATCTTCTGTACCCACAATGCCCTCACCGGGAATGCCCCCATAATTAGACGCTTCTTGAACACAGGATGTCACAGGCTTGTCGGCTATGATGTTATGGGGTGTATCTAAAGGCCGCGGCGCCCGCCAGCGCAGGTCGCCCACCGGAGGCTGTGCATAGGGAATATCAAACCAACTGACTACCGCCCCAGAAATGCCAAACGATTGCCCCTGGCTGATACCCGATGAGGTGTTGATGCTGTGCTCTGTAAGGCTCTCAATAACAGGCTCTGAAGCGTTAAAGACACCATAAGATGAGATCGATATAATAATAAGTAAGACGCTACAAACGCCGACTAGCTGTTTCATAATACAATTCTTGTTATTGTTACTGTGCCACGACCTGACAGGTCTGTTATAAACACGACACTCTTAAAACAGCTTATTTGATCTCAGTCTTATAGACAATAGAATCTAATGTGCGGGCCAAAAAAAAACAGGTGGTAAGCTTTTTGTGACTTAAGGGACTGAGCGTTTAGCGGCGCTGGCAAAAGAGCAGTGGCGGAGCCACCAAAGCGGGTATCGGTAAAGCCGATTGTCATGTTGCCTTACGATGGCTTCCCTGTTAATTCATCTTTACTTAGCCTATTGTTTGGGTGTGATGCCGCTAAATTGAGTGCTAGCTAAATATTATAATTAGGTCTAAAGTAAGGTCTTAATTTAGCGTTTTATTGGTAATGACGATGAGACAAGTTTTAGCTGACTGTTCAGCAAGTATTTCTGAACTTAAAAAAAATCCTACTGCTTTATTAAATGAAGCAGATGGCGCAGCCATCGCAATATTAAATCATAATAAACCCACGGCATATTTAGTACCGGCGGAAACTTATGAGTGGTTAATGGATGTTGTTGATGACTACGAATTAGGTCAAGTTGTAGAAGAGCGTCGTGGGGATTTATCAAAAGCTATCGAAGTAAGTTTAGATGACTTATAGATTAAAGTTTCTTCCCGCAGCTAAGAAAGAGTGGGATAAATTAGCCGAACCACTTAAAAAACAATTTAAGAAAAAGCTTGCCGAGAGACTTGAAAACCCACATGTACCATCAGCTAAATTGAAAGGGTATGACTTTGTCTACAAGATCAAATTACGCACGGCAGGTTATAGATTAGCATATGAAGTTTTAAATGATGAGATTGTGATTTATGTATTAGCGGTCGGTAAACGCGATAAAAATGCTATTTATAAAAAGTTGGCGTCACGCTAGGTGAAACCGCTTTACCTTAGTCACTCGCACACCCATGATGATCTGCACCCGGTTACCGCATAACAATCTCGACTTCTCGACAACTGGAACGCCAGCCCGGCACTCCTGCATTGTTCTACCTTCCGCCTTCCATGGCGGTCGCTTGTCGAGCTGTTAACTGGGCGAAGCCATGTTTCTAAAAAAACCAGTTTCACCTATGTCATTTACACCTAAAATAAGCCTTTTTCAGCTGAAACTTTAAAGGCGGAAAAGCAGTGGCGGAGCCACCAAAGCGGGAATCGACGAAGTGTAATTTTCTTACTTTCTTAAGATGGCTGATGAGATGGACGCTCCCTAATACGCCTCAACGAGCCGATATTCGTTTTGTGCCGGTGAAGTATGAACACCAGCAATAAATACCCTGTTTACATCGCATTTGTGAACGACTTAACAAAAACAAAACGGCTCTGAGTAATCAGTCCAGAGAGTTGTTAAGTGAATTTGGCGTGGTATTTCCTTGTGGTCACAAGGCACTCTTGAACGGGTTAAACAGTGTTATAGATAACCCTCAGTACAGCCATCGATTGCAAGATATGGTCATAGACATGTTGAGTGAATATAAGGCCACGTTTAAGCGCCTCAAAGATATTGAAAACAGTTGGGTGAATTTGTTGATGAGAGTGAAAGCGGTAGGATATTACGCAGCATACCC
>Ga0307488_10002832_pt1 | contig 14583 bp, 19 predicted proteins | sample SB02metaG_FD_202248 | JGI IMG/M metagenome (GOLD analysis project Ga0307488, IMG submission 202248) | Sea-ice brine microbial communities from Beaufort Sea near Barrow, Alaska, United States - SB 0.2 | ecosystem: Environmental > Aquatic > Marine > Coastal | place: USA: Alaska | collected... | reverse complement strand
AGTAAGAGATGAAACAATTTATATATGATTCGTGGAATAGTGTTATGGATGCAAAACACAACCCACTACGAAACATTAAAGACATACAAGTAAGACATCTTGTATTACAGATTCTTGCTTGGATGTGGTGTATTGTATTTGCAGCGATGGTTGGAAGTTGGACAGTATGGGGAATAAGTGTGGTGGCACATCTTCTTCTCATTGCGGGAATTGTGCTTACAGTTGCAGCATTTGAAACGGCAAAACGCAGCCCACAATCATTTAATTTTATTAAAGGTTATCACAGTCCTAGTCGTAGTAGAAATTATATGTGGATTAATGGTGAAAAATTTATACTACCAGAAAATGATCCAGGCGGAGAACATGAATAATGAAAGTACGTTTAGTTAGTTATTCAGAGTCATTTGACACTGATCCAATTGCAGTAAAAAGACCTGATGTTGAACAATTGATTGCGTATTGTGCTAGAGTGTCTAATCCAGACAATCAGAACAACACTGTCACATCAGAGAAACTTATAAAATACCTTGTCAAAAATAAACACTGGTCACCACTAGAGATGGTCAATGCGTGCCTTGAGATAGAGACAACCAGAGACATTGGACGGCAGATTTTACGCCATCGTTCATTCTCATTCCAAGAGTTTAGTCAACGATATGCTGACCCGACAAAAGACTTAGATTTTGTGACCCGTGAGGCTAGACTGCAAGACACTAAGAATCGTCAGAACAGTATAGAGACAGAAGACGATATGTTACAGAACCAGTGGGAAATGCGTCAAAAGTCATTGATTGAATTGTCACAAGAAACCTATAATTGGGCAATCGAAAAGGGCATTGCAAAAGAACAAGCTCGTGCGGTGCTACCAGAAGGACTAACAGTATCTCGTATGTACATGAATGGAACCCTTCGTAGTTGGGTTCACTATATAGAATTAAGGTCAGCGAATGGTACACAAAAAGAACACATGGAATTGGCAAAAGCTTGTGCAGTAGAGATTGCAAAGATTTTCCCACTTATTGGAGATATATTAAATGACTGAAATGACTGAAATTCCTATTTTCCCAGCTGGTGTATTGAAGATATACCAAAATTCTAATCCACCAAAAATTCCTTCTATGGATGAGTTTGAATTTAATCAACAAGCAATTGCAAATCCTGATACGACACAGTTCAAGGATACACCAAACATTATTGATCATGAAGGCCTTGCTGATTTAAAGACATGGTTCTATGAGTGTACTAAAGATTATCTAGATAATGTGATGACTTTAGATCATCGTGATTTTTGGATTCATGAAAGTTGGTTGAACAGTGCAGAACCAGGCAGTTCACAAAGTATGCACAATCATGGTAACTCTATTATCAGTGGTGTGTATTATGTCAAGTCAAATCCAGAACATCCACCATTAGTATTTGAGAAAATGCCATCAAACAGCGATCCGTTTTTCTCACTAAGAAAACACTATAGTAAAGCCAATCCAAATTTTACTAATAAGATTGGTATGCCATGTACAGAAGGATCATTGATTATGTTTAATTCATATTTGTTTCATGGATTTTCACAGAACATTACTAATGAACCAAGGATTAGTCTTGCGTTTAATGTACTAGCAAATCTATCTGAACGTGATGCTTACAAGCTTGACTTTGTAAAGAATGAACGATGGTTGGATGATGCTCCTGTAAATTACACAGTTAGCACTGATGGTACTTCTGGTAAGATTGATAGAAGGATGAGTAAGTGAAAAAAGCACTTGTTATTGGAAATGGTGAGTCTAGAGCATGGTTCAAACCAAAGGCTTCTGATCACCCAACAAGAACTCCAACAATACAAGACCCAGACACTATTACATGGGGATGTAATGCAATTCATCGTCAAGGAAACCATTGTGTAAATAATCTAGTTGCAATGGACTATGCAATGCAACAAGAGATTTATGACTCAGGGTGGGCAATATCTGATCCAGAATATAATAGATTGCATAGTTTATATTTTGCAAATTGGACCATTGTTCCATCAGAAGTCGCTGATATGATGCTTATGGGATTTGATATACCAGAAACATTTATTCACAAGAGTAAGAAGAGAACTGATCAGTGTGTTATATCTGGCAAAGACCCTGTTACTCTTCATGAAAAGGTTGAGTCTGCAATAAAACAATTTCCTGATCTTGATATGAATGATCTCAAACTCAAGATGGAAAAGGATGTAGGTATTTGGATTACATATGTAGATACCTATGATGCAGTAAATTCAATTGAAGATCATGTTGGTTGGTCAGCTGGAAATACAGCACTGTCATTAGCTTGTCAGTCTGATGCAGAAGAAGTATATATATTGGGATTTGATTTATCTTCATATGATAAACCTATCAATAATTTATATAAAGGAACATATAATTATTTACCAGAAACGTCTAAAGGATTTAATCCTATAAATTGGATAAATCAAATCAGTGAGGTTTTTAAATCATATCCAGATAAAAGTTTTTATTGGGTAGATTGTCAATTAGAAAATTTGCCAATCGAGTATCGATGGCTTTTAGATGATAACCTTGGTCGTTATTCTATTTCTAAAGAAAAACTTTGTGAAAAATTGAAAATAATTTGAAAAAGGTATTGACTATTATATTATGTTGTGTTACTATTATAAAATCAACAAACGTTAACATACTTTAACATACGCAAAAATAAGGAGACATATTAATGTCATTTGCTACAATGAAAAAACAAAACAGTCTTGATTCACTGTTGGGCGCTGCCCAAGCAGAATCTGCTCCACAAGAAAAGAAGTCATATGTCGATGATCGTCTTTGGAAACCTACGATGGATAAGTCCGGCAATGGATATGCCGTTATTCGTTTTCTTCCAGCATGTGAAGGTGAAGACCTTCCTTGGGCTAAAGTTTGGAACCATGCGTTTCAAGGACCAACTGGTCAGTGGTATATTGAGAACTCTCTTACCACTCTAGGTAATAACGATCCTGTATCAGAGTATAATTCTAAACTCTGGAACTCTGGTGTAGAATCAGATAAGGCAATTGCTAGGGCGCAAAAGCGTAAGTTGCAATACTTTGCTAACATCTATGTGGTTAGTGATTCTGCCAATCCTCAAAATGAGGGTAAAGTGATGCTCTATCGCTTTGGTAAGAAAATCTTTGATAAGGCTATGGAAGCAATGCAACCAGCCTTCGAAGACGAATCTCCTATAAATCCGTTCGATTTCTGGAACGGGGCGAACTTCAAATTGAAGCTTCGTAAGGTAGATGGTTACTGGAACTATGATAAGTCTGAATTTGAGGGCGTAACTCCTCTATCTGATGACGATGCTGTTCTAGAAGGTATCTATAAGAAACAGTATCCTCTTACTGAGTTTACTGCCGCATCCAACTTCAAGTCCTATGATGAGTTGAAGACTCGTCTGGACACGGTTCTTTCTGGTACTGTTTCTGCAAATACTACAGTGCAGACGCTGATGGAAGATGAACCAACTGCTACTCTTACGGTTGATACCAAAGAGTCACCAGCACCAACACCAACGATGACGGTGACAGCAGATGATGATAATGAAGATGACGCTATGTCATATTTTGAGAAGTTGGCTGATGAAGGGTAAGACGGGTAGACTATCCTAGTTGCAGAGTAGGACTCGAACTAAAAAAACCGTTATACAATAAAGAACCCCTCACTAAGAAATTGGTGAGGGGTTTTTACTAATACAATTAGAAATCATTATTATTTGCCAATAAAAGTTGTGAAGTTCTATTAGATGGACTAGTTGAATGTGGTGTTCCATAATTATTATTAACACTGCTCTTATTACTATTATCTGTGACAATTGTTGGTGCATTTACGTTTGCCTGACCACTAGACTGATTTGACCCACTTGCAACAACAGCATCTGCCTGCATCATCTTACGCATGCTGTCTCTACTTGATCTAATAGAATCATTTGCTGGATCACCTTTTCCTGCTAGTACATATGGATGATTAGATGCTGGTATAAAGACTTTGTTATTTCCTGATCCTTTTGGAATAAAATTCCCATTCCCATATTTTTTTGCCGCAGCAGCTTTTAACCTCATATCATTTCTTCTACTATTTCTCGCAAACTTCCCTGAGAACATACTACCTTTATTTCCAGAAGAAGCTTCTTCTCCACCTCCAGTAACATCATCTGCAGCACTATCAAGTGAACCTACTTTTTTACCTCCAAATGCATTACTGAACATACCACTAATCGACTGAATTAAGTTAGGTTGGGTTTCTTGCATTGTTTTGAATATTCTCTCATATTCATCAGCAGTCGGCGGCAAAATTTTTGGTAGTTTGATTTGATTCAGAAGACCAATTTTTGTTGCATCAAGTCCATTGATTGAACGTATCGCTTTATCAAATGCTATTAATGAATTAGTTCCTTCAATACCAATATTCTCCAACGATTTACCAATTTCTTTAATACCTAAAGCTGTTTTCGTCATTACGGTTGAATCAATTTTAGATAATCTTTCAACTGATGCAGTTTGTGCCTCAAGTAATTCAGTTGCCGCTTTTGCTTCACCAATTTTATCACCCTTTACGGCATTAATAACCGTTGCAATACCATCTGCAATCGCAGTTACTGTTCCTGCTACAGCACCGCCAACACCTTCAATTATACCAATAATTACACCACCAACTTCTTTAATTACATCACCAATTGATCTGAATATCTCTGGTACTTTTATGATAGCAGTCATGAGGACGTTACCGATAACATCAGCAATCTTAATTATAACAGGTGCGAATTCTTCAATGGCCTTCGTGAGGACGTTGCCAATAACATCAGCAATTCTAATCATGATAGGAGCAATTGCTTCAAATGCAGGCGCTGCAACTCTTAGTGCTGCACCCAAACCAATCATTCCAAGAGTGAATACAGCTAAACCAGCAATGACAACTGGGTTTGCAAATGCCATGACCCCACTTGCAAATCCTCTTAGAATCCCTGCTATTGCCCTTCCGATACCTTTACCGATTGGACCTAACGCTTTCCCTAGTGCAGCAAATCCTTGTGCTAATGATATAAGAAGTTTTCCGGCACCAGAACCAACCGCTTTTATAAAGACTCCGATACCTTTACCAAGTCCAGCAATGCCCGCACCAAGACCAGTCAAACCGCTATCGCCACTGTCACTTGACCCTGCGCCACCACTTCCAGTAATACTCTCTGCTATTTGTCTTAATAGATCAAGTTGTGTAGATTTCCATCTTTCATTTTCTTGTCTTTCTTGATCTCTTTCAGCTGGAGTCTCACCACCATCGTTAGCTGCCGCAGTTGACAGACTCTGTATATTTGCTTCATTTTGATTTTCAGCAAGAATCATATCTCTTGCTATTCTTTCACTTTCATTTTCTGCATTTTCTTTTTCAATAATACTATTTGCTTTTTCTTCTCCAAGTTGTTCTTTTAAAGCTTTATGTCTTTCTTCATCCCTCTTTTTTGAAGCTTTAGCTTCAGCAACTTTTCTTTTATTTTCTCTGACAGTTTTTTGAAATTCTTTATATTCTCTTTTGCTTAATCCAGAAGATTCTTGTAATTGTTTAGCACGCTTTTTGTCAAGCATAAAATTAAATATTGTTCTTTTAAAACCATTTCCTAGAATTTTATCACCAATCTTTGCCGCAAGCGCTGCTTTCGTAAGACCTAACTCTTCACGCAAAGAGTTTTCTTGTACACTTAATGCAGCAGCCTTTAGTTCTTTTGCTGCATCACTAAAAGCTTTAGCGCTTTCTTTTTGTGATTTGATTAGATCATCTTCTTCTTTTTTTGTAGGCATAATTTATTTCCTGCTCATGTAAGCGGTCATGCCCATGTAAGCACCAACAACACCAGCCATGCCGATGTAGAACAAACCTGAGATATCACCAATTAATTTAAGTCGAGCTTCTGAGATAATAGGAGTACATATAACGATAGTGAACACAATCATAGCAATAAGAGATACCCACGACATCTTTCGTTGAGCATCAGCTTTATCTTCTTGCATTTCAAGTTCTTCTATTTCTTTCATTTTAGCTAATTCTTCATCAGTCACTATTCCATCCCCATCTAAATCATACTTATTATAATTTGAATCTTTTTGTAATTTTTTCTGCGGCATAGGATATCCCCTTATTTATTTTGTGCTTTTTGTCGCTCCTTTTCATCCTCTAACCACTGCATTAATAATCCAACATAAATATCTCTTTCCCACGGTATCATATTTTCAATTTCAGTAAGACTATATTTGTGATGTTGTATTAATCCAAAATTAATCTTAAAATATGATGCCAACGTATTATGAGAAAGAGTTAGCTTAAAAAATTGTTTAGTCCCTCCAAGTGAACTGTTGATTTTACTCCTGTTTTAGGATTTACAATTTCTACATCATGAGTAAGTTTTGGCATTGTTTCAAAGAAATCTTGTAAATTTACAAACTGATCTTGTGTCAAACTATCCACGAAATCTTCAATTTCTTCTGAAGTTATATCAACTTTATTATAAACATCATCTCCAAACTGAATTGAAGATATACAATTCTTAATTACAGAAAAAATACTATCTATAGAGTTTTTACCAGAAGATTCTAAGGTTGATGCAACATTTGGATAATCTAATTCCATAGAAACTTCATTACCTTTAGAATCTTTACCAAGATTACAAATCTTACTATGTTTATCATCCATAGTCACTGTAATATCTTCAAGATTGATAGTCACATCAACATACGTTACTTCATCATCTGGGCATAACATTTTTACATCAACTGTTTCTGAAATTGATTTCTGCCTAATTTTTAGAAAGGCGTATTCAATATCAAACATTGGGTCTGTTTTATTACCGACATTTCCAAAGGTACAAGCCTTTACTAGATCAAGAACCCCTTGATATGTTGCGCCCTCATCTTGTTCTTCTTGAGCTAGAAGTAGAATTTTTTCTTCTTTAACTAAAAATGGTCTAAATTTTATTTCTTCTCCTGTAGAGGGAACTTTCATTATATAAGTTGGTGTTTCAAGTTTTGGCAAAGCCATATTATATCTCCTATTTCAATTCATTTTTTTTATTCAGTATCGAAGAAAAGTTCTTCTTCAAGCTCAAGCAATTCCGCCGTTTTGTTTGGTTGTCTAGAGGCATGTTCACCAATATCAGTCCAATATCTAAATGCAAACTGAACGGAAAAATCTTGAATACCTTCAGTTGATGACATATCAAATTCAACTGGTCCAATAGTTTTTGGATATACTTCCCATATTTTATATCCTGCTCTTGGTATAAAAGATTTATCTAAAACAAATATATCAAGTTCACCAGTATAATCTTTATAGTATTTTATATTCCAACTGTATTCACTATACGCTAATTTTTGCCAATCAGCAAAATATCTTCTTATATCAAATCTATCATCCAGAATAAATCGTGCTGAGATATCATCTGAAAATCCTATTCCACTCACAATGTCTCTATTAGGGCCATATATATTAGAGTCAGATTGTGTCTCTAAAATATTGCCCGGCAAGGTTACAGCATTACAACGAATTGATAATCTTCTTAATGTATTCGCACCGCCTGGAGATATATTTTTAGGTGGAGATATGTTTAGTTGAAATTTATTTTTTTGTGATATTCCATATCTACCAAGTTCACTCCGTAGCGCATCAATAGAATTTACTTGAGTCCTTGTGACACCATCTGCTTCAATTGGAACACCAAAAGCATTATCAATATTAACTTGTCTTTCTAAGTCTTTTAGAGGATTTGCTGGCATTAGATCATTTTCCTTGAATCTGACCAAACAGAACTTGCACTAGATTTTTTAAAGTTATGAACAGGAAGTAGTGTTGCTACAACCAATTCATCTTCTTCAATTTTACGAAACTGTGATTTTGTATATCCAGCTAAATATCTGTGTATAGTTGGTTTGACTAAACTTATTCCTTTGATAGCATTATAGCTTGTATTTAAATCACGATCAAGCATAGCATCTAACAATTTCATCCTTAATGGAATTGGTAAATAATGAAAATTTAAACCTAAAAATCCATCTGTATAATTTTCTATTGGAAGTACTAAAGGAAATGTGTCATAATATGGTAATTTCTTTTTATGCTTAGGTCCATACACAAACATATTTAAAGTTCCAACAAATGGTCGTGCTGATCTACTACCATCTTTAATGAGGTCTAATCTGCTAGGTTTACCAAATTCTTTAATTTTGTCTCGATACCACTGAGTAGAATATGGTTTGCCTTTTGAGGCGTCTATTACGCTTTGTATATAATCGCTGTTTGCCATACTCTTATTTATAACGAATTCCTAAATCATCTTCTGTCAGTATCTTAAATTCCATACCCTTATCTAAACACCAAGAGTTTGCTGATCTCCATTTAGCTTCATTAACTCCCCATGTTTTCACTTCTGAAAACCAACGCTTAGTTCTTTTTGAGGGTTTTGGGTCTGGTGGACTACACTGTTTCTTAGGTTTAACTTCAATTATATATTTTTTAATTTTATCATTATGTTGTTTGACCTTGATATAGAAATCTGGAAAATAACGATGTACTCTACCATCTAATGGTGATATATACGGTATAATAACTTCTTCGCTGCCCCACTCCATTATAGATTTGCTATCATCACAATATAACATAAATTTTCTTTCCCATAAAGAACGATAGATAATATTACTTGGATCACCCCTATATTTTACAGGATTCTTTGGTGTATATTTTCCTCTGTATGCCATATTGTATAAATACCTTTATAAGATTATTTATGGGAGTTGCCATATGGCCAGAGTTCAGTTTCTCGCAGCAAAAAAACCTAAAAGATTTGATCAAAAACCACAAGAAGGTGCTAACTTAAATGGTAGTGTTCAAAAAAACGCTGGAAGAACTCCAGTACTTTCTGCTCCTAAAATGCTTAGTTATCCCACTGAGGCTAGTAGTTTAGAACAAGGTCATTTTGTACTTTTTCAGATACACAAATTAACTTCCGGCTCACTAGGTAAAGAAGAAACTGGTGACGGATTTAAACGGCGTAGTTTTACTCTTAGAGGATCAAACAAAACCGTTGAAACACAAATTGCATTGTATATGCCTGCACAAGTTGGAACAACGTATAAATCTAATTATGAAAATAAAGAAATTGGAGCTATAGCAGAAGCAGGAGCAAATGCACTTGCTGATGGCACTGCATCAGGTCTTGTTGGTTTAGGTAAAGTAGCAGTTGCAACAGGTGCTAAGCAAGCCCTTTCTAAAGTGACTGGTTCGTTGATTGATACATTTGGACAAGGCGCTAAAGAATTATTTCAACTCAACTCAGGAAAAATTGTTACTGAGAAAATGGAATTGATGTTTAAAGGAATTGAAAGAAGACAATTTCAATTTTCATTTTCGTTTATTCCAAAGTCTGAACAAGAATCTGAGCAAGTTGACAGTATAGTTCGTGCTTTTAAAGTTGCGATGCTCCCATCATATACAAGTTCTTTTGGTGGTTCTTCTCTAGCTGGTTCTGGTGTTGGAACAGGAGAAGGAGTTGCGGCAGCTGCTTTAGGTTTGAATACGGGCGAAGCAGGATTAGGAAGAACTTTAACAATTCCAACCACTATGGACATAAAATACTACTATAGAAAAGACGACACAAGTGCAGCAGAGAATGCTTATCTTAATAAAATTTCAACATGTTATTTGACTGATATGGATGTCAAGTATGGCGGAGAAAGATTTACTGCTTACACTCCTAATGATAAGGGCGCACCACCACAGAATACTACGTTATCTTTAACATTTGAAGAAATTGAAATGATAACACAAGAAGCTGCTAGAGTAGGATATTAATATGTACTTTGAAAAATTTCCTAGAATACAATATACTAATGTAGAAGGTGGTCCAACTAAAACCGTAGTAAATATACTTAGACGGATTGGAGCGAGAGAGGCTGTCAAAAATAAAGGTGTTCTGTTTAATAAGTATAATGTATTAGGTAATGAAACTCCAGAATCTCTTGCATTTGATTTTTATGGAAATGCAGAATTGCATTGGGTTCTTCTTCTAGTAAACGATATATTTGATCGTTATCACGATTGGCCAATGAATACTAATCAATTTCAAGCATTCGTTTCTGACAAATATGATAATCCTGATGATGTTCATCATTACGAAATTTCTCAATCTTCTGGTGACACTGATGTTACTATAAATATTGGAGATGACAATACAGATTACCCTAGTGCTACATTGATAACAAATTTTGAATATGAAGAAAAAGAACAAGATAAAAAGCGACAGATTAAAATACTTAGTGCTGCATATCTTCCTAATTTTATAAAAGAATATCAAAAGTTACAATCGAATTAAAGGTATACAATGGAACTAAAGCAAGCAGGCGATTGGAATCTTGAAGAAGCGATACTTTATACTTCAACAGGCAATATAATTCCATTTCATGAATCCGTTACTGAAATACAATTATACGAAAGTATTTACAGTAAAGGATTGTATGGCCGAATTCAATTGTTAAACACTATAGCTTTACAAAATGAAGGCCCAGTTATTGGTCAAGAATATTTGGGACTAGTATTGTCCACACCAACATTGTTGGATAATACCACCAAATTAAAATTTGATGAAAATGTCTTTCATGTCACTAAAGTAACAAGAGAGTATGAAGGTGGAGCAGAGATTCTATCATTAGATTTTTACTCTTCTGAAATTGTTCACAATCAACGGAAACTTATATCAAGAACTTTTAGTGGTACATACCATGAGATGGTTGAAAGCATTTTAAGGAAAGACTTAAAGTGTAAAAAACGCTTGTACATAGAACAAACAAACGATACAAAACAACACATAGCAAATAATGATCATCCAATAGATATTATAAAAAAATTTACAACACAAGCAACTGCTATGCATCATAAGTTACCCTCATTTGTGTTTTTTGAAAATCTTAGGGGATATCATTTTAGGTCAATCCAAAGTTTGTATGCTGAAGGAAGTCGTTTCACTTATTATGAAGCAGACCCGTCTGCTGGAACAGGAGATGCTTCAAAACCTAGTCTTTCTAATACAAAGATAAATGATCAAATTACACAAGATTTACAAAGAATCAGAAGCGTAAACCTGTCAGAAAATAATGACACATTACTTTCTGTTGCTGTTGGAGCTTTGTCTTCAAGACTAATTACTCATGATATAGTACAAAAGAAATTTACAAACCACACATATAATTATTTGGATGATCAGACTGTTGAAGATCATGGTATTGAAAAATATTCATCAGGCCTTGTTGACAGTAAGGATAAACATCTCTATAGTGGCATATCATTAGATGATGAGGGAAATAGAATTTCTGATTTCATACCTATTCAATATCTAACCCCTGTCACAACAGTTAAGAATGAAAATGGTGTTTATAAAAACTCACAGTATGAAGTGTATAACAGTGTCACAAATAAAACAGAATATAATTTTGATCCTGTTAAAAAGCAAAATATACTACAGAAAAGACGTTCATTATTTGCAAATTTTGATACAGGGATTACTATGCTTCTTCACTGTATGGGACAAACCACATTTGGAGCTGGAGATATAATAACAATAAATCTTCAAAAAGAAAGTAAACATGACTCTGATGGTCAAGACAAATTTATCAGAGGAAATTTCCTTGTTCAAGAGATTAAACATGTTTTCGATAGAGTAAGTAATCAACACAAAATGTATTTAAAGGTAACAAAAGACAGCGTTGATCATGATCTTACGAAAGATCAAGATGGAAAAGAATATGGAAATCATTTAGAAAAAAAACCTGTTAAAGATAGCCCTTTATATTCAGACAACCATTTTTATGGGAACATAAATGGATATGATGAAGTTGGTGCTAATCAAGCATTTTCATCAGAAAACGATAACAGATTTCCACTGAGATCAAAAAATTCATCAGATACAGAAAGGAGAAATTAACTCAAATATTATGGCTAAAAACCCCTATCACAAAGAGATGCAAAAGGAAGAAAAAATGACAAAAACAAGAAATAGACGTAAACAGATGCAAACCTTTCAACAACAAGATAGACAGATCGAACCAATTTCGGAAGATCATAAATATATGATAGCACTAATGAAAAATGAGTTAACAGGAAATAAAAATGAAAACATTCTACGAACTACAAGAGGGAATCAATGATCCCAACATTTTTAAAGCATTTTTCCTAGCTGGTGGACCTGGCAGCGGTAAGTCATACGTTGTCAGGCAAACCACTGGTGGAAGTGGATTAGTAATTATTAATTCAGATGATGCATTTGAGGTCTTGCTTAATAAAGCAGGTCTAGATATGAAAATGCCTGATGCTGAATTTGATAAAAGGGAACCATTGCGTACAAAAGCCAAGCAAATAACGGGGGCCAGAAAAGAAAATGCTGTTGAAGGACGTTTAGGTTTGATTATTGATGGTACTGGTAAGGAATATGATAAGATTGTTAAACATTCTATTCAACTAAAACAGTTGGGATACGATACACACATGATTTTTGTTAATACCTCTCTTGATACAGCTATTGAACGTAATGCAAACCGTCCTAGAACTGTACCAACAGAAATTGTAGTTAAATCATGGAGAGATGTTCAATCTAACATAGGTAAATTTAGTCAGCACTTCAGACAAAACTTCATTGTTGTTGATAACAATGATACTAAGGAAGATGTAATGACTCCTGTATTTAAACAAATAAAGACCCTGTTACGAAAGAAAGCAACAAGCCCTATTGCAAAACAGTGGATTATGCAACAAATGAAAGATAGGGGCATTACCAAAATGCCTAAAGGTTTCTAACAGTAACATATATGCAACACTATTGATTAAAATCTAAAAAACGACATAGAATGCCATTTTTTGTTTGACATTATAGCTATTATATGCGATACTATAATAATGATGATAAAACTTACAGGTATAACGAACCACGGAAAGAACCGTGTTCGTGAGCATGGTGATCTCTGGGAAGTCCTAGAGTTGCCCACAGGTGTGATAAAAATGTCACACAAACCCATACACCCCCCTATTAAATCAGTCAAAACTGGCGAAGAAAGATGGTTAGATGATACTAATTTTTCTTGGATTCCTGTCGATTTTGCTTGACAAACCTTATTCCATAGTGTATAATGGTAATATAATCAAGAGAGAGAGAAAAACATGACAAAACTTACTGAGCTAGATAGAATGGTAATGACAGAGGTTAATAAGGCCTGTGCAAAAACAGAAAATTACTTTGCAGATGGTACTGTAAACTGGAGTTACGTTGATGCAGATGTGTATATGGCAGTAGAGCCATTTATACCGTTTGGTGAAACTGGTTCATATCTTGAAGCATTTAACCGTTATGTAGATGTGATTCGCATTGCAATTGATATGAAAATTGCATAGTGTGACATATTTACATCTTGACATACTCTAATTGGTATGTTATACTATGTATATAATGAGAAATAAGGAAATGATTATGAATAACGAAATGACAACCCTGATTGAGAACATCAAAGCAGATTACCTTTACTGGACTACAGGTCGATCTAGCACCCTCAGTGAGGTCAACGAGAAGATGATTGCTGAGTTCAACGAAAATATCACGTTTAAGGTAGGTTCCAAGTATATCAGAGTCTTCAATGAAGGCGGTAGTGTTTGGGGTTTTGTTGTCAATGTTGACAATGATAAGAAGTTCAAGAAGGGTGACATTCTGATGGCAGCGGGATATAATGCTCCTGCTCGGAACAAAGCACGGGGAAATATCCTTGATGGTGGTTACACCATTCGGTGGACTGGCCCCCTTTACCTCTAGGAAATTGATTATGAGAACGATTATATTCATTACCCTCATGGTTGCGTGTGTCGCAATCGTGGGGTACATTGAAGACCCTTGTGCCACTGAAGGATTAATTGCTGGTTGTGCAAATTAGCGCTTGACAAACTCTATTCCATGTGTTACTATTAGATATAATCAGTGATCAAAGAGGTTTTAAATGGTTGAAAAAATTGCGATGAACAAGGGTGTTTTTCTTGGATATGGTAATACAGATGATATGGAAATCGTAGGGCGTGCCTTTGGGTATGACTTCTATGTTGAGAAAGAAGAACGTACATCTCAGACCGTTTGGGTATATGACCGTAATGTGACAAAACGGTTTCGCCGCTTTGTAAAAAGTGGCAGCTGCCAATTTGGTGGTCAGATGGAGACTCGCTATCGTATTGCTGCGAAGGTTTGCCTGTCAAAAGACCGCAACGCCTGGCACGTTGATCTGCTTAACGTAGATAGTCGTTATAAGGGTAATAACCTTGCCATTAAACTTTATAAGTTTCTGATGAAAAAGATGGATATTACACTTATGGCAGGAAGTAGCCAATCTGCTGGTGGGCGATATGTCTGGAACAAGCTTGTTAAATCTCCTGACGTTACAGTTTATGCCAAGAAGTCGCCTTATTCTAAGATAATTGATTTTCCTAAGGCGGGGAATCGTGAACTGGTCGGCAAGATGTTTGACCTATACGATAGTAATGCAGAAATATT
>Ga0307488_10002831_pt1 | contig 14584 bp, 23 predicted proteins | sample SB02metaG_FD_202248 | JGI IMG/M metagenome (GOLD analysis project Ga0307488, IMG submission 202248) | Sea-ice brine microbial communities from Beaufort Sea near Barrow, Alaska, United States - SB 0.2 | ecosystem: Environmental > Aquatic > Marine > Coastal | place: USA: Alaska | collected... | reverse complement strand
CGGCGGCGCGCGCGGCAGGCTCGCGAAATCATCATAGATCCGCTGCGGCGCCGGCGCGAGGTGCCCCGGGCGCGGGCGCAGCGACTCGGGGAGCGCGCCCGGGAACCGCCCCTGCAGGTACGCGGGGTCGAAAAACGGCTGCCCCGCGGGCCCATGCTTCTCGCGGTGCTTCTGCCGCGCCGCCACCGCTGCCGCCAGCGCCTCATCGATGTCCCGCACGGCGCGCTCCGTCGCCGCGCTCTCGATGAGCGAGCACCCTAGCTCCAGGTTGTCGACGGTCGCCGCCTGCACCGCCTGCTCCAGCGCCTGCGGCTCCCCCGGCGGCACCACCCCCGCCTGCTGCAGCAGCGCCCGCAGCTGGCTCGCCACCGACGCCTTCAGCGGCTCGCGGCACGTCACCAGCGCCAGGCTCCCCGCCAGGCTCGACACCATGAGGTGTGCCGCCTTGCGCAGGCGCGCGGCATCGGGCTCCACGGCGAAGTCCTTCAGCCAGGGGTTTACACTCGTCCACGTTTCAGCTCAACCTGGGCCCTTTCTGACACAAAATACACCCTAAACACCCCCTAATACCCCCTGCCTCCTGCTGAACACCCCCTAAACAACTCCTAAATGCACCCCCTATCACACAGAAAGCGCTTATGTTGAGCCGGAAAGTGAACGAGTGTAAGCCCCTGCCTTGAGCACCAGCTCCCGCGTGGTCATGCACGCGATGGTGACCGAGCGCTCCACAACCGGCGACACGATCTCGCGCACGGCGGCGGTGAGCGCCACCGGCAGCAGGCGCGCCAGGGCCACGCGCGCCGCCTCCGGCAGGTTGAGCGCCGGCGCGATCTTGATGTGCTGCTGCATGGCGTTAGGCAGCCCGCCGCCGATGCCGCCCATGCCCGGGATCCCGCCAGGGTCACCCACGCCGAAAACTAGGGACTGATGGATAGTGCTCGCCACGTCAAAGGATGTCATTTAACTCAAGAACGAGGGTTTAGAATGTGTGTGATGACGTAGCGAGCGCTGTCCGTGTGATGACGTGGCGAGCACTGTTCGTGTGCTGACGTGGCGAGCACTGTCCGTGTGATGACGTGGCGAGCACCATCCATCAGCCCCTACCGTCGATGGACTGCTGCCCCTGCCCGCCGCCGAACGCGCCGCCGATGGCGTCCGGCGCGGCGCCGGGAGCGCGCGCGGGCGCCCCCATCATGCCGCCCCCCATGCCCCCCATGCCGGGCTCGTACGGCAGCCCCCCGACGCCGCCCGCCATCACCCCCGGCATGGAGTTGGGCGGTGCCGACGGGCCCGTGATCTTGTCCGCCACAAAGTAGGGACAGATGGATAGTGCTCGCCACGTCATAGAATGCCATTTTGAACCCTAGTTTCTGCATGGATACTGCTCGCCACGTGATCAAACGCGTTTTGAGCCCTCGTTTCTTGAGTGAAATGCCATTCTATGACGTGGCGAGCACTATCCATCAGTCCCTACCACAAAGTCGGGATTGCCCGCGCGCTCGCGCACGCGCTGGTTGAGTAGGTAGCTGGGCTTGATGTCCTTCAGCTCCACGTCCAGGTGCTTGAACAGCCGCTCCATCTCGAACTTGAGGTTCAGCTTGAGGTCCCGCGCGTCGTAAATCTCCTTAATGTAGCGACGAAAGATGAATTTGTAAGCAGAAGTTGAAAGCAGTATATCAAACTTTACTTTCAAGCGCTTAGTTCCAGGGGGTTTCAACTTGGGTTTCATAGGGTCAACCTGCACCGCCTCACCTTGAGCAGCCCCAGCACCGCGGTGGTCCACGGGTTGGGAGCCTTGAAGATGATGTTGTCCTTCGCCGGCTCCAACACCTTGCTGTAGCGGCGCATGTTGACATTGAAAGCAAAGTTTGAAAGAAGTTTATCATCATGTACTTTCAAGCGCATAGTTCAAGGCGCTTTCCGCACGAGGTTTAGCGTGTAGGGTTTAGGGTTTAGGGTTTAGGGTTTAGGGTTCAGGGTCTTAGGGTTTAGGGCTTAGGGTTATGGGTTCAACCTGCAGCGCCCCACCTTGGCGATGAAGGGGATGACGGCGATCATGTGCCCGGTCTGGTACGACTCAAGGATTAACCCCTTGATGTAGCGGCGCAAATTGAAATTGAAAGCAACGTTTGAAAGCGGTCCATCACATCTTAGTTTCAAGCGCTTAGTTCCAGGCGCTTTCAACTTGGGTTTGTTAGGGTCAACCTGCACCGCACTACCTTGATGTCCAGGTCCCGCGTCAGCACGGGCTGCGACCGACCGATGGTCAGCTGCCCCAGCCACGACCCCAGGTTGTAGCGGCGCAAGTTGAATTTGAAAGCAGAAGTTGAAAGCAGTACATCACACTTCAGTTTCAAGCGCTTAGTTCCAGGCGGTTTCAACTTGGGTCTGATAGGGTCAACCTGCACCGCCCTACCAGGTTCTTGAGCAGGCTGCGCTCCCCGCTGTTCGTCTGCACCTTGCCGGACGACAACAGCACCTTCATGTAGCGGCGCAAATTAAAATTGAAAGCAAACTTTGAAAGTGGTTCACCATATTTTAGCTTCAAGCGCTAGAACCAAGCACGGTCCACACGGGGTCAATCTGAGGTCAACCTAAGGTCGACCTGGGGTCAACCTGGGGTCAACCTGCACCGCCCTACCTTGATGTTGGAATACGACGCGTCCAGAATGAGGCGGAACAGATCCGGCTCGTGCAGCGCGTCCAGAAGCTCGAGGTACAGCGCGTGGAAGTTGGGCTCGATGGACGCGCGCTTCACCACCAGGCAGGGGCTTACACTCGTCCACTTTTCAGCTCAAAGTAAGCGCTTGGTATGGGATAGGGGGTGCGCACAGGGATTGTGTAGCCCGTGTTTAGGGGGTATTAGGAGGTGTTTAGGGTGTGCTCTTGTGTCAGACACGGCTCAGGTTGAGCTGAGAAGTGAGCGACTGTAAGCCCCTGCCACCAGGTAGATGGAGAACCACGCCCACTGGTCGCGGCCAACGCGCTGCAGCACCTCCGCCGCCTTCGTCTCCATGTCGTAGCGACGCAAGTTGAGTTTGAAAGCAAAAATTGAAAGCAGTTCATCACATTTTAGTCTCAAGTTCTTAGTTCCAGACGGTTTCAACATGGGTTTCATAGGGTCAACCTGCACCGCCTTACCATGTTCTGCACCGACAGGTTGTTGATGATGAAGTGCACCTTGTCCACGGTCTCGGAGTCCGGGACGCTGATGTCTTGGTTGGACCCCGCGGCAAGGAGCGTCTCGAGGTTGAGCGACGTGGCGAAGCCCGCGGTGCCGCCGGCGGCGGGCGCCGTGGGGCCGAACGCGCCAGCTCCGCCCCCCATGCTCGCGGGCAGCAGGGTGGGATTGGGGGGCGGCGGCTGCAGCAGCGTGGTGGCGCCGTTGTGCTGCACCCGCGGCACGGTCCCCAGCAACGCAGCAAGCTCCAGCACCGCGGCCGCGCCGCTCACCGGCCTTCCTACGCCGTCGCTACCACCTGCACCGTCCAGCGGAGCCATGCCCGGCGGCATCGGCACCCGTGGCGCGGGCGGCGCGCCCACCGCCGCCGCCATCCCCAGCCCCCCCGCACCGCCACCACCGCCCACGCCCCCGCCGCCGTCCCCGCCGCCCCCCAGGTTAAGCCCCGCGAGGCCCCCCGCGAGGCTTACACCCCCCGGGCCCGCGGACGTGCCGTCCAACCCCATCATTGACGGCTCCTCGCGACCCAGCTGGCTGACCCCCCGCTCCGCCGCCGAGGCGCCCAGCAGGGTGGCCAGGTCCGGGTGCGCCTGCGGCAGGTGCGGCACCGCGGCCAGGTGCTGGCAGTACTGCGGCCACTCCGGCAGCCGCGCCTGAGTATACCGCCGCAACGTGAAATTGAAAGCAAAAGTTTATAGCAGTTTATAGCACTTATGTTTCAAGTGATGAAACCAGGCGCGTTCAATAGAGTAGCACATGATAAAGAAATACCGAGCATCACACACGGGCATCAAAGTCAGACACGCCAACGACGACTTCATCCGTGCGTGCAAACACGGTTTAGGGTTTAGTTTTAGGATTTAGGCCTAAATCCTAAACGGGTATGAGACTGCACCACCGTACCTTGAACTGCTCCAGCGCCTCGGAGCCGAAGGCGAACATCTTGGTGCCGAAGGGCTTGCGCAGGGCGTCGAGCACGCAGCGCAGCGCCACGCCCAGGGTGATGTTGAGCACCAGCTGGTGCGCGATGAGGCGACCGAACAGCACCGCCGTGATGCGCAGCTCCTTCTCCGGGTACTTGGGGAAAAACCGGTACTCGTCGAACAGGTTGTGCACCGTGCAATAGGGACTGATGGACAGTGTTTGCCAGGTCATAGGATGTCATTCAAGTCACGCAACAAGGGTTTGATATGCGTTTGATGACGTGGCCAGCACTGTTCAACTCACGAAACAAGGGTTTAACATGCGTTTGATGACGTGGCCAGAACAATACATGAGTGCCTACCATGCAGCCGAAGACGTCGCGCTCGCGGCGCTGCTGCGACCCGCGGGACCGCGTCAGCATGTCCACCGTCTGCTCCACCGTGTGCTGCCCGCTGTACAGACGCTGGAAGTACGAGTTCGCCTCGGCCTCCACGTCCGCGGGGAAGTTGCCCCCGCCGCCGCCGGCCTCGCCCGACGGCGACGCCGCGATCGGGGCGATTCCTACAACACCTAGCCCGCCGCCGCCGCCCGGGACCACGGCGCCCGAGCCGCCGCCACCGCCCCCCGCGCTGGCCACCGCCGCGGCGAGCGTGGGGTTGGCAGCCGCCGCCGCCGCCGCCACGTCACGCAGCTCCCCGCGCAAGTCCGGAGGTAGCCCCCCCGCGCCCGCCTGCAGCACCTTGAAGAAAATGGCCATGGTCTCCACCGCCAGATTGGGCGCACCGGGGGCCGCCCCCGCCTCGTCTCCCGTGGCGCGCGCGCGTAGAAACCGCAGACACGCCGCCGCGAACGGAGCACCCGACGCCGCGGCGCGCTCCTGCAGCCACTTCTCGAGATTGAGGTACTCGCGGCGTGCCGCCAACGCGGCGAGCTCCACCGCGAAGGCGTGCGGCGCACGGTCCAGCACCGCCGACAGCGCCTTGAGGTCCTGGCACACGTCCAGCAGCCTGGGCACGTTGGCGCCGCCCTCGCGCGCGTGCATCTCCGCCATGGTGTAGCAGCGCAAGTCGAATTTGAAAGCAAAGTTTGAAGGCGGTTCATCATATTATAGTTTCAAGCGCTTAGTTCCAGGCGCTTTCAACATGGGTCTCATCGGATCAACCTGCACCGCCTCACCATGGCGCGCGCCACGCCCTCCTGCCCCGCGGGACCCGACGCCCACACGCGGTGCAGCACCAGCGCGGCGTTGGGGTGCCCCGACGCCGACAGGTACGGCGGCAGCACCGCCGCCGTCACCCAGCAGCAGGGTCATTGACAACAAGCACTCCAACCGAGATCGGACAAGCCCACATGACTGACCTTCAGGGTGGACCCTCATACCCTCATACAGACGTGCGGTCTCGATTCGTCCATTCAATTTCGGTCGAGTGCATATCCTCAATCAGAACCACCCCCTGCCTCGACGAGCAGGCTGCCGGTGCCGCCGGGGATGGCACCCGCGGAGGTGGGGTCCTCCGCCATGGCCGCCGTGGAGCCCAGCGCCACCACCTCGGCGCACGCGTTCATCGCCGGCTCCAGCACCGCGCGCGCCCCCGCGCCCAGCTCGCCCCCCAGCCCCCCGCTGGACAGCGCCGACAGGGTCAGGTACAGGTCCACGCTCAGCCAGCAGTGGTTGGGGGTTCCAACGCTAAGGCCAGCCAGATATCGCTCGTCCCGTCATAGATTGCTCTTTAACTCAAGAAACGAAGCTTCATAACGCGTCACATGATGACGTGACGGTTGATATCTGCCAGGTCCTACCCGATGGGGCTGGCGCCGCCGGCCAGGCCCTCCACCGGGGAGATCTTGCGCCGCGAAAACGCCCACGGGAACATCTCCGGCGCCGCCACCACGGCGTGGCGCAGGAACTCGAGCTGCCCCGCGGGTGCCCGCGCCCACGCGGCACCCGCGCACACCGCGGCCACGGGGAACGGCTCCTTGTCCTTCACGGCGCGCGAGAACATCCGCACGATGGCCTCGAAGGTCCGCGCGTCTGGCACCGCAAACCCCTCGTGGTCCAGCAGTGCCATCGCCGACGCCCAGCTCACATTCGGTGCGTGCTCCACCAAGGGCCGGGTAAATCTCGCCCGCCACGTCATATGAAAAACCAAGAAACGAGGGATGGCCACTGTGGTGGATCCTACGGCGTGGAGAATCAATCACGATCACGCTCGCCACGTCATATGATGCCGCGTAACTCATGAAACGATAGTGTGAACCGTGATGGATGACGTGGCGGTGGTGGGTGTTATTGACTCGGCCACACCTCTAGCAGCGCGTCCACCGCGTTATTGTAGTTCCAGGTCGCCGCGGAGAGCGCGGCGGGGGAGGGCGGCGCGATGCCCACGGCGGCGGTCAGCGACTGCAGCGTCTGCCCGCAACTCCCCACGTCTAGACAGCTGTGCGTTCTCGCCAGCACCGCAATCAGCCGCGCCAGCTCGCGCTCGTCGATCGCCGGCAGCAGCGCGATCACCTCCTTGAAATAGTCCTTGGTGGCGGTGCACCCGTAGCCCAGCTCCTCCACCACCATGCTGGGGCCCGCGGAGGACGCCAGGCGTGACACGATGTCCCCCCCGCCATTCTTAGAAGCGGCGTCGCCCATGATGAAGTTCCTGAACGCGCCCGGGGTGTGGATCGACGGCTCGCCCAGCAGCGGCAGCAGGGTCAGGGGTATCGATCGCTCGCCCGCGTCCAGATCCCGGAGCACCTTCTGCTGCAGGGCGGCCGCCGCGGTCCGGAGGTGTTGCCCGCGGTCCGCTCCCAGCGCGTACGCGAGGGTCCGGTGCAGGACAGGCGGGGGGAGCGCGCCCGTGTCCGTGTCCGACTCCGAGCTGTGCAGCGCCTGGATCCGATCCACCAGGAACCGCTCACCTGCGGCGCAAGCAGACGGAGGAGAGAGCGGAAACGTGTGTGAGACGCGGGTCGTCGGCAGTGCGTCTCGTCACAGAGAGCGAGGAGGATGCGGCGAGTGTGCGTACTGGTACGCCACGAGTGAACAGTCATAACAATGACTCGTGCATTTCGAGCAGCAAACATCACGGCGACGGAGAACGAGCGGCTGAATTCCGGAGAATGCGACGGCGTCCTTTCCCGACACGGGTCGCCGCCTGGTGCGCGCGACGACGCGCAGAGCATCGTGGTGCCTCATCCGCGCTCGCGCACGCGTTTGTTGGAGCTGAAATTTAGGTCAAGAAATGGGATTTTTTGCAAACGCGAGACCACTCACCTTCGCTCTGCCACGCGCCGCTGTCGCTGTGCTGCGCGAGGCTCAGGCCGAGATCGAGCTGCGCACTAAGCGGAAGCGCGAGGACCTCGGCGAGGTCCGGGAGGAGCTCCGGAGGGACGCCGACGCCGTCGACGAGCGCCTGACTGAGCCGCTCCGCGAAAGCCCCTGGGTCCGCCTGCACGCACCGCACTGCAGGGGCCCCAGCTGAAATTGAAACCAAACATTTGAATGCAGTTTATCGTCTTTTAGTTTCAAGCGCTGAATTCCAGGGCGGTCGGTCAACACGCGGGGTTTAAGTGGTTTCAACTTGCACCGCCGCCCCACCGCGCGGCGACCGCAGCGAGCAGCGGGGTCGCGGGCGTCCGCTCGACCCCCCCGGAGTCGCTCACCTGCACGCGTTCCACCAGCAGCGCGAGCACCAGGAACGGGCCGTCGGCGCCGTAGAGCTCGGCCGCCTGGGGCGCGGATCGCACAGACAACGAACTGTCAGACAAGGGGTCAAAAAGACACTAGCTTTACAGTGCAAATAAAACGGGTGCAAAACGATGGGGTACGTCGCCCGCGCGCGCGCGGAGAGCGGGTGGTCACCTGGAAGACCTCGGCGGCGGTGGCTTCCCCGTTGGAATCGTCGAGCTGGGAGAGCAAAAGTTTAACTCGTTGCGTAATGACCGACGCGAAGTCTATTCTCATTCCCAGGCCCGCCACAATCTCCCCTCTCTGCGGCCAACCCTAGGTGATGTTGGGGGTGGCGCGAGGCGCGGTCTCGCCGCGTATCGCCAGCCCTCGGGAGGCGGGCCGCTCGAAGGTGGGATCGCCTATCAAGGCGCCGCGCTCTAAGACGCGCCAGTGGTTATGAACGCCCGTGTTCCCGCGCCTCCACACCCGCCTTCAAGCTTCCGCTGTGACGCTGACGGTGCAGAGAGCCAACCTCTCAGGCCCCTCTCGAAAACGAAAGAAGGGGGGTGGTCGGGTGGTCACACTGGAGCTGGCGGTCGGTCATAATAAACCTAAACCACGAGAAACCACGTCACGATCTCCGAAATTTTACGCGTCAAACAGGAACTTCCGAAAGCACCCGGCTTTCACACCACACGGCGCGCGTCACACGACGAACGTCCTCAGACCTTCACTGCGTTATCAACGTGTGTGTGAAGTTATTGACGGAGGCGGCTTAAAGCTTTCTCGAACACACGAATGGCCCAACCCCTTGCCTTCGTCTTCAACCCCTTCAAAGGAAGCGCTCACAGCTGTGGTTTCCAAGGAGACTCCATCGACGCAGCCTCGCCCAGGTTCAGCGCCGAGGCCTCCGCCTGCGGCATCGCGGCACACGTTCAGGCGAAGATGGCGTTCACTCAGCTGATGAACTGCGAGACGAGCGCGCGTTACGCGGCGGCCGAATGCCGCCCGGAGACCCCCTCGTTGGAGGAGCCCCCCACTCCTTCAGGCGAGGAGGACACCTCGGCGATGCTCGGGGATTTCGCCATGGGTGGCGAGTGCGCGCAGGCGATGGGCCCCTCGACGTCGTACCAGCCGGTGGAGGTGAGCGCCGCCGCGTCATAGGCACTCATTTTATGGCGGATCTCGTCGCCCCTCCTCACCCTCGCCACGCCTCGCCCGCGCCCCGCTCGCCGTGATCCCCCCTCACGAAATTGACGGTTCGTTGCCCCTCCCCCTCCCCATGCAGATGTTGCCGCTGAACTTCGGCGACCTGGACGGCGAGCAACAGGCGAACACCCTCTTCAACAAGGTGCGTTTGATTCGTGACGCGCCACATCATCCCATCGCGCCCCGCGCCGCCGCGTTCACCCCCCGCGCGTCCTGTCTTCACGGAAAAGCGGAAGCCAGCATGTCGCGTCACTTTTTTATCGGACACTTTACACGTGCCTTGCCAGCGCACTGCCAGCACTGACATGACACCTTACTCTTTAATCCCTCCAACAGGGCCCGCTGCGGACGCTCTCCGCGCGCAACTTCGAGGCGCTGCTGGACGAGAGCGGGCTGGAGAACGAGGTGAGCACACAAGCAACCCAGCCCGGGGCGCCTCCCTTTCGCGGCGCCCCGCTCGACGACGCCAATTACTGTTACGTGGCTGGGCACCCATTGACAACGGCACCGCGTGTCGTGGTCGAGTGAATATACTCTGCACCCCTTGGGTGACGCGACGCGACGCCCGTTTTTTTTTAACGCCGCCGCCTGACTCTTTCCCCGCGCCTCCTTTTTTCTGCAACAGTCGTGGACCGCGTTGAACAACTTGCCGTCGCTGCCGCGCGACGCGAGCGCCATAGATCTCTTGGAGGCTCAGGAGGCGGCGGCACCCGCGGCCCCGGCGCCGGCCGCGCCCGCGCCGACCGCCGAGTCGCCTTCCGATTCCTCGGCCGCAGCTGGGCACACCCAGCCCCACCCGCTGCGCGCTTCGGCGACTGACGACGACACCGATAGCGGAAACACCTCGAGCAGCGACACCGACACCGTGCAGGCGGGGCCTTATCCTGGCGCTCCCCGTGTTTTCCAGCTCATCACAACCTTCCCTCCCTGAAGCCAACCACATCCGACTAAATTCCTTGGAGGAGTGTCTGAGTCCAAAGTCCTTGAGTTAAGCTGCCGCGGATTTTGTGGCGTGAGACTCTGAGTGCAGGAGGCGCGCGACCTGGCGATGCAGGCACGTGCGCGCGCGGAGGAGGCGCGCCGCTTCGCCACGCAGAAGACCGCGGCGGCAACGGCGCTGACGATCCATGCCAAGGAGATCTTGGACGTCGCTGTCACCGTCAAGGGCGGCAGCATGGGCGGCGGCCGCGGGTCGCGCTCGGTGTCGTCCAACTCGGCCCCCGACGTGCTGTCCGAGCGCATGGGCCGCGGCATCGCCGGCGCCGCCGCCAGCGGCGACATCTCTTCCCCGCCCTTCACCCCCGCCGCTGGCCACAAGCGCGCGCGCAGCTTCGCCATCCAGCCCCCCACCCGCAAGGCCCTGAAGCCCGCCGCTCCCGCCCCCGCCCCTGCCGCCGCCGTGTCCTCCTCTGGGCGCCTCAAGAAAACCCCGCAGAAGTACATCGTCGCCGACGACGACACCGACATGGAGGACTTCTACGAGCCCCCGGTCACCAAGGCGGCGGCGGCGACCGCGGCGGCGGTGGTGGCCGCGGCGGCCGCGGTGGAGGCAGAGGTGGAAGCGGCGGCAGCGACAGAGTCGGTAGAGGCGGCAGCGGCGGCGGCGGCGATGGTGCCCAAGCCGGGCGGCAAGTCCGGCGGCACGAAGAAGTCTCGCGCTGCGGCGCAGGTAGGATTGTCACAAATAACCCCGCCACATCCAGGCATCTACCACATTTGCGGGCCCTTGCATACCGGAAACATTTCCCGGTACACTTTTGGGGCGGACCGTCTTTCGGCCAATTACAGCACGGTGTACAAACAACCCAACACGCGCGTTTACCCTGAGTTCACACTGAGATTCAAGGAGGTCAAGCACACCCTGTGACGCGGCGAACGTTCTTCACTTGTGGCCCTGCACGCAGAAGCTGAAGACGTCGCGCGGGATTCAGGCCACGGACAGCATCATCACGGACAACGGCAAGAAGTGCCGCCGCGGGTGCCTCAACTGCCAGGCGCAGAAGACGCCGCAGTGGCGCATGGGGCCGGAGGGGCCCAAGACGCTGTGCAACGCGTGCGGCGTGCGCTACCGCAAGGGCCTGCCGCTGGTGGGCGCGCACGGCGCCGGCTACGGCACCGCCTAGGCGCACGGCGCCAGCGCAGGCGCAGGGGCGCCGACGCAAAGTGTCGACCGGTGCACGCTGCCGCTTCAGCCTGGGGGCTGGGAGCAGAGTGCGTGAACGGTCACGAGGGAAAATGGAACGTTAACGTCAGTTAACGTGACACAAAATAAACTAGAAGATGACGGCAGGAGCTGATGGGAAGCTCTGCTTGGAAAAGATGTGAAACAAAAAATGTATAGCGAGGAGCACCCACCGCGCGGTGGGAACCTCAACAACGCCTGGGTGCATTCTCTGTCCTGATCGACTCTGACTGACTCGACGGACTCGACGACGATGGCCACCTGTAATGTTAAACGTGAATACACGGATCTAGTCGCAGCATATTAGCAACAAAAGTATAAATGGTTTGGACATTTCTAATTCTTTCTTAGCCCAAAAAAACATGCATATGCATACAGCTCTCTTTAGAAAACTGATTTCAATGATGAATCAATAAAAGCCAAAACAAACATCAAACGCTCTTCTCTACCTCATTCGGCGCGCGAGCAGCCTCATCATCAAGTGTTCGTTGTATTGACGGTGAAATTTCCCCCACTTCGTTTGTCACTGGCAGTCATCGATCCCCAAGGCGCTCACACGGCGGGTATTAAACCAATCCCATCAACCATGAGTTACATAGCGGCGTGATTAGCAACATCATCTGGGGCGCAGGCTGCTGCTAGCTAAGTTCACGACGGGTCATTATGGCTTATTTACATTGTTAAAAAGTCTCTCACTAGCTCTATCCGAAAGAAGCCTGGCGCTATAGAATCAGCCCGTCTCATTTCGCCACGACGTGTGTGTTCATAATTTGGACATTTAAGCTAAGCCCTTCTCACTTAGCACGCGCTCTATGGTGTCTACAATGGTCTGCGTCTGGGATTCGATTTCGATGTTGACGGTGCTCCCCACGCCCTTGCCCTGGAACACCGTCTGCCGAATGGTCTCTGGAATGAGCCAAACGTTGAATTTCCCGGCGCTCGTCTCCCCCACCGTCAAGCAGGGCCGGCCAGACACTCGCCCCGGGTGCTTCAGCATTCAAGGGTCGTCAATCTGGACTAAACGTCTTGAAATGACCCCCCCCCCCTTCACGCATTCAAGGGGTTCAAGCGGGAGTGCTGCTTCCGGGGGCATACACTACATGAGGGACGGCGTGCCAGGCCAGGGAGGGGGATGCTGCGAGTGCGTGTGGATAAAATGTGCAGACATTCAGAGAACCAGAGGCAGGGCGGCGACGGTGTGCAGTGGTATACAAGTGCACTACCAGCAAACAGTCAGGGAATGCGTGCATGGCGGCAGCGGCGGCAGCGGTCTACAGGTGCACTATGAGCAAACAGTGCGGGGACGGCGCGCCAGCTGTCAGCCCCCCACCGTCAGGCTGCACCCGTCCACCGCCACGAACCCCTTCGGCAAGATGTACTTGCTCCACTTGGGGTCCAGCTCAAAAACTATCGTGCGATTGTTCTCTGTGTCCGTCTGCTCACAGATGGTGGCCTGGGTGTGCACGTGCCCGCTCACCAGGGCCTGGACACACCTTCCCTCTCCAGCTTACTACAGAACAAACACCCCATGTTTCAATGCAGCAACTGGTACAGGAATCCTCCAGACTGCCCCCACAGTTACCGGTTATTTTGTTTACAGCACGGGGTGTGGTGGTCTCTTGCGCTCCTTCGAGGGGTAGTTTCGATGGATTCGGGCTGGGGATAGACGGCTCAAGTGCTAGCTGGACTAAGGAGCGATTGTGAGACCCCTGCCGCTGACGGTGTGGCCGCCGATCTCGTCGCCCACGCGCGCGGAGCGCTCGTCAGGGCCTGGTACACTATGAGCAACCAGTCAGGTTGAGCTATCTCCGAAACGAGTGGCCAGGTGCAGGTGTACTGGCACACTGGTACACTATGAGCAAACAGTCAGGTTGAGGCGGAACGGGAACGAGCGGGCCATGCCGCTCGAAGTTGACGATGGAGCCGGGGACGAGCTCGCCGAGGTTGGTGGCGCGGAGAGTCTCCACGATGAGGTCGAAGCTGGCGGTGTCGCCGGACGTCTCCACCACCGTCAGGCACCCGCCGTTGCATGACACGCTGGCGCCGATCTTGATGCCGTCCACTAGAGCCTGGCAGATATTGATCGCCTCGTTAATGAGCCATAGGATGCCCAATAGATACCCAATTAACGGGGCTTCGATATGCGTTGGATGGTATGGCGGACAAGTGCCTGGAACATAATTCTCGCCACGTTAGAGGACGTCATGTAAATCAAGAAACGAGGGTTCATGATGCGGTCGAAGACGTGGCGGGCAATGTCTGCCCGGCCTCACCGTCTAAGGTGCTGGGCGGGAAACGCATGGTGAGGCGCGCATAGTCGCCTACGAAAGATTTGTCGAAGGAAAGCACCTCCGCGGTGCCCTGCACCAGGCCCGTGAACAGCGCGCTAGGCGCCGCAGCCCTCCGTCTCCGAGTGGGCTTCGCCGCGATGTGCGAGACTGCGGATGGGGGCGCGGAGGCGCGGAGAGGAGGGTCAGTGAACCGTTGCTTTGGCTGGCGAAGGTGACGACAGCTGTAGGGAGGGCGGTCGACATAGAGGGCGACACAGAGCGCGATACAGCTGCGATGTGTCCGTGTGGTCGCACCGAGTTTGGTCCCTCGGCACGCCTGCTTGAACCCGCAGGTGGGCGTCACGCGGCTGCCCACAGCGGCACCGCAGAGAGACATCTGGAATTATCGTGACGTGCCGACAAGCGAAGAACGTGGCCGATGAAAGGTATGTGTCCCGCGGACAAAGCGTGCCGGTGAGCGTGAGGCGAATGCGCTGGCCTCTCACGCGTAATGACAGCGAATCGAGTGTCCGTAAGTGCGTGGCGCTTGCAGTCGACGCGGCTGCTGTGCGCCGATGGGCTTGTTAGGTCGCCACGTCGTGGTCGCGTGTCACCGAAATGAGTGTCGATACCAGGTCAGCGGGTGCCGAGAGGCAAGCTTTGGCTGGCGGCCACTTTGCCTCGTCTCACTGATCGACTTGTGAACCACACCCCGCCCCGCCGCGCAGCAGCCCACACCGCTTTGCTCCGTAGGATACCCGCGCTGACCCTTGTCGCCGAGAGAGAGAGAGAGAGAGAGAGAGAGAGAGAGGGCGATTGCCAGTTAATCAGTGGGTGCAGTTCCTTCCTGCAAGGCACTTTCTGCATTGTTTGGCAAAATGGTTTTCTACTTCACGCCTGCGAACGCGGAGGAGAGCAAGCATTCGCTGTACGTGGGGCGCGACAAGGTGGAGAATGAGGACCTGAGTGAGTGCCCCGCCCGCGCCCGCGTCACCCTCTGGCTGTTTGCTCGTAGCGTACCGGCACACACTTCACACTCCCCTCCTCCTCGGCCCGGTATCATCTGTGTTGGCGCGTACAGTATACTGTACGCCCCGCGCCCCCGCCCACCGCTCGCCGGCCGCCGCCGCCGTCTACCAACCCCTCGACCCGCACGC
>Ga0307488_10002829_pt1 | contig 14588 bp, 23 predicted proteins | sample SB02metaG_FD_202248 | JGI IMG/M metagenome (GOLD analysis project Ga0307488, IMG submission 202248) | Sea-ice brine microbial communities from Beaufort Sea near Barrow, Alaska, United States - SB 0.2 | ecosystem: Environmental > Aquatic > Marine > Coastal | place: USA: Alaska | collected... | reverse complement strand
GTGTACTGTATGGGCTGGCACGGCTTTAGTATGATTGATTGCATTGTTCAACTCCTTTGTTATGCTCTCATTATAGCACGGGCAAGGGCACAGTCAATCAGGTTTCAAGTGTAAAGACTGGCTCCGAATTACACTGGCTCGGTCTTGGTTTTGGAAATGAAAAAACTTCTGACCCGGTCGGCATGTGTTTTTAAGGCGTGGTGCTACAGAAGTGGTAGGGCAACGGTAAAATACCCGGGGTATAGAAAAAACGCACAGCGGTATAACACCCGCTCTATGCCGGTCGGTGTTCCCATGCAAAACGAGCCGTACACCCAGTACCTCAGATCTGGAAATTTTGCACAGCATTTTTTACGTCCGTGCTGTAACGTTCTGGTGCTGTCGTACTGTAAATACAGGTATGCTTGTACGTGCTGTATTCATATATGTGATCCTCACCGTGTGTGCCATCGCAGGCCATGAGAACACCTATGCCGTGTTTGAGCTACGTGAACAACTGCTCAGACTCACACTCAATCTATGGGAGTTGTTGGATCAGTTGCGGTACGCCTCGGAGCCATTGAGACAGCGTGTGTACCTGGACATGGCACACATACAGTCAGAGATCATCGACACCATGTCAGAACTCATGCGTCTAGACTCAATCGAACACCCCCTGTCCAAATAGGAGTTACGCACTAAAAAAAACGCGGACGCTCCGCTCTCCCCACTCCCATCTGCCCCTAGGCCATTGTCCCACGCATAACTGGCCTGCGGATCTCGCACTTGTGTTCTGGTGACTGCTGTGCTAAATTACAGTATCAGGGATCAGGAAGGGAGACTGGATTGATCCCTGGGTACCCAAACCCAACTAGGAACACAGATGATATACACGGACCAAGAGAATGAATGGTTGAGCAAACCAAAGAAGACGAAGAGGGTCAGCAACCAGACAGCGGACGGCAAGGCACCACGGACGCGGGACTACCGCAAGCACGACTGGGCCATAACGACAACCATAGAGATAGACGGGGTCTCATACGTGATGCCGGTGCAGGTGTAATGAAGTTCTATCGTTGGTACGAGCAGTGCGGCACCTACAGCACCTACAACACACACAGTTGCACCATGTACATCAGGTAGCACACACCCACCCACACACGCCCCATAACTACTAGTGCCGTCAATTGACGGCGATACAACAACCAAGACAACATACAAGAGAAGACAACAACATGAGTACAATAAAAGGCAAAGTAAAATGGTTCAATCCGACCAAGGGTTTCGGATTCATAGAGAGGGAAGACAAGGAGAAGGACGTGTTCGTACACGTGACAGCGGTCAGAGACGCGGGGATGGATCACCTGAACGACGGTGATGCGATCAGCTTTGACGTGGAGGACGGACCCAAGGGGCCAAACGCCACCAACCTACAGAAGACCTAACACCCAACAGCAGTGGCATTATAACACCAGAAATTGGTGGTTGACGTGATAGCACTTATAGTGTATTATTATGTTATATGCCACTTACACCAATAGTAATAGAACAGACATCCAAGGGCGAGAGAAGCTACGATATTTTCAGTAGGTTACTCAAGGATAGAATCATTATGTTGGAAGGACCGATAGAGGAACACACTGCTTCAGTGCTGTGTGCCCAACTGTTATTCTTGGAATCACAAGATGCCACGAAGGATATAACACTTTATATCAATTCGCCGGGCGGACTGGTAACGGCAGGTATGGCTATCTATGATACCATGCAGTATGTCAGATCAGACATACAGACAATAGTGGTGGGCCAGGCTTGTAGTATGGGCTCACTCCTAGCAAGTGCGGGTGCCAAGGGCAAACGATTGATGTTGCCACATGCAAGGCACATGATACACCAACCACTGGGCGGAGCGAGTGGACAGGCCACTGATGTTGAGATCAGGGCAAACGAATTACTCAGATGGAAGCGAGAGCTGACAGAGATCTACGAGAAGAACACAGGACAACCCCTACAGCGATTGAAAGACGACATGGAACGAGACAAGTTCATGAACGCAGAAGAGGCAGTCGCATACGGACTGGTGGACAAGGTAATTTCAAGCAGGGCCAACGACGACTCTGATAATTAACAGTAAAAGCCGGATCACACCCACGGGCAGAACATGTTCTTCACCATATCAAAAACACCCTGCAATATTTTGTCGGAGCAACATCGCATGGGCGACTGGCTGTTCTCCACGGATCGCGGGTGGACCATGCACAGGTCATCGTCAGGCATACGACTAGAAAAAGGACTGGGCGATGTCAACTGTGTGCTGACCTCCGACGGACGCGACTGGCAGATAACCACCAAGGCACTGAGACGATTCCCATTGTGGAGATCGGACTCGGGGGACACCGTCTCCAACCTGCTCGTGACTGACAACCAGATACACAATCCCCATGCAGTAAGCTATTCCAACGGAAAACTGCAGACACGGTTCGGTCACAACCCATTGATAAGCGATCAGCCCATGGACAGGAAGACAGCGGAGGAACAGCTATGCGACGACCTAGTGAGACAGGTGGTCGACCTCGAGGCTCACGACATGCCCATCATTGCACCCAACTCCCGGGGAGTGGACTGTGCATTGGTCAGGGCAGTCCTGGATTACAGCGGTGTGGCGTACACGTCCCACAGGATCAGCGACCAAAAACTAGAACTGAAACGACTGTCTGGACAGCACCCATTCTTCTTGTACGGACAGGTGCTCGACGACGGGTCACGCCACATACAGGCCACCGGTTTCAACGGTGACGCATACATGTCTCGCAATCCAATGTACGTGGCACTGTACCTGAAGAAATGGAAAATAGACCTGGCCGCAGAGTTTGACAAGGCCGGTACCACATACATGCGTAATTCATTTGACAAAAATTACCGTGACAAAATCTCCGGGTATGTGTATCCGGAAGATCCTGGTTCGAAGCTGATAGGCATGCTCGTCAATGATTTACAGGTATGGCACATAGACGAATGTCTGACCTGGACCCCACTGGCCAACACAAGGATCATGGAGACGTGTCTCAGAATAGATCCGGAAACGGCAATAGATCAGTGTCTGAACGCCGGTCTCACTAGGTCATTGATCAAGAGACTCAGCCCAACTAGACTTAATGAAGTACAGCAGAATCATAACGGTAACGTACCTGTGTGATCATATAGCACACGGGTAGCCCATCCTGGCATACGCCAACCAGTATTATTTTTTAGATAACCAGTCCTGCTCTGTTTCGGTGTAAGGCCACATTAAAGTTGCTTTTGCCAGTGTGCTGGCCATTGCTCTGTCTGTGTCTGGGTGTTTTCATTTACAGCAACCACTTCTAGCATCTCAGGTGTTTCATCCCAACAGCAGTCGTCACGAGAAACACAGTTACTTTCAACATATATCTTCTTGCTCTTTTCTTTGTCTTGGTACATTGTATTGTTTCCTTTTGTAAATTAATTTGTTTACTAAAAATACTTATTGTAAATTTAACACGAAAATCACTTAAAACCTAGTCGTAAGTTGTAAAGCGTGTGTATTGTTTGTAAATTTAAATTTACAACAATTTACAAATAATAAACTACTGCTATTACTGAATCGTATGAGTGTCTAAATATTTTTATGTATACTTTGGAAAAGCGTAAACTGATCTACATAATGACTCGTAAGATGGTTTACTGGCACACACACTGCATAACACCATGGCGAGGTACTCCCGTGTTCTTTGAACCAAGCTGGGTAGTGCATGAGTGTGAACTGTGTAAGATGAACGTGGAAAGCCAGGATTGGTGGAACAACAGTTCCTATAACTCATCCCAGAAAAGATTGTTCGATGATATAGATATCAACAAGAAGTATTGGTACTAGTTTAATATTATTTTTAAGATGGATTTCTCGCCCATGTAGATCTCTGTCTCTGCTTTTGTCTTGATGCATTGGTACTTGACGTTTGCATTGTATTGCCTTTCGGCAGTACGTTTACCTCTAAGGCACTTGGCCATTGAGTCTTGTATTCTGTGTTCCTTGATCTCTCCGCCAACAAACATCAATAATGCGAATACTGTTTCAATCATTAGTGTGCGTCTCCGTTGCCGTTTGTGTATTTGATGTCTCTGTCAGCGTCTTTTAGTTTCTCAATGTTGATCACTGCTTTGTCCATCTGCTCATTCAGGAACTCTATGTTTATCTTGTTGTTGGACATAGCATCCAAGTGTTTCTGCATTCTCTCAAAACTTTTGTACAGGTCTTCTATCAACATGAACTGTTCTATGTCCTGTGAACTCTGACCTAACTCACCCCTAGGATACTTGATCCTGAATTCGTTGTTCTTTTCAATGTCTGCTGTAAGTTGCTCTTCGGCATGTTCTAGATCTTTTGTCAGCGATGCGTTACGCATTTCGATAAGTGTTAGTCTTTCTATAACTCCAAAATAAGCCCACACACCAACAGCAACAGCGGCCATTATAGAAATTAAATTCTTCATGGGCATTGATATTGAGGTATTGTCGCTGATTTTCATGTTCTGTCTGACCTGTCTATGCTCCGTTTCTCTTTCTTTGTTTCTTTGACAAGCCTTTTATTTTTTCCTTGGGTACAGGCGCCACGCCTCCCACCCATGCTTCGTTGACATCCGCAGTAGACTTGTCGTCTGCTTTGTATCTGCCTTTCTCTCTTGCACGTTTTGGTTCTGCAACTGCTTCTGTTTTAGTCCCTACTATTTTTTGTAACCAACTCCACATAACTTATTCTTCCTTGTTTTTAATAAACTTCACCCTACCAACAGTCTTTTTGCTTATCCTCTTGGTACGGACGTATCTTCTATCACCGATCTTGTATACGACTGGCTTGTTTGGTAGTTCAACAACGAACATGTTTTCGTATGCATCAACCAGACTTTTGATCCATTTGTACATAAGGCTACCTCCATGCTATTATTTCTCTCTCTTGTATAACGTCCAAGCACCATAACCAATTGCTCCCCATGCCGCTAACTTGGCTATAGGTCCTGCAATCAATACAACAACGCCCACTGCTATAAGCACAGCGCCATCCCATGATGTTCTCTCGTCTAATCTATCTTGTACCCATTTAATTGGATCCATGATGTATCCTCCTTGTTACTGAACTTCAACTGGAGCAGGTGATCCTGATAATAGTATCCATGCGAATACAACAACTATCACTGCAACTCCGATCATAGCTTTTTTATTTTTTTTGATCTCTGTAATTATTTTTTTCATTCGTTTTCCCCTTCACTGTATTTATTCTGTTTTCCATGCACTTTTTACACCCACAGTCCGGACAGTCCCGGCATTCGCCGCACGAGCTTCCGCAGTGCTGTTCACATTCACATTCCTCGCAGATGTATTGGATCATTACTTGTCCTCGGTAGTCCCTAGGTCCTTCTTGGCTTGGCAAGTGTCGGGTGCAAACATGCAACCTAAAGCGTTGGCGATGCTTTCTAGCTTCTGTACTGTGGGTATCTCTGTTTCTTGCTTTTGGATTATCTTCACTTCTTCGTCTTCTCCGATCACCTGGGTTGTATTAGCCGCACAGCCGGAAAGACCGAGTACTAGCAGTATCAGTACAAGTCCGGTAATAATATATCTCTCCAGTTCTCTATCCATAGCTTTATTTACTGCCGGTTGTGTGTGGTTAATGTAATGGTATTATTATTAGCTTTTTTGGAAGCCTTCGGCAATCTTGCCCTTGTTCGGTCCTTGCTTGATCACGTACTTCTGTGTGCCACTCGCACCGGTGTTTACTTCTGTACGAAGATTTTTAAACAGGAGTTTCTCTTTGGATGCTCTCTGTTGTTTAGCTATTGCTTCTGTTATTGCTTTTGAATCTCTCATAACTTTATTATACATAATATTTATGCATTGTCAACAGGGCTGATGTGCGTATAGAACATAGGTGTATTTAAACGCCTTTAAGTGCGTACATTATAATACATATGCAACTGCTCCAAGCTATGCTTTACCATGCGTGTACACGGCTCTGTGTAGCTTTAAGCGGTATGTACGATACTATTTAAAAGGTAGACACATGGATGTTTGTAGTATATTATTATGGTATGTTAACGGAGGCCCCTTTAGCTCATCTGGTAGAGCAACTGATTTGTAATCAGTAGGTGGTCTGTTCGACTCGGACAAGGGGCACCACTAACACAGAATCCCAAGATAAACTCTATGCTGACTTTTTTGGTAATAAAGGTTGTTTTGGTAACTTTGGTATATTTGGGGGATTAGCTCATCTGGGAGAGCGCCTGATTTGCATTCAGGAGGTAGCAGGTTCGATCCCTGTATCCTCCACCAAAATAAACTAAAGTGGGGGTGTAGCTCAGTTGGTTAGAGCGATCGCCTGTCACGCGATAGGTCGAGGGTTCGAGTCCCTTCACTCCCGCCACTAACGAGTGCCCGTAGTTCAGTTGGATAGAATGTTGGTTTCCTAAACCGAAGGTCGCATGTTCGAATCATGCCGGGCACACCATTTACTAAATTAAGTAATAGCATGAAGCACGGATATTATACAGACAGAGAACTACCGGTAAGCGTTGCATTTGATAGTGTATCACTAAAAGACTATCAAGTCAACAAACACGGATACAGATGTCCTGAATGGGATCCAATGCCAGACGGCAAGAAGAACGTTGTAGTGCTCGGGTGTAGTCATACATTCGGACAAGGAAACGCAGACAACGAACACTGGGTACACTTTGTCTCACAACATAACACAAAACTTTTGAGGTATTGGAATCTAGGACAGCCCGGTGCTAGTGCTGATAAGGTAGTAAGGATACTGTATGGTTGTGAGAAAATAATAGATCCAAGATTTGTGATTGTGTGTTGGCCTTTCTGGAGTCGTAGAGAGAAGTTACACGACTATGCACAAAGTCTTATAAGTCACGATGAAGAACTAAAAAATGAAAATGAATTCACTGACAAGAATAATTTCCTTAAGAACGTTTTCTTCGTTGAGAAGTATGCGGAGAAGAACCAATGTACAGTGTTCCATTGTTTTGCACAAGACTCATACCATGAACACATAAAAGGACTTAATGTCTTAGAAAAATACACAATTAAAAATTGCTGGCCACACTGGAACATGCACACAGCGAGGGATCTCTATTTTGATCCTAATCTTGCAAGAGACGGGCAACATTATGGTATTGAACATCACAAACGTTTCGCTCAACTGTTCTTGGAAAAGTTTGGCAATAAATTAAAATAGTCATCTATAGATATATTACGTAACACATCCTGCCGCTTTATAAAAGCCTCGAGCTGTTCACTGTTGTCCTCGTCCACGGCTATCTCTTTTGGAGACATGTGCTTGGCAACTATCGTGAATTTATTTTTGTATCTTATGTTCAACACACTCGGCCTGTTCAGGAAAGCCCAGTCATGCGGTATGTTCATGTTCTTTGCAAAATTTATTATCTCCGGCAAGTTTTTTACGTTCAAACAACTGACTGTTGTCCAGAAATCTAATTGTAGTAACTTGTATTTGCTCTGCAGGTCCTTGTAGGCATTGACTGTCTTTTTGTAGTCTGTCCATTTGATAGGCCACCTTGCATAATCGTGTACTTTGCCTATGCCGTCTAGACTCATGGTGACTATGACCATTATGTTTTTCTTCAAGACTTCTTCCAATTCTTTTATCATCCTAGAGCCATTGGTGTTCATCCTCACTATCTTTGTGTTTGCGGGCAGTTCTCCCAACAGCTTCTTATAGTTCTTGCTGGCAGTGGGCTCACCGCCGCTGACGTCCAGTTCGATTACTCTGTTGAGTGGTATCTTTTTAAACACATCGTAGTTGTCCACACGAGGATAATTTTTTGATTCCAGGCTTCCTATCTTGGTACTCAGTCCGGCGTTGCAGGACTGACAGGCACTATTACAAATATTATCTAATACTCCACTCACTATGAGATAGTCCTTGCGTATCGGCTGTAACATCTTGTGTCTGGCTATGCTTTTGGTCCTTATGCTCTCACCTTTTACTCTTTCAGACTGTTCACACCGTGTGCATTCGTCTGGCCACTTGTCCTGTGACATTGTGTCCCGGATATCTTTCATCCATTCACTGTGTTCCATATCTTCAAAACTCTCAAAACCTTTTGTATTGGTGACCATGTGGCCGCACTTGCCCACAGAACCGTTCTGGTTAAGTCTCACAAAATGGTCTAGCCTAGGACAAAACATTTTTATACCTTGTAATTAATTCTTGTAGTGCAACAGTTTGATTGTAGTATTTGGTTAGGCACCTGTCTACTTCTACGTAAGGTTCACACACAGGTACATCCACCCTCGATCTACTTTTATGTAGATGTACTCCCGTGATGTTGCTTATGTACTCAAAAGGACGTATTGTGATCTCACCTTTATAGAATTTGCAGAGATGCATTAACCAAATGTACTGAGGAGTGAAATGCCTGTCGTGTACTTGACCTTTGTTTATTAACTCCCAGGTCTCTTTCACATCTAAGTTTCGCTGTACACAGTATTCGTTTACGCCAGACACGAAACGTACACCTGGATCTCTTATTATTACATCTATGTGTTTGCACTCTACTATCTCGCTGTTGACGTATTTCTTATCACAAACAGACATCAGCGAACTCTGTCCTACCTTGAATATCGGATAGACTGTGTGCGGCCCAACGTCCACGACTATACAATCTGTGTTGAGAAGTTTATTCCAGTGTGTAAGCATCTAACTCCTCAAATAGTTTTGGAAACACACTCCTACAGTTCGTGCCTCTACGTCTGTCTCTGGTCTGTGTTTCACTCACAAATTTTTCAATATCTTTCTGCCAAGCTGTGTTCTTGAAGTAGTGTAAAAGATTCTCGTAACTGTTCTTCAAATAACCCTGTGGTTTTTTGTCCAGTCGTTCTCTTAATGTTTTGCATACGCCGTCTATCATCGGTTCCGGGAGATTCAAAAGATTATAATACGCGGGTCCGTACAACGGCCCTATGATAAAACTGTTATCGTGGAATCCTAATGATTTAAGATAGTCAACACATCCAAAAACAGATTGGTAGTTGAGTATGAAGTGTAACATATTGAATGATATTTTGTGATTCAGCTTGTTGATCACTTGTAGATTGTTTTCAAAGTCTTGCCATGAGCCGTGATGCCTGATGTATTCGTACTCCTGTTTGGTCGCTTCCGCACTGATTGTCCAATGCACATTGGGGAACTCACACAGCAGATCAAATATTCCTGTCTCGGTGCGACTGAGGTTTGTGTTGACCCTCACAGTGCATTTGCTGTTCTTCTCCTTTAGTCGCTTTAAGAACTCCAGGTTCTCTTTCATCAGCATAGGTTCTCCTCCTGCAAGGTAAACGTTTTTCAGCTGTGCAATATTTTCAAACACATAATCCTTTACTTCCTGCCTTGCTTCTTTGTTAGACTTGACTTTCACCCCCAGCTCTTGTGCCCACTTACTACTGTACTTCGGGCCACAATATACACAGGCCTGGTTGCAAGAGTTGGTCCAACGTAGGTCGACATGCTTCAGGGAAAAGTTTTTAACGTCATCATACAATGTTAGATCTTTCTCTTCTCTGACCTCTTTGAGATAGTAAAGCCTACTACTGATACTACTGAGATTGGATCTGCCTTTCTCCTGTAAGTAACATCCTGAACAGTTGTAAGGTTTCTTGTCATCAAGCATTTTCTGTTTGAGTATCTTGTTTTTATCACTGTGTAATATGTCTTTGATATTCTGTTGATTGATGTTGCCTAGATGTGTTTTAGATATTATGCAGTTCTTTACATCACCATTTGGTTCAAGTTCAAAGCCATGCCATGGTAGTGTGCATATGCTCTTGTTGGTCAACAATTTCTTAGCGTCCATTATACCACGTCCTGTTGCTCTAACACGCCCTTGACATATTGTTCTGCTGATGTGCTATGGGGTTCACTAAAAGATTGGGTGTTCACGCTACCCGGCCTTATCAGTTGCATTTGTATGTTGCTGACCTGTGAGTACAGTTGCACGTGTGCCAACTCCAATGCCATCTTCTGATTTCTGTACTCCATTGACTCCCTCATTGTGAGACCGTTGATCGGTCGATCCTCCTCCCATTCACACACCTGTGTAGATATGTTCCATATATGATGTACATCTTTACTGTCCTGCCATCTGTGCCACACCTCAAATAGCAGTTCTGTTTGTGCATAGAAACTAATAGCGTTATTAATTAACATATCGCATGGCTCTATGAGAGATGCCGTATGGGCAGTCCTCCTGATATTCTCCCCATCGCTACGTGATATTCCAATTATTTCGTGACCGCGTGATTGCAACTGTTGTGCAAACTCTTTCCCTATGCCTCTCTTGTGTCCAGTAATTGCGATTTTCATTAGTAAAGGTATTTAAATACGCAATATGAAGTCATACCATATCTTGGATTGTGCTAACCAGCAAAAGATTGCAGACACATTGTATGGTTACTATGTGGGCATCACGGCAAACAATCAACCATCCGAATTCTGGAATCATCTGTCCACAGAGCAGATAAAAACTTTCATGTCTATAGATAATAATCCCTGCAGGCTTTGGTTTGAAAGCCAAGGACTCAAAGTCAGAGATATGAGTTACACAATAACAAATAATAAAATTTCCACCTCAACACACAAGGACGCACCTCCGGTAGTGGCCAAGATAAATTTTCCTGTGTTGAACACAGCAGACACATATAACGTTTGGTTTGATGATGAAGGCAAGGAGGTTGATAGGGTAGAGTGTGTACATCCAATTGTTTTTCGTTCTGACATACTACACACTGTTGAGATTGGAAATACCGCCAAGTTTCCAAGATTACAGTTTAGTTTCTGCTTCTACAAAGAACCACTAGATCTTCTAAAGTAATCTGCAATGACATCTGGGTCAACCCTGTCTACATCCTCGTAGGCAATGACCAAACTGTTGTCTCGTGTCCCCAACGAAAGAGGAGAAGGTGCATGAAGGTTTGCCAACTCCCGTTTGTTTTGTTCCGTCGCAGGTATGCCCTTTGCCATGCACCTGATATCACCAAATACGTTTACCTTGTTTCTTAAAACTTCTGCTGTGAATTTTCTTACCTCACTTGCCGAAACTTCTTTGTTATATTCCCTTATCCGATTCTCACATTCGCCGACCAGCTCGGCGGTGTTGTTTGTGCTGTAAAGATAAAAACGTTTGTAAAGAGAATTCCTGTATTCATCTAGGTCCTTGGGTATGTCTATGGCGACGTAGGTGCTGTGTGGATAATGTTTTTTTAGTTCGTCATAGAAATAATGACTAGGCACGACCAGGTTTTGTTCAGACGTGTTCATAAGATAATCATACTGTGGTGTCCAACTGTTTAGGAACTTCTTGTCGAAGTAGTCATTTTCAATTATGGTTCTCGATTTGATCACTTTGGCTTCCAGTGTTCTGAACAGACTGTGTTTAGAAATTTTTACTGCGAGTCCTTCACCACGACACCCGTGTGCATAACAAACAAACAAAGTATTAATCATGTCCGAGCATTGTAGGCATGGCGACTATTACACTACTTTTAATATTTTTTATTTTTTCTATTACTGCCACGCAATCTGTATAATTTTTATTGTTTTTATCCAACACGTCCATATCTTTGAAATTTTGGAAGGTGTTCCAGTTGGTTATTCTATTGAACCATAGTCGTTCAGCACCGTACTTCTCTGCCAACCTGATCATTGGGATCATATCTCTGTAGTTCTCCGTTTGTACCACACAGTGTAAGATAAATTTGAATTTGTATTTTCCCCTTAACTCTTTAACTGTTTGTAAATTTTCTATTATTTTTTCATACGAGCCTCCCCTCCGTAGTTGCTCATAAGTTTCCTTGGTCGCTCCGTCCATACTGATATTCAACACATCCAGTTTGTCAAACAGTTCTTCAAAACGTTTATACATTTTTGCAATCAGCAAACCGTTAGTTTGTATAGTGAATCTCACATTTGGCAGGTGCCTAATCTTCTTGATAAAATACCTATACACCAGACTGGCGAAGGGGTCTCCGTCACTGCCCACGTGAATGTTTATTGGATGTTTACTATTCGCACAGTAGTCGATGATCTTATCTGCTAGACTGTAACGTTTTCTCAATCTTGATTTGTCTTTCTCAAAAATTATTCTTGTCCTACAACTTGGACAACTCAAATTACAAGAGTCGTCGATCGCCAATCTTATGTTTTTTATCAGATTGATCGGCGTATCCTTCTTCCATGGTGTACCACTCTTCTTTTGATACAATAGATACGAGCACTGGCTGTTGTTGCAAAATCTATATGATTTATCAAGGATCGAATCCTGCAGGGCGGCACGGTTCTTGGATTGTATTATCTCGTCAAACGACCGGACATGTAGATTTCCAACGGACTGCGGCAACCATGCCGCACATTCGCATACGAAACAACTGCCTTGCTTGTCTATCAACACTGTGTCAAATGGGCGTGTGCAAAACGTATCTATCTGTAGATCTTTTTTGGTATCTATGCCGTACCAGTCGGATAATCTATTGTTAAACATCTTTGTTCTTGTATAATTCCGTCAAAGCGTTTTGTTTTTGTTCACAGTACTGCTTGATCCTATCTCTGTCTTGCCTAGGGATCACGCCCAACGCCTCTAGTGCAGGGGCAACAGTGTTGTGTAAGATATCAAATTGCACAAGTGGGTTTGGTACCGATGTTGTCTTTCCTGTCTCCTCTATGTCATTGAAATCGTGTGTGCCTGCATACTTGCTCTTGGATTCTTCTATGCTTGTTCCTATCAGATTGTCCCAGTCGATCTCGTCATAAAGACTCTTTATCTCAGCATCTGCATTCAGGAAGTCGTGGTTAATAATTCCATGCATGAAGAATCTGTATTTGATATTGTGGCGCTCACAGACATTTTGTAAGGTCAACATATTTTGTAGGTCATCCAACAAGGTTCCCTTCTCACTCTGTATGTTTTCAACGTAGTATTTCTTCCATGACACTATGTTGTCCTTGCTACTGCACCAATAGCCAGTGCCCTCGGTTGTCTTGCCACCGGTGGGAACGTCAACTATGAAGTTCCTGTTGCTCTCGCTCTGATGTATCTGGTCAACAAATTTCTGTTGTCCCACGTACAGGTCATACCTATCAAAATTCCATTGTGCAATTATCACGTCTGGTCGGAATCTCTGTAGATGATAGATCAGGCTCCTAGCTATAAAAAGATTTCCCGCCGCTGGACCGCTGACGTCCTTGTGCCTACATTGGAAGTACAACGGCAACATCTTGGTCCACGTGGGCCAGTACTTCCAGTTAGCATCACTGGGGCCGCTTCCACTAGTTAAGATTTTCATATTGTGTTTAATTGTGTGAACAGGTAACATTAATTTTTCCTATATGCATGTAATTATTGTGCAACAACCATGCATGTAGAATTTTATTGGTAAATTAACTACGCACATTAATTAAATCAAAGGTTGCATTCACAGGATAAATAGTGCTACAATCCGAAGCGAGCACCGGCCAGTGTTCGCATTATCAATCTAAATCATAACCAAAAGGAAAAACAAAGATATGATGAAGAACAATAAGAAGAAAATCGCAGTAGGTGTAGCGATAGTAGTGGCGATCGTAGCATGGTCACTGTTTAAACCAGCACCAGCCGAAGCGGCTGAAATTAACGCTTACGGTTCCCTAAACTACAGAATGGGGAATGACGAGGACGTTAATGGAAAATCAGTGCTGAAGGCCGAAGACAACGGTTCTAGCATTGGTGTTGACATCAGTGAAGAACTAGTTGATGGGATATCAGGTTTCGCTAAGATAGAACTTGGTGTGGACACAGACGACACAGGATCTAACCCATTCGATTCAAAACTTGCTTATGCAGGTCTTGACATGGGACCATTAGGTAAAGTGTCAGCTGGTAGACAGAACTCTGTCTTCAAGAAAGTAACTGCAACAACAGACGTGTTTCCAGAATACGGAAACAAAGCTGTGCAGAAACTTTTCTCTAGAGACAGCCACACTCTAGTTTACTCTACCGAGATGGGTGGTCTTACTTTTGACTCACTGGCTAAAGTAGATGGTTCAACAGGCAAATCAGGCGCAGACGTTTTAGAATCAACTGTATCATTTGATATGGGAAGTCTAACACTTGTTGCGGGTATGTCGGATGACAAAGTAAATGATGTTGATCACAGAGGTTTAGGTGCAACTTACGATCTGTCTGAAGCGACGACTGTTGCGTTTAACCACACCATCAAAGAAACTGCCGCAAACCTAGAAACAAAAGCAAATGAAGTAGCCGTGACTCACGTTATCGGTGACACTACAGTTGCTCTAGGATACGGTGAGATCAAAGATGGTACAGCGTACACTACAGTAGGGGCTACGAAGACTATCACAGATAGCTTCTCTCTATATGCAGGATACGAAATGCAAGACAAAATCGCAGGTAGTAAAGATATCTCGGGTATGTCAGCTGGAATCAAGTTAACATTCTAGTTTATTAATTAAGAAGGGCGGCACTTAATTGTATCGCCCTTTTTTTACGACTTAAATATCTGCATGAAAGTTGCAGTAATAT
>Ga0307488_10002828_pt1 | contig 14589 bp, 16 predicted proteins | sample SB02metaG_FD_202248 | JGI IMG/M metagenome (GOLD analysis project Ga0307488, IMG submission 202248) | Sea-ice brine microbial communities from Beaufort Sea near Barrow, Alaska, United States - SB 0.2 | ecosystem: Environmental > Aquatic > Marine > Coastal | place: USA: Alaska | collected... | reverse complement strand
GGAAACATTATTTTAAGCGATATTGAAAAAGGATTATTTGTTGTCAAGAAAAAAATATAGCATATGAATAAAAGTATTTTTAGCGTCTTCGTTCCAATACTTTTATTGTTATCAATTCTAAGTTGTTCCGATGAAAATGATACAGAAAGTGAATCTGTTCAGGGCGAAATTGAATTTATTAAAATAGTCGGTGGAATTAAAAATGAAACTGCTAATTCTGTAATAAAAACAAATGATGGTGGATTTGCAATTCTAGGCTTTACCCAAAGTAATGATGGTGATGTTATAGATAAAATTGATGAAAGTTATGATTATTGGGTTATAAAGTTTGATACAAAAAATGAATTACAATGGTCTAAAACCTATGGTGGAGCAAATGATGAAAGAGGTCAGGATATTATTCAAACAAATGACGAAGGCTTCTTTATAACTGGGTTTTCTAAAAGTAATGATGGAGATGTCAGTACAAGTTTTGGTTCTAATGATTATTGGGTTGCAAAACTTGATATAAAGGGAACTATTATTTGGGAAAAGAGTTTTGGGTTTTCTGGTACAGATCAAGCGTTTTCAGCAATTCAGACTTCTGATGGAGGTTATTTAATAACAGGAACATTAGATGTTACGGCTTCAAGTCAGCAAGGTAATGATAGAAGTTCTTTATCAAAGAAACATGCAGGAGGAGATTATTGGGCAGTAAAATTAGATTCCAATGGAACTAAACAATGGAGGCGATTCTATGGTGGTTCCAATACAGACACAGCCTATGATGTTATAGAAACTGACGACAACGGCTACTTAATGGTTGGATTATCAGATAGTAACGATGTTGATGTTACTGACAACAAAGGCACATATGATTTTTGGTGTGTAAAAATTGATTCAAAAGGAGTTCTCGTCTGGGAAAAATCTTATGGAGGTTCTGAAACAGATCAAGCCTATTGTGTTGCTAAATCTTCAAACGGAAACTTTATAATTACAGGTGATGTTCGAAGTAATGATAATGATGTAAGTTCTAATTACGGTTCTGCAGATATTTGGACAATTATGATTAATCCGCTTGGTGAAATCATTTGGGAAAAAAATTATGGAGGAAGCGGTTTTGACACCTCTAAAGCTGTTATTTCATCAAGAAACGGTGGGTTTTATATTACAGGAAACTCAAGAAGTGAAGATAATGATGTGACTTCTAATAAAGGAAATAACGATGTTTGGGTATTAAAAATAGATGACTCAGGAAATATAGAATGGGAAAAGTCTATTGGAGGAACTGAAATAGATCTTGCATTTGACGTTGCCGAACTCAATGATGGAAGCGTTGTAATAGTAGGAGAGTCCTGGAGTTCAGATAGCGATATTCCAGAGAATAAAGGTTTTTCTGACTTGCTAATTATTAAATTAAAATGAGAACAATAAAAACGATAATATTCTTAGGTTTAATTCTGTTTATCGCTGCTTGTAGTAATGATGATGATAAAATTACGAATGGAAACATCACCTTAAATTTCACTCATAATTGGGATGGTGAAAGTGTGTCTTCTTCAAGTTTCAACACGGTAAATCTTATCAATGCTAATGGCGAGGTTTTGAGCATCTCAAAATTGAGATACTTAGTTTCAAATATCTCTCTTGTAAAACCTAATGGAGCGTTAATTCCTCTATCTGATTATCTTTTAATTGATGTGACCAATGAAAACACTTCTTTAGAAATCATAAATATTCCATTTGGCACCTATACGAACATGACTTTTACGTTTGGGTTCAATAAAATAGATAATGTGGATGGAGATTATCTGGATCTTAATAGCACTTCTTGGAATTGGCCCACAATGCTAGGAGGAGGTTATCACTTCATGCAATTTGAAGGAAAATATGAAGACGGTGGAACTTTAAGTCCATTTGCATATCATATGGGAACAGCAAGAAAAAGCACGGACGTGTTTGAACAAAACTTTTTCAACATTTCTCTTGATGGTTTTTCTTTGACTAATAACGCTGAAATTGAAATAAAAATGAATATTGCTGAGTGGTTTAAAAAACCTATTACTTGGGATTTAAAGGTTCTTAATGTCAACCTTATGCCAAATTATGATGCTCAGAAAATAATGAATGAAAATGGAAAATCTGTATTTAGTTTAGGTGAAATTACTCAATAAAATAGGGCTCTCAATTATAGTTATATTTTGTCTTCTTTCTTGTGAAGAAAATGAGATAGGCACCAAAAGTTATACTACTTTTACTCCCACTCCATTACCTCTTGAAATTCCACAATTATTTGCCGAGAACATTTTACCTCCAATAATTCCCGTAAATAATCCACAGACAGTTGAAGGTGTTGCATTGGGAAGGAAATTGTTTTTTGATCCAATTTTATCAGCAGACAATACTCAAGCATGTGCAAATTGCCATTCGCCAGAAAATGCCTTTACCGATTCTGATCGGTTCAGCAAAGGAATAGATGGTCTTGTTGGGAATAGAAATTCAATGCCATTATTTAATATGGCATGGAATTATGACGAGAACTTTTTTTGGGATGGAAGAGCATTTAGTTTAGAAAAACAAGCATTAGACCCTGTAACAGACCCTATTGAAATGCACAATACTTGGACAAATGCAATGTCTTCACTACAAAATCACATAGAATATCCGAATTTGTTTCTTGAAGCCTTTGGAACGTCAACTATTGATTCTACTTTAGTCACGAAAGCATTGGCACAATTTGAAAGAACATTGATCTCTGGAAACTCAAGATTTGACATGCATCTACGAGGAGAAATCACACTCACAGATTCCGAATTAAATGGCTTTAACGTTTTTATGGACGAGACCAAGGGAGATTGTTTTCACTGTCATGGGAATGCTAACAATCCCTTATGGACGGATAATATTTTTCATAATAATGGTCTAGATGCAACTTTTATGGATTTAGGTTTGGGAAAACACACTGGAGATCCAGCCGATAACGGAAAGTTTAAATCTCCATCTCTGAGAAACTTAAAATTTACTGCACCGTATATGCATGATGGGCGGTTTGCAACGCTAGATGCAGTCATCAATCACTACTCAGAAGGCTTGACTAATTCTCCTTCAATTGATCCATTAATGAAAGCAGTAAATGATGGCGGTGTTCAACTTTCTGATGCCGATAAAATAGATTTAAAAGCATTTCTTCTTTCCCTTTCAGATGATGAGTTTATCAACAATGTTGATTTTAAAGAACCCAATTAAAACTTAGTATTGTAAACCTCTATTATCTTATCTGTTTTATCTATTCATATTATGACAAATATCGTTTTATTGTCCCTATATTTGTAGTCTAATTTAGAATTAATCTAAATGCAATAATTATGATTAAAGTATCAGACATAGCAAAAAAGAAAGTGATTGAACTTATGAGTGATGATGGCTATGATACAGCAAGTGATTTTGTTCGTGTAGGCGTTAAAAGCGGTGGTTGTTCTGGCCTTTCTTACGATTTAAATTTTGACAAAAGTAAATCTGAAGAAGATAAAGTTTTTGAAGACAATGGTGTAAAGATAATTGTTGACAAGAAAAGTTTTTTATATCTAGTAGGAACTACGCTTGAATATTCAGGCGGATTAAATGGTGCTGGATTTGTATTTAACAATCCTAATGCTAACAGAACTTGTGGTTGCGGAGAATCATTTTCTCTATAATTCTTTTTTTTACAAACAATCAAATAGACTCATCTTATGAATAAGTATACAGAAGACGATTTAAAAAAAGAACTTGAAACTCAAGAGTATGAGTATGGGTTTTACAGTGAACTTGAATCTGACACATTTCCTAAAGGTTTAAGCGAAGATATTGTTCGTGCTATCTCTAAAAAAAAGAATGAACCTGAATGGATGACGGATTGGCGTTTAGATGCCTTTCGTATTTGGGAGAGTATGGAAGAACCTGAATGGGCGAATGTAAATTATCCGAAACCAGATTTTCAAAATATTGCATATTATTCTGCCCCAAAAGCAGTAGACCCTAATAAAACGTTAGACGATGTAGATTCTGAACTTTTAGCAATGTATAAGAAGTTAGGAATATCTATTGATGAGCAAAAAAAGATGAACAATATCGCTATGGATATTGTCGTAGATTCAGTTTCTGTAGTAACAACCTTTAAAAAAACATTGGCAGAAAAAGGAATTCTTTTCATGCCTATTTCTGAAGCAATTCAAGAACATCCTGAATTGGTTAAAAAATATATGGGATCTGTAGTTCCCCAAGCCGACAACTTTTATGCAGCGCTTAATTCTGCAGTATTTACAGACGGTTCTTTTTGCTACATTCCTAAAGGCGTTAAATGCCCAATGGAGTTGTCAACCTATTTCAGAATTAACGAAGGTGGAACTGGACAATTTGAAAGAACGCTTGTAATAGCAGATGAAGGTAGTTTTGTAAGTTACCTTGAAGGTTGTACTGCTCCAGCACGTGATGAAAATCAATTACACGCTGCAGTTGTTGAGCTAATTTCAATGGATAATGCAGAAATTAAATATTCTACAGTTCAGAACTGGTTTCCTGGAGATAAAAACGGAAAAGGTGGTGTTTTTAATTTTGTGACTAAAAGGGGAATTTGTCATAAAAATTCTAAAATTTCTTGGACTCAAGTAGAAACTGGAAGTGCTGTAACATGGAAATATCCTTCTTGCATCTTAAAAGGAGATAATTCAGTTGGAGAGTTTTATTCAATCGCAGTAACCAATAATTACCAACAAGCAGATACTGGAACAAAAATGATTCATCTTGGAAAAAACACCAAGAGTACTATTATTTCAAAAGGAATATCCGCTGGAAAATCTCAAAACTCTTATCGAGGACTAGTACAGATAGGTTCTCGAGCAGAAAATGCTAGGAATTTTTCACAATGTGATTCACTACTAATGGGAAACAAATGTGGTGCACATACATTTCCATACATTGAATCTAAAAATAAATCAGCAAAAATAGAACATGAAGCAACGACAAGTAAAATAGGTGAAGACCAATTATTTTATTGTAATCAACGTGGAATAGATACTGAAAAAGCAATTGCATTAATTGTAAACGGATTTAGTAAAGATGTACTAAATAAGTTGCCGATGGAATTTGCTGTAGAAGCACAAAAATTATTAGAAATAAGTTTAGAAGGATCCGTAGGATAAAAAATATAGAATGATACAAATAAAAAATATACACGCAGGAATAGAGGGAAAAAGCATCTTAAATGGCATTAATCTTTCTGTAAAGGCTGGTGAAGTACATGCAATAATGGGACCTAATGGTTCTGGAAAAAGTACACTTTCATCTGTAATTGCTGGAAATGAAACATATGAAGTTTCTCAAGGTGATATATTACTAGATAATGAAAGCATCCTTGAACTTTCACCAGATGAAAGAGCACATAAAGGTGTCTTTATGAGCTTTCAATATCCTATAGAAATTCCTGGAGTTAGTACAACGAACTTCATGAAAACTGCAATCAACGCAAAACGCAAAGCACACGGTCTAGAAGATCTTCCTGCGAAAGATATGCTAAAATTAATTCGTGAGAAATCAGAATTATTGGAAATGGATCGTAAGTTTTTATCTCGCTCATTAAACGAAGGTTTTTCTGGAGGAGAGAAGAAACGTAATGAAATTTTCCAAATGGCAATGTTAGAGCCTAAATTGGCTATTCTTGATGAAACTGATTCAGGTCTTGATATTGATGCCTTAAAGGTTGTTGCAAATGGAGTAAATAAATTACGTAACAAAGACAATGCAGTTATAGTTATTACGCATTATCAAAGATTACTAGACTATATTATTCCTGATTTTGTACACGTTTTACATAATGGTAAAATTGTGAAATCTGGAGGCAAAGAACTTGCGCTAGAGCTTGAAGAGAAAGGATATGATTGGTTGAAATAATGGCAAAAATGGATTTACAAGAAAAATTAGTATCATCTTTTATGGTTTTAGAAAACCTTGGAGAACTGGATTTGGATTCCAATGTACACGCAATTCGTACAGAAGCCATTTCAGCATTTGAAAAGCAAGGCTTTCCTACTAAAAAAGATGAAGAGTGGAAGTACACTTCGTTAAGATCGGTTTTAAACCATGACTATAGTGTTTTCCCAAAAGCTGAATCAGAAGTTGAGTTTAAAGATGTAAAAAAATATTTTTTACATGAAGTGGATTCTTATAAACTCGTTTTTATAGATGGTGTTTATAGTTCTTTTTTATCTGACACTACTCACGATGGTTATGATATTTGCTTGCTTTCAGCAGCATTTAAAAAACCAAAATATAAAATGGTTTTAGATAAATATTATAACGCACTAGCACAACAAAAAAATAGCCTTACAGATTTAAATACAGCATTTTCAATGGAAGGTGCATACATCAATATTCCAAAAAATATTGTGCTTCCTAAGCCTATACAGATTCTAAATTTTTATTCTGGAAGTGAAAAAGAAATTTTATTACAACCTAGAAATATAGTTGTCGTTGGGAAAAATTCTCATTGTCAAATTATTGAACGTCATCAAAGTTTAAGCGACAACGTTGTTTTAACAAATTCAGTTACAGAGATATTTGTCGGTAAACGCGCAATTGTTGACTTTTATAAAATTCAGAATGACAATGAAAACGCTTCATTGATAGACAATACGTTTGTTCAACAAAAAGAAAGTAGTATTGCTTCTGTTAATACGTTTTCGTTTGGCGGAAAATTGACTAGAAACAACCTAGAGTTTTATCACGAAGGCGAACATATTGAATCTCATTTAAATGGGATTTCAATTTTAGATAAGAAACAACATGTAGACAACCATACAATTGTAAAGCATCAATCTCCTAATTGTGAGAGTTTTGAATTGTATAAAGGTATTTACGATGATGCTTCAACTGGTGTTTTTAACGGTAAAGTAATCGTAGATCAAGAGGCTCAAAAAACAAATGCTTTTCAGCAAAACAATAATATATTAATTGGAGATAAAGCAACTATCAATGCCAAGCCTCAACTAGAAATTTTTGCAGATGATGTAAAATGTTCTCATGGTTGTACAATTGGGCAATTGGATGAAAGCGCCTTATTTTATATGCAATCTAGAGGGATTCCTACAAAAGAAGCAAAAGCATTATTATTATATGCTTTTGGAAACGAAGTAGTTGAAAAAATTAAGATTCCTGAATTAAAATCTAGAATTACAAAATTGATAGCCAATAAATTAGGTGTGAAATTAGGATTTGAATTTTAATCAGTAATCAGAGGCGTAAGAAATTTAAAGCGCCTTCAAATATAATTTGAAGGCGCTTTTATATTCACAATATAGTTTATCCAACTATTATTTTACATCAATTGTAGATAATATATTCTTCAATAAATCATTAAAAGGTTGGTTTCCTAACTCGTATTCTACAACAAATTTATTTTCTCCTTCTTTCAATCCTCTTTCAGCTAGTTTATCTTTTGTTTTGCTATAAGTAATTCCTGTTCTTACAACTACCAAATCTTTTGATGGAATTATCATCACGCGTTGTCCTTGATAACCGTCTGCCATATACATGTCCTTTGGAACGTCAGGGAGATGCCCTTGAGCATTTAACCAAAATTGTGCTCCATAGATTCCTTCTGAAGTATTTGTAGGTGTAGACGTGTATTTTACCCAATCTTCGCTTATTATTTGTTCTCCATTCCAATTTCCATTATTCAAATACAACAAGCCATATTTTGCCCAATCTCTTGTTGTTGCCCAAGGATATGAAGACGCAATATAATTCCCAGCCAAATCTGCCTCTAAAATCATTGAATGCATCCCAATTTTATCAATCAAATCAGAATACCAAAAATCTAAATATTCTTGATGTGTTTTAAATTTATCTCTAACAATTCCAGACAACAAGTTACTTGTTCCAGAAGAATAATTCCAACTCTCATTAGGCTTCCCTACCAACGGCTTATTAGCTTGAGGTTTAGTCATGTCACTCTCCAAATACAACATTTTAGTAACATCAGAAATCTTTGTGTAATCTTCTTCCCATTCTAAACCGCTATTCATTTGTAGTAAATTATGTATCGTAATTTCTGAACGTTCATCATGCTTCCATTCGTCAATTGGTGCCGGATTATGAATGTCGATTTCCCCTTGTTGATCCAAAACACCAATAACAGTACTCACAATACTTTTTCCCATTGACCAACCTAAAACCTTGGTGTTTTTATCAAATTCATCAGCATATTTTTCTGTAATAATTTGATTTTTATAAACAATCAACAAAGAGTGCGTTATATTTCCTGCTGTATTTTGTTTAAAATAGGTGTCAACAATATTTTCTAACTTATGATAATCTACACTTGAGAAAACTGTATCCTTTTGAGGCATATTTCCATAAGGAAACGGCAAGTTTTTATGTGTTAGATTTCTATTAGGAACTAAATATGGAGCCTCTGGATCATAATCATCATTGATCACAACTGCTCCTAAACCTTCACGATAAATTGCCTTTCTAGTTTTTAAACCAAATACTTTTGACACCACTGATTTTTCATCAATATTAACTTCGTTTGACGCCAAGTTTATAGGCGAAAAATTATTGTCCTTTCCTTCTATAGACCCTTGAGTTCTATCTGCAACAAACATTCCTGAAGCAGTGCTTTTAGCAGAAAATCCTGAGATTAAAACAAACTTTGGATAATTTGTATATATAATATACGAGACTCCCAAAAGAAAGAATAATAAAAAGTATTTGATAAATTTTTTCATGAATTGTAGTTTTGTTTCTAAACAAAAATACATCTAATAACTTAAATTGATTGATTGTTTTGTAACTTTGTATATTGACTTATTCCAAATAAGATATATGCTAGATATTACTAAAATTCGTGCTGATTTTCCTATATTAAATAGAACTGTGAATGGCAAACCATTGGTCTATTTCGACAATGCAGCAACCTCTCAGACACCTCAAGTTGTAATTGATACTATTGTAGATTATTATAGTAATTATAATGCCAATATTCATCGTGGAGTTCATACGCTGAGTCAAGAAGCTACCGATAAATATGAAGGGGCTAGGTTGAAGCTGCAACGACATTTCAATGCTGAAAAATCGTATGAGATAATTTTCACTTCAGGAACAACCCATAGTGTTAATATTGTAGCCACAGGATTTACATCCTTACTTAATAAAGGTGATGAAATTATTGTTTCTGCACTTGAGCACCATTCCAATATTGTTCCTTGGCAAATGTTATGTGAACGAACTGGTGCTATATTAAAAGTCATCCCAATGAACCAAGAAGGAGAATTGGTCATGGAAGAATACGACAATTTATTATCAACTAAAACCAAAATTGTATTTGTCAATCATTTCTCAAATGCACTTGGAACCATCAATCCAATTAAAGAAATTATAGATAAAGCGCATAAAGTTGGTGCAGCTGTTTTAATTGATGGCGCACAAGCTTGTCCACATATACAGCCAGACGTACAAGAGCTAGATGCTGATTTTTATGTTGTCTCTGCACATAAAATTTATGGACCTACAGGAATTGGAATTCTTTATGGGAAAGAAGAATGGCTTACGAAACTGCCTCCTTATCAAGGTGGAGGAGAAATGATAAAAGAAGTAACGTTTGAAAAAACAACCTATGCAGGATTACCTCATAAATTTGAAGCAGGAACTCCTAATATATGTGGAGGAATAGCCTTTGGAGCAGCCATAGATTATGCGCATTCAATAGGATTTAAAGAGATTGAAAAGCGAGAGAAAGAGTTGCTAGATTATGGAACTCAAGAATTATTAAAAATAGATGGTCTTAAAATCTATGGTACTTCTGAAAATAAAACTTCTGTAATTTCATTTAATATAGAAGGTATTCATCCGTATGATATTGGAACTATCGTTGACAAACTAGGAATTGCAGTAAGAACTGGTCACCATTGTGCACAGCCAATTATGGATTATTATAAGATTCCAGGAACGGTGAGAGCGTCTTTTGCCTTTTACAATACGCTGGAAGAAATAGATGCGCTTGTTTCAGCAGTTAAAAAAGCACAACTGATGCTAAGTTAAAATAGAATTAGTATACCCATAGGTCTTATGTCTGATCAATGGAATGAGGTTAAAGGCTTGGTAAATGATATAAATGTAAACGCTATTCAAGAGTTAGAGGCGCCTTCTAATAATAATTTTGATTGAACTCTTATTGCTTCTTTAAAAATAACGGATGTTAAGAATGCTTATGAAGCATCAACATTTGATGACAGGAATCCTGATGTTGCGTTAAAAAAGTTTTATTAATAGATTGTTTGAAGTTATAAACTAAAGTAGTTTTTTAGTTATATTATTTACATACGCTTTATCTACTTTTAATTCTTTCATTTTGGAACCTTTAACTGCTAGAACATCACAACGTTCATTCTGTGGATGGTTATTATGCCCTTTTACCCACTCAAATTTGATCTTTCGGTCTTTATATGTTTTTAAAAAACGTTTCCACAAGTCAGGGTTTTTAACATCTTTAAATTTTTTCTTAACCCACCCGTAAATCCATTTTTTCTCAACAGAATCAACTACATATTTTGAATCAGAAAAAACAGTAATTTCAGCGTGTTCTGCTGTTACCTTTTCAAGAGCGACAATCACTGCCAATAATTCCATCCGGTTATTGGTCGTCAATTCAAATCCATCAAAAAACTCTTTTTTATAAGGCTTACCAACCCATTCCATAACAACTCCATAACCTCCTTTTCCAGGATTCCCGCTGCACGCTCCATCTGTATAAATATGTACTTGAGGTTTGCTATTCATTATCTATGATTAATTTTTTAATTATTTGGGGAAAGTACTCAAACTCCAATTTATGAATTTTTTCAGCGACTATTTCAGGTGTGTCATTTGGTAAAACATTGGTTTTAGCCTGAAATATGATGGCCCCTTCATCATAATTTTCATTTACATAGTGAATTGTAATCCCTGTTTCTGTTTCTTTATTTTCAATAACCGATTTATGAACGTTCATTCCGTACATTCCTTTTCCTCCATATTTGGGTAAAAGTGCAGGGTGAATATTGATAATTTTATTGGGGAAAGCTGCAATAATGTGTGCTGGAATCTTCCATAAAAAACCTGCTAAAATGATTATATCTGCTTCCTTTTTTAGAAATTCAAGAACCTCGCCCTCATCATTAAAAGCTTCTTTACCGAACACTAAGCTATTGATTTTAATGTTTTTAGCCCTATCTATAACTCTAGCATTCTTATTATTAGTAAGAATATGCACAACAGCTGCTATATTACTTTTCTGAAAAAAAAGGGTGATATTTTCGGCATTTGATCCCGACCCTGAAGCAAAAATTACAATACGTTTCATTAAATTTATAGAGTTTGTTACTCAACAAAAAAAAGAATAATTATTAACAATTACGAAGAATAAATTAAAAGATTCAACATTTTTTTTTAACTTAGTCTTCACATTTTTCTCAGTAAATGATTTTATAAAAAATAAGTTTTTTATTTTTGCCGGGAATTTAAATTTAAAATTAGAAAATTATGTCAGACATTGCATCAAGAGTAAAAGCCATTATCGTTGATAAATTAGGCGTTGACGAGAATGAAGTAACAACAGAAGCAAGCTTCACAAATGATTTAGGAGCGGATTCACTTGATACTGTTGAATTAATTATGGAGTTCGAAAAAGAATTCGATATTCAAATTCCAGATGACCAAGCAGAGAACATTGGAACTGTAGGTCAAGCAGTAAGCTATATTGAAGAAGCAAAAAAGTAATCTAAATATACTACTACGAGTTCAATTTATTGAACTCGTAGTAGTATATTTAGTAATAACAACCTATCTTTTATGGAATTAAAACGAGTCGTAGTTACTGGACTTGGGGCTTTAACGCCTATCGGTAATAATATTGAAGAGTATTGGAATGGATTAATTAATGGTGTCAGCGGAGCTGCACCTATAACCCATTTTGACGCAACAAATTTCAAAACTCGTTTCGCATGTGAAATCAAAAACTTTGAAGTTACAGATTTCATAAACAGAAAGGAAGCTCGAAAAATGGACAAGTTTGCACAATACGCTATGGTTGCTGCAGATGAAGCGATTGAAGATGCCGGAATTGATATAGAAAAAATTGATCATGATCGTGTAGGAGTTATTTGGGGTGCTGGAATAGGTGGGTTAGAAACTTTTCAAAATGAAGTTTTAAATTTTGCTGCTGGAGATGGATCTCCGAGATTCAACCCTTTTTTCATTCCAAAAATGATTGCGGATATTGCTCCTGGGTATATTTCTATTAAACATGGTTTTAGAGGTCCAAATTTCACAACAGTTTCTGCTTGTGCTTCATCTGCAAATGCAATTATTGATGCTTTTAACTACATTCGATTAGGACAAGCTGATATGTTTGTTACAGGAGGCTCAGAAGCTGCAGTAACCATTGCTGGAATAGGCGGATTTAATGCTATGCATGCCCTTTCTACAAGTAATGAAAATCCAAAAACAGCTTCAAGACCATTTGACAAAACCAGAAATGGATTTGTTCTTGGTGAAGGTGCTGGTGCGTTGATCCTTGAAGAATATGAACATGCAATTGCTCGTGGTGCTAAAATCTATGCAGAAGTAGGTGGCGGAGGCTTATCAGCAGATGCACATCATATTACTGCGCCACATCCAGAAGGATTGGGAGCTAAAAATGTAATGCTTAACTGTCTTCGAGATGCAGGGTTAAAACCTACAGATGTTGACGCTATTAATGTTCATGGAACATCTACTCCACTTGGAGATATCGCCGAAACAAAAGCAATCACTGAAGTTTTTGGAGAACATGCTTATTCATTAAACATTAACTCCACAAAATCAATGACAGGGCACTTATTAGGTGCGGCTGGTGCAATTGAAGCTATTGCTTCAATCTTATCAATGAAACATGGAGTTATTCCACCAACGATCAATCATACAGCTCCTGATGAAGCTATTGATAGTAAACTTAATCTCACCCTTAACAAACCTCAGAAGCGCGATGTAAAAATTGCAATGAGTAACACATTTGGATTTGGAGGACACAATGCTTGTGTTCTTTTCAAAAAAATAGATTAAATACATTGAATGGGCTTCATTCGAAAAATAATCACATCTCGTTCCTCACAAGACGAAAAGTTCTATCGTGAGTTAAAAAAAATATTAGGGTTTTCTCCTAGTAATCTCTTACTATACAAGAAAGCTTTCGTTCATCGTTCGAAAAAAGAACTTAGTAAAATCGGAAACCCTCAGAATTATGAGCGTTTAGAATTTCTTGGTGATGCTATGCTCGGAGCTGTAATTGCTTCTTACTTGTTTAAAAAAGTACCTTCAGGAGATGAAGGCTATTTAACTCAAATGCGTTCTAAAATTGTAAGTAGAGAGCATCTTAATGAGTTGGGGCGTGATTTAAACTTAATCAGATTTGTAAAGAGTAAAGTTTCTAAATCAAAATTTGGTGAGAATATCAATGGTAATGTTTTTGAAGCGCTTATTGGTGCCATTTACTTTGATAGAGGGTATAAATATTGTAAAAAATTCGTTTACAAACGAGTGATTAAGCCTTATGTAGACATCCCAAAACTGGAAGGTAAAATCACAAGTTATAAGAGTTTGTTTATTGAATGGTGTCAAAAAGAAAAACAAGGATTTAACTACGTTGTTTATGAAGATACAGGAAATGATTCTGTGAGACATTTCAGTGTTAAACTATATTTGAGAAATAAACTAATTGCTAAAGGTCGATCCACTTCTAAGAAAAAAGCAGAAGAAGTTGCTTCAAAAAGAGCGTACTTCGCTTATCAAAATAAAATTGACAATATCTAAATAAACGCGATAACGTTTTCGCAATTTTTTTCCTTTGTTTGTCAAACAATCCCTAACTTCGCGTTTAGATTTATTTTTACTTGTATGCAAGTACACTCTCTGGAATTAGCTAATGAATATAAATTAATTGGAATTCATACTTCCGTTGAGGATTACAAACTTGCATATTTAATAAACCAAAATTTAAATGCTGGTTTTTCAAAGTATAAAGAGTATTTAGATTTTAGCAAAAAAAATGGTTCGTTTTCAGTTTTTGAATTTATTGATGATAAAAATCAGTTGATTAATCATTTAATTTCAAATAAATATATAGGTTCCGTTTCGCAGGTTTCTGAAACTAACTTGTTTTCTGAAGAAGGTTCATATAGTACTATGTCCTATCTAATTCCAGAAAAGAAAAAAGTTGATTTTTTTCTAAAAGTTGAAGGTGAAATAAGTCATATAGAATTCAATAAAACGATTGATAAATTAAATCATATTGATCAAATAATAACAACATATAGTATTAACCCTAGTCAATTAAAGTCCAAAGACTTTTTAATATTTTAGTCCATGTCACAACTTAAAAAAACCAAAATTGTCGCAACCTTAGGTCCTGCATGTAAAGATAAAAAGACCCTGAAAAAAATGGTTCTTGCTGGCGTGAATGTATTCCGCGTAAACTTTTCTCATGCGGATTATGAAGACGTAATTGAGACCGTGAAAACGATTCGAGAAATCAATACAGAAACTGGTATTCATACAGCA
>Ga0307488_10002827_pt1 | contig 14589 bp, 14 predicted proteins | sample SB02metaG_FD_202248 | JGI IMG/M metagenome (GOLD analysis project Ga0307488, IMG submission 202248) | Sea-ice brine microbial communities from Beaufort Sea near Barrow, Alaska, United States - SB 0.2 | ecosystem: Environmental > Aquatic > Marine > Coastal | place: USA: Alaska | collected... | reverse complement strand
AATCGATTGTCATCCAGCTATTGCAGCCTACGTTTGTCCAAAGGTGAGAGCTTCAGCGCTAATCGAACAATTGAACTCGAATATCGAGATCAATATCGTTAATGCGCATGGTGATCATCGAGATGATTAGCCGAATTTTATGTTGGGCTAGATGTGGGGTATGAATGTATGGTGTGTATAACATATTGAATATAGGAGTGTTATGGTGGAAGAGGTAGGCTTCTTTATCAATAACACCGTGAATGCGAGCCTTGGACCCAGTACGCCACGCGACTTCGCCCCCGCTTTTTTTGCGAACAAACTGATACTAGCTTGGCGGCTGATTTCACTTATTCCGTGAGTGATACGGTTAATCTGGCATTTGGTGCAGAATACCGAATTAAGAATTTACGATTGGTGTCGGGCAGGTTGAGTCCTATACCGCCGGTAATCTGGGCACCCAGGGATTTAGTACGTCATCCAATGGTTTTCCTGGTTTTCCTGGTTTCCCTGCTGTGACTGCTGGCTCATTCGATCGTGCTAACTACGCGATTTATGTGGAAGGCGATTTTGATGTCACTGATGGCTTGCTGATACAAGCAGCGTTGCGTGACAAAGACTTTGATGACTTCGGGGTTCGCGGTACTTACAGCACGCGTTTCAATGCAGCGACTATCGGTGCTGCACGTATTCGTCAGATTGAAGAGACTACGCCAGATACACGTTGGAACCTGTCAGGTAATCACATGATTGATTCTTGGAGATTGCTGGCGCGTGTTAGCTACTATGACGAGTGGCTCGACAGCTTTGAGAATGACGTCTTTGGAACGAATGCGGTTTTTGATGCAGAGATGTTGCTTGATCTAGAAGTGGCGTATGACATCAACGAGCATGCTAGCATCCTGGTCGGCGGCAACAACGTCTTCAACAACAGCGGTCAGAAATCAACCGATGTGAATAACATAGGCTCTAACAGTGCCTTGCTGTTGGGTAATACGTATAGCCAGTATTCACCCTTCGGTATCAGCGGTGCTTTGGTTCTGTCATGCGTGCACGCACGCGTTGAACGTCAGCTATCGTCTAGCAGCTTGGGTAGTTGCTCCCCAACCCAGGCTGGAAACTGATCCTGCAAGTCAGCACTCATGCCTAGGGTGTGCTTCAGAGTCGGGCTGCATATACCCCAGCCTATTGCTGACGACAGGGCTAAGAAAATAATGTTACGTGCTAGCGCCTCGTCATGGCTCTGGATCTTTTGTGTTACTCCAGCCAACAATTGTTGAATCAGTGCCTCTGAAGGGCCGGGCTGAGAAGCTGGCGCATCGCCATAATCTTCCAGCGCACGCCAGGCCAGCAGTTTTGTTTGGCCTGTCTGTGACATCAGGCGAAATAATTCCATGAACAGCTGCGCTGGAGGGGCGCCAGAGGTCAGGATCATAGACATCTCGTTGATGAGCTCCTCCGATAGTTTCACCAGCAATGCGTTACGCATACCCTCGGCGCTGCCGAAGTGATGCAGCAAGGTGCCGTGGTTGATGCCGCTGTCTGTAGCAATGTCCTTAATATTAAGGCCCTTAATGCCAAACTCAGCAAGACGTTTGCCCGCGGTATCGAGTATCAGGCGGCGAGCTTCTTCAGGGCTGCGGCGAACGCGGGGTGGGGTCGACATAGGCGGCATCAAACAATGGTCTAAGAGAGTAGGCGGACAATACCGAGGCCGATTTGAGATAGCAACTGTGCGGCCGTGTATAAAATAAAGTTATTGACACCAATGTTAATAATGAATACTGTTCACATCAATGTTAATAAGCTGGAAGCCAATGATGTCAAACAAGCAATCTGTAAAACCTATTGTTGCTATCAAAGCCCTTAAGCAACTCATAGCCAATCCAGAAGACACACAAAAGGTTTTTGAAATCATTGAGGCTATGGCCGGCGATTCTACCCGTAAATCGGGCCAGCGATTCAGTGCTTCGCCGTCAGGTCAGCGTATTTTGAGCCGTGATGCCAGCTTGCTGGATACCCTGGTCGATCGCGATCGGCTGCAGGCCATGGCGCCGGACAGCCTGGGCCATGCCTATTTGCACTTTTTAGATTCCGAGCAGCTGTCCGCAGACGGCCTTGTCGAGGCGAGTGATGCCGTGAGAATGAATAAACATGAAGATCAAGCACTCAGACGCTTTGAAACTAGGCAGCGTGACCAGCACGATCTATGGCATGTGACTACCGGCTATGGCCGGAATGTTGCGGGTGAAGCCTCATTGTTAGCCTTTACCTATGCGCAAACGCGTAATCGCGGCCTCGGTGTTATTGCTATCGTGGGTGCGTTAAAGTTGTCGAAAAACTACGGCCTGTCTATCTTCAAGTCTCTTTGGCAGGGTTATTCCTTGGGTAAGGCCGCCGCTTGGTTGCCCCAACAAGAATGGGAAACGCTTTTACCGTTGCCCCTAGTGCAGGTGCGCGAACTACTGAATGTCGGTACGCCGAGCGCATACTTTGCATTATCCTCAGCTCGAGAGGCGCACCTCGCTCAGTCCGTCTAGCGCACTTGAATCAGTAACGTTACGTCAGCAACTTTTAGGACATCAGCTATGTGGAGAGAACAAGATCATGCGTTGTGTGCAGATATTGTCTTCAAGGACTTTATCCAGGCTTTTGCCTTTATGACGCTGGTGGCAGAGTTGGCGGAGGTGCATCAGCACCACCCTGACTGGTCGAATGTATATAACCGCGTTCGTATCAAGTTGACCACCCATGACGCGGGTAACCAAGTGACTGACAAGGACAGGGCGCTGGCCGCCGACATTGAGTCTCACCCAGGTATTAAAGTGCTGATTGATGCGGCAGATACCACGGTACATAAAGGCTGACCAACAATCCCCAGTGAGCGTGGCCGGTGAAAGCAGCTGCATCTGCTGCCTGACGATGCTATGGTTTCTCGTCTAGGATATATCTGTTGAGTATTCAAACAAGGGAGCCTGTTGTTATGCGTCGATTATCACTATGGGCAGCTTACACGCTCTGTGTGCTAGTGCTGGCAGCCTGCCACCCAGCGGATGAGGTGCACGTCATGGATTATGCAGAAACCGATATGACCACCCTGCAAGCGCAGATGGCGGCAGGCAAGTTGACAGCTAGGGTGCTCACGCAATTCTATCTAGACCGAATATCACGGTTGGATCAACAAGGCCCGACACTCAACGCGGTCATTGAGGTGAACCCTGACGCGCTGCAAATTGCTGATGAGCTCGATCAGGCGCGAAGTCTAGGGCAGTTGCGCGGGCCGTTACACGGTATCCCTGTGCTACTCAAAGCCAACATAGATACGCATGATCAAATGGCGACAACGGCCGGATCAGTGTCCCTGAAGGATCATCATGCAGCCGCTGACGCCTTTATCGTTAAGCGACTACGAGACGCCGGGGCAATTATTCTCGGTAAAACTAATTTAAGTGAGTGGGCAAACTTCCGCTCCAATAGCTCGTCCAGTGGCTGGAGCAGTCTCGGTGGCCAGACCCATAACCCCTATGATCCTCGGCGCAATCCCTGCGGATCTTCAAGCGGTTCGGCCGTGGCAGTAGCAGCGGGACTGGCAAGTGTTGCCGTGGGTACCGAGACTGACGGATCTATTATGTGTCCGTCGAGTAAGAGTGGCATCGTTGGCATCAAGCCGAGTCTCGGCCTGGTATCGCGTCGGGGTATTATCCCCATTGCACATTCCCAGGACACAGCGGGGCCGATGGGCCGCACTGTACGTGATGCGGCACTGCTTTATGCGGCGATGATAGGTGAAGACACCGAGGATGTGACTGCGCCCTCGTTCCCCGGTCAGATCCCCGATGTTATGGCTGCCCTAGACGATGCGTCGTTACAAGGGCGGCGCATCGGTGTGCTAAGAAATTATGCTGGCGCTGGTACTGATGAACGTGTTGAGCAGATATTCACACACAGTATTGCGTTACTACGCCAGCAAGGCGCGGTCATTATTGACGACCTATCGATCGCCCGAAAGGGCATGGGTAATGCGGAATTCGAGGTGTTGCTATATGAATTCAAGTTCAATTTGAACGCCTACCTTGAGAGCATCTCACCCCAAGATGGCACGACGCCTCGCGACCTTGCGGCAGTGATAACGTATAACCAGCAGCACAGTGCACTTACCATGCCGTCCTTCGGTCAGGATATTTTGGTTCTCGCCCAGGCCAAGGGTCCGTTGACCGAGCACGCGTATATTGAGGCGTTGCAGACCAGTAAATCCATTGCTCAAGAGGGAATTAACCAGGCACTGCAAGCGCATCAACTCGATGCCATCATCGCCCCAACGGGAGGGCCTGCTTGGCTCACCGATCATATCAACGGTGACCGGCCTGGCGGTATCTCTAGCTCCTCCTTGGCAGCGATATCGGGCTATCCTGCCGTCACGGTGCCGGCTGGTATGGTTGAGGGTTTGCCCGTAGGATTGAGTTTCTTCGGCGCTGACATGATGGATGCGAAGTTGATAGGTCTGGCCCACGCCTTTGAGTTAGTTGGTTCCGCGCGCGTTGCACCGGATTTATAAGTCAGCATGGTTTGGTGATTGCGGGTTAGTGATTGTAGATTTGTGATTGCAGATTAATGATTGCCGCTAAATAACGTTGGCTAGGCGACATTGATGAACTCAGCGCTGTGTTGGCGAGGCGTAGGTGAGTGGTTAGACGTTCAACTATCGCTGTGAGGGTTCTCGGACGTCAAGTTCATGAGCATCACGCGCGCCAGAGCCAGCCAGTCATCCAGTAATACAGTCGCCATAATATGGCTGCCGGTTGTCTGCTCACCGCCATTCTCTTGTCGGCAGTATGTCGCCAGCGCTTCTACCACTGCTCGAACTTGGTGTGAATCGAGCGTTACCCTGAAATGGTCGGCATGTTTATTGTCGATCGCGTCAGCGGTTTTAGCGAGCGGTTCGCTACCCAGAATATTTCGAATGCTCAGCGCAAGGCTGGCATTGTGTTGTCGCAAAATTTCGAAAGTCAGTTTCAGGCTACCGCGACTAAATATATCAGCAGCAGCAAGTTCAATAGTGGACATAAGATGTTCCTGCAACGAGGGCTGATCTAAGTATAGTGCCAAAACCGCGGTCTGTTAATGTTAACGTGAGATTGATGCACCAATAGGGAGATTCCTGTCGCATCAACGAATGGTGCCCTCCAGCTTATGTGTTGTTGTCCTTGTCGTTGTATCATGGGGGCGGCGCATCGGCCCTCTATTAATATTTTATCAAAGGAGTATGTTCTACATGAGTCACGTATTAACGCCTTTCCATCTGGCTATCCCTGTCCATGATGTACAGCTGGCGCGCCAATTCTATATTGATGTCCTGGGCTGTGGAGTCGGCCGTAGCAGTGATCAATGGGTTGACCTTGATCTGTTTGGGCATCAATTGGTCTGTCATGAGGTGCCGGGTATGGCGGTCAGGGACGCGGTACCCACCAATCCCGTGGATGGTCATGCTGTGCCGATCCCGCATTTTGGTGTGGTGTTGGATATGCCGACCTGGTCGGCGCTGGCAGCCCGCCTGCAAGCCGCAGATATCACCTTTGTGATTGAGCCGTGTATCCGCTTTGCGGGCCAACCGGGCGAGCAGGCGACGATGTTCTTCCATGATCCGAGTGGTAACGCGCTGGAGTTTAAGGGTTTCAAAGACATCGAGGCAGAATTGTTCAAGACTTGAGTACGCTTTTTATTAAGTAGAGCCTTTCTTAAGCAGGGCTATTTGTAAGTAAGGCGTCAGTCTTTTACTGAGGGTTTATTGGCAGCGTTATGAGGAAGTTCGCTCCCTGTCCCCTGCCGCTGCTGAGCAATCGAAGGCTGCCTCCTAGGTCATCGACAACGATAGCGTGACAAATAGATAGTCCCAACCCCGTGCCCTGACCAACAGGTTTAGTCGTGAAAAATGGACTGAAGATATCCTGCTGAATGTCATCCGCGACGCCTGGACCGTCATCGCCAATCTCAATCTCGATACAATCAACCATTGCACGGCTCGTAATGTACAGACCGCCTGGTCCGCCCATGGCCTGCAAGGCGTTGATGATGAAGTTCGTAAGAACCTGGTTGATTTTGCCGATAGAACAGGGAACCTTAGGCAGGCTAGCCAGATCTGTGTGCACCTCACAGGCGTGCTTGAGTTCGTTGCGCAGCACATTCAAGGTGCTGTGAATGCTGTCGTTGATATTGTGTAAGGTTTTGTCGTCGCCGTCACTGCGCGCGAAGCCCCTGAGGTCGCTAACGATTTGCTTGACGGAATCTAGGCCCTCAATAGACTCGGCTGTCAGGGCTGGTATATCTTCCAGAATAAAGGTTAGTTGAGGGTCGTTGAGCAGAGTGCTGCAGGCGCTGGACAGATCGGACTGGCTTTTGAGGTTTGTGAGTAGCGTATTGAGTTCAGCTGAATATTCCAGCAGTACGTGTAGGTTGCTCAGGGAAAATCCTAGTGGATTGTTGATCTCATGGGCGATGCCTGCAGCAAGGAAGCCAACAGATGCCATCTTCTCGTTCTGCACGAGCGTGATCTGATTTTTACGCAGGCTTTCATAAGCTTCTGCGAGTTCTTTGTTCTTCGTATAGATCTCTCTGCTCAGGCGCTCAAGGTGCTCCTCGGCGACAAGGCGAGCCTGTTTTTCACGGTGATACGCCTCCTCATAGACCTGATCACTCATCGATGGCTCCTGTCGCTGAATGAGCGAGATCTTTAGCAGATGGCTCAACCTTGATAAGAAAACCGCAGTGATCGCCACCCCTATGCATGCAGGGCTCATGGGTCAGGCTGTAGTGGGCGTTGTAGTGTTCCGCGGCACCTGCCACTAGGCCCTCGGCCAGGCGACACAAGCGGCGTTCGGAGTTGTATTGGAGTTGTAGTTCGTTTTCGCTCAAGCGGATGTGGTGGAACACGGGCGTGGTGGCATCCGGGTGTAGTTTCTTGACTTCGACATGGATAACGCTGTCGATGGACTCCAAAAACGCCAGAAAACCATCGACGTCTGCAAGTAAATATGGGTAGCGGGCGATAAAGCCCGGAAGCATGAATTTGCCGAAAGCAAACACCAAATCATCGGCTGGAATCCCATTGCGCTCGCTGATGATGGCCACCAAACCAAACAGTTCCGTATCCTCATAAAGTTCTGAGGAGGTGTAAACGCCGTCGAGGCCGGCTGACTCTATTACCCTATTCCATTCCTTCATGCCGAGCTGGCTCTCCACCATTTCAGCGAGCAAATTCATGACGATGCCTTTCATGGGATAATCTCTCAATATTGAGTCAGTGACTGAATGCTATATCAATGATTTATAGTAACATCAGAGCGAAATTTGGAGGATTATTTTGTTATTCTAATGCCCAGGTAACTTGTTCGTGTCCTTTGGGCGCTGGCAGTGATGTAGAGGTACAGAATCCATGAGCGAGCTGTCAAGGCTTTGGATCAATAGTGTTAGACGATCTGTGTTAGGCAATCTATATTAGGCAATCTATGTTGGGCAATCTATGTTGGGCAATCTATATTAGGCAATCTATATTAGGCAATCTATGTCATGTAATCTATGTTAGGTAAGCAGGCAAATGCCGCCATCATCTTGCTGGACGCTGAGAAAAATATGCTGGCAGCGCTGCAGCGGGTGGTCATGCCGTTGGGTGTTGCGCTGTATCACGCCGCTACGGCGCAGCAGGCTCTGGCGCTGTGTTCGGCCCAGCGTGCACATTTATTGATCACCGATATGCGCATTGCAGACGCCCAGATTGCCGATTTGTTGCAACAGGCGAGTCAAGCCCAACCGGGCATTCGTAAGCTTATTCTGACTGGCTTTGCAGACCTGGAGCAGACCATCAGTGCGATAAACGAAGGCCAGATCAATCGGTATTTCACGAAGCCATGGGACAATCTGGTACTACGTGATGCGATCAAAGAAGAGTTGGCCTTGTTTGCAGGCCAGCAGCAGGCCGTCGCGCAGCAGGCAGCGCTTGTTCAACGGGCGGATGAACTTGAACTCAAAGCGGAAGCCGCGTCGCGGCGGTCTGAAGCTTCAGCACACCAACTCAGGTCTGTGCGCTACGAGACAGCGATGGATCTTTATCATCGCCTACTGTCATACCGATTCCCGCGAACCCTGCGTTTTTCCCAGCAAGTTGCCCACTGGGCAGCAGCTCTGGCGCAAGACATGGCGCTTGATAGTGATACGGTTGCGCAGGTGCACGCAGCCGCTGCCTTGCATCAGGTTGGCATGATGGCATTGCCTTTCACCGTGCGCGATACACGTCAGATGTCAGCTGAACAACTTGCCGAGTATCGCCAGTATCCTGAAATTGGTGCCGAGGCTATTCAGGGCAAAGCTGATCATGACCAAGTCGCGACGCTGATTCGCTATCATCGAGAAGATTTTAATGGTGGCGGCTACCCCAATCAACTGGCGGCTGAAGATATCCCTCTAGGTGCGCGAATTATTCGTCTGGCCATCGACTTCCAGGCGGTACTTGATCGCAAGGGCAATGGATCGGCCGTGTCATTACTGCAAGCCGGTGCATTGAGCTACTATGACCCCCAGTTGGTAAGGTTGTTTCTAAACCAGACATTGATTGACCCATTAAACTTGGAACTGCCATATGGAAACCTCTGAGCGCGTATTAATCGTTGAAGACTCTGAGCCGATGGCGATGGCCTATGCGGACTTCCTTCAGCCTCGCTATCAAGTGCTGGCTGTGCATACGCTGGAGGCGGCACGAGAGGTGCTCAATGCAGAGCAGCCATTGGCGCTGTTGTTAGATCTGCAACTACCTGACGGCGATGGTCTTGACCTGATTCCTGAAATTCGCGAGGCGGGGGGAGCCTTCCCCATTATCGTTATCACCTCAGACAGCTCTATCGATACGGCAGTGACGGCATTGCAAAGCGGTGCGGATGACTTCTTGGAAAAGCCATTTTCAGCCGATCGGTTACGCACCACAGTCACTAACGGAGTTGAGAAGCGTCGGTTAAAGTCCTTGGTTCATAGCTATGAGACAGAGGCTGGTCGGCAAAGCTTCGAGGGCTTTATTGGCGGATCGCTGGTGATGCAAGGAATCTACCATATGGTCGAGTCCGCCGCATCCAGCAAGGCTACTGTGTTCATCACCGGTGAGTCAGGTACGGGTAAAGAAGTCTTGGCCAGAGCAGTGCATGCGCGTAGTCCGCGTAAGAAGGGCGCGTTTGTCGCGCTGAATTGCGGCGCCATTCCCAGTGAGTTGATGGAAAGTGAGATATTTGGTCATCTAAAGGGGTCTTTCACGGGTGCGGCAAAAGACCGTAAAGGGGCAGCGCTGCAGGCCAGTGGTGGCACTTTATTCCTTGATGAAGTTTGTGAGATGGAGATGGAATTGCAGGTTAAGCTGCTGCGGTTTTTGCAGACAGAGTGCTTCCGCCCCGTGGGCAGTGATATTGAAACCCAGGTTGATGTCAGAATTGTCTGCGCCACCAACAAGGACCCTATGGCAGAGGTCAAGGCGGGAAACCTTCGCGAGGATCTATTCTATCGGTTACACGTCATTAGCATTCATTTGCCGCCTTTGAGAGAGCGCAACAACGACGTCATGTTGATCGCAGATAGCCTGCTGAGTCTTTATAGCAAAGAAGAGGGCAAGTCGTTTCAGGGTTTTGACAAACGAGCGCAGGATTACCTGTTGAGCTATGCCTGGCTGGGTAATGTCCGAGAATTGCAAAATGCCATACGCCAGATCGTTGTACTCAATAGCGTTGAGTGGGTGACTGCAGAAATGTTCCCCGGCGGTCTCAGTGCCATTGAGACAAGTGCAGATGCGTCGGATAACACCCTGCCGGCACGTTCCATGGACGCCGCAGATTTGCCCGCCAGTGCGCCAGAAATAGGCGGCGATACGGTGGTCGAGATCCTGCCGCTGTGGAAAATTGAGGAAAATCATATTGCGTTGGTATTGCGCCACTGTGACGACAATGTACCGCGCGCTGCTGCTTTGCTTGAAGTTAGTCCCTCGACCCTTTACCGAAAACTGAAGAACGAGCAAGTCTCATCTTGAAAAAAATCATACCCAATGATGCTGTTATGACATCGGCGGCCTACAGTGATTCTGTCTTGTGACTTCGGATTCAGATGACGGGCAATGTGTCCTGTTCGTTGATGATGAGCCAAATTTGCTTAAAGCATTGCAGCGACTGTGTCGCCGTGAGGCCTTCTCTGTGTTGACTGCCAACAGCGGTGCGCAGGCGCTCGTTATCCTGGCGGAGCAAGACGTGGACCTAGTGGTCTCTGACCTGCGCATGCCCGGCATGGATGGTATTGCGCTGTTTTTTGAAGTGGCACGGCTTTATCCCGATATTCCACGCATACTCTTGTCGGGCAATGCTGACATGGAGGCGATGGTCAATGCGTTGAACACGCGACAGTTGTCGTATTTTTTGCCTAAACCCTGGGACGAGGAGCATTTACGGGAGACGCTACGAGAGTTCCTGCAGCGTCGCCAGATGGAAAAAGCCTTTCAGTCGCTGGTGACAACAGTATCACGTCAGAATGATGAACTATTGCAGTTCAACGAGCAGGTTACCGCTGAGGCGGCTCTGAAAAGTAAGTTCTTGTCTGTGATGAGCCATGAATTGCGCACTCCCGTTAATGGCATTCACGGTATCTTTGATTTGTTGCGTGGTGAAACAGACGGTGAGGCCGCCAAGTTGGTTGACCTTGGGTTGTCAACGGCACGTCACCTCATCAGTATTGTCGACGACATCCTCGACTATTCCAAGCTTGAATCGAACGCCGTGGTGCTCGAGCAAATTGCTTTTTCGCCACTGCTGGAAGCGCAATCTGCGTTCAAGTTGGCGCAACTTGGGACGAATTCTCAGTCGTTGAAGTTTGATTTGCAGATACAACTTGATGCCACACTCAAGCTCTGCGGCGATCCCGTACGGATTCGACAGATTTTGATGAACCTGTTGGGTAATGCTGTCAAGTTCACCGAGCAGGGTGCGATCAGCCTGACGGTCAGGTACGAGCATGCGCATCTGGTGCTGCGGGTTGAAGACACGGGTATTGGTATTGTGGCAGACAAGCAGCATTTGTTGTATGGCGAGTTTACAACGCTAGACGCCAGTCATGCCCGTAGGTTCGGTGGCACGGGCTTGGGTTTGTCGATTGTGCATCGGCTGGTGACGCAGATGCGGGGTGATATCACCTTGGTTAGCGAAGAAGGTGCGGGAGCTTGTTTTACGGTGCGTTTGCCCCTGGAGACAACCACCGCTGAGATTGTCGATGATAGCCAGTTAGTCTTGAATTTGAATGGTCTGTCTGTCGCGCTGGTTGATGACAACGAAACTAATCGTCTGGTGTCCTCATCAATGCTTGAGGCGGCAGGAGCCAGGGTATCGACGTTTAGTGGTGGTCGCGAAATTCTGTCAGCGCTGGGTGCTGGTCTGGTCAAGCCGGCTGTTGTACTCATGGATATTTCGATGCCAGATATTGATGGCATTGAGACGACTCGACAACTGCGTAAGTTATCCCTGGTGCCTGCGGAGGTACCCATTGTCGCAATGACTGCTTTTGTCCAGGTTGACGAAAAGACTGCGTTTCGAATTGCCGGTTTGGAATATCATCTTGCCAAGCCCCTTACCCGAACGGGACTTTTTCAGCTGTTTGAATCCTTGGCGCCAATTCTTAAACGTCGCGAAGAGTCATCTGCAACGGATTTTTCTCACACAAGCTTTGTCAAGCTAGAGAAAGATCTTAGTGCCGGCGTGCTAGTAAAGTTAGTCGAGGCGTTCGGTCGCGATTGCGAGAAGACACAGGCAAGACTTGAGATAGCGATGACCGAGCAGAACTGGCAGGACTATACGCGTGGTGTCCACTCTATGGGCTCAAATGCCGCGATGCTTGGTGCGAGTGGTTTGGCGAATTTGTGCCGGGCCTCTGAAGCTGCGTTCAAAGCGCAGGACCTTAGGTTTTTGACCGAGACAAGTCCGCGCCTAATCTCGATGATCATGCCAAGCCTGAAGCAGATCGAAGATTGGCTGGCTGCAACGCAAGCATGAGTTTCCTGACGTCATCCCTCAGGTCGCCGCTCTGCAGCACCTGACCGTCGCTCATCAGAGCGTCTGGTACATCACACAATACAGCGGCCACGACGGTAATGTCATGGCGTTGAAGTCGTGCGAGCAGTGCTGATAGATCGGCTTTGCGGGTCTGACCGCTGCGGACGACTAAGACAGCAGCACCGATCTGTTGTAACGCTTCAAAGCCGGCCTCCTGTTCATCTATGGCGGGTAGATTATAGAACGTCCAATCTTGGTGGGTCTCAAGTTGGACACGAGTGTCGGACATTTCACGACCACCGATCATAAGAACGTCTTCAGGCATTGGTTGCCTGTCACCTGGCATACGTGCAGGTGTGATCTTAAGATATCCTAAGTGCGGGTTAAGTACGAGTGGCACCGGCTCCGATGTCGTCTGCGTATCCGTCTGCGTTAGCCAGCCGCTCAGTGAACGTTGTTGCACGACGTTCGGGTGTTGGATATCAATAGGCTGGCTGGTCATACGCAGATCAGCATCCACCAACGAGATGGATTCGCCTTTCATATGCATGCCGAGCGCACAGTTGACCGCGGTAGTTGTTGTGCCAGCTTGACTCTCAACGCTGAAGAACGCCAGTTGGCGTTGGTGAGTCGCTTGCTGCAAATCGTTACTGAAACGCCGAAATTGACCGGCGATGGGGCTGACAGCAGCGTCCAGGTTAACGCGTGGTTGGTCTGCGTTGTTGACCTCGCAAATGAGAGAAATACCGCTGCACAGTTCTAAATCTTTGAGCGTACGAATGCGCGGTGTAAAAAACTCACGTAGTAGTGCAATAGCGACGGCGGTCATCGCGCCTAACAGCGTCAGACCTATCACCAGCATACTGCGAACAGAGCGCTCTGGTTGATCGGGCTGAGCTGCTCGCTCCAGCAATTCGAAATCACCGACCTGGCCCAGCAATAGAACCGTTAGTGAGTCGACGCGTTGGCGCAGATCGTTCTGTAAGCCCTGTGCAGATGTTTTCTTCAAACTCAACGCCTCGTGAGATTTGCGCTGCCGCGTCAGGTCGTTGATACGCTCAGTCAGTTCAATCAGCATGGCTGATAATCGTTCGACCCGGGTTTCCAGCCGCAACAACTCTGCCTGTGATTCGTAGTGCGTGATGGTGAGTTCCTGCTTAACCGGGTTGTGAGCAAAGGTTTCTGATGGCGTGCTGGTATCTTTGCCAGAGTCAACCATGGCCTGTATCTTGGTGATTCTCAGTATCAAGTCTTTCACCTTAGGGTTGTCGTCGGTATAACGTCCCCGGGCCTGACTGAGTTCCCACTCCATTTGTGACAGGTTTTTCTGCAATGGATTAACAAAATACGAGGTCTGGACGATCATGTTGGGCTCGCCATCAATTTGTGTGAGCAACCGCCTGCCTTGTTCAGCTGCAGCAAAGCGATCTCCATCTAGGGAGCGCAGGTCGACCTCGAGTTGCTGACGTTTTTCGAGTAGCACCATGAGCTGGGTGTTAATATCAGAGATATCGTTGCTGGCCTCGAAGGTGAGTAAGGCATCTGCTTGCTGGGCAGAACCTGCATCTGCAGATGCCAGACGATCACGGTAGCTGTTCAGCGATGATTCGATCTCTTGACGACGCATATTCTTGTTCCGCTGTATGAATACTTCAGCCAGACTATTGGTGAGTGCTGCAGCCATCACCGGGTCAGACCATTTGACGCTAATGGTAAAGGCTTTAGATTCTTTGCCAACGTGAACGTCCACCAGGCGGGCAAGTTCATGACCTGGCATTCTGATGCCTGCCTGCTGCATTGCGCTCTCCAGAGTCCCTGGTAGCATCAGCGTATCCAGCAGCGTTTTGAAGGCGTATTCCTGTGTCTTGAACGGTAAGCCATAGCGACCTACACGAAATTCGTCCTGCTGTTCTTTCTTTAGCAGGGTCGTGCGGCCAGTCCAGGTTGGTTGCAGCATGCTCATGGCGAGCATTAAGGCGATGATGGCTGTCGTTGCTGTGACGCCAACAATCATGAGACGCTGCTGCCATATACCCCAGATTAGGCGTTTGATATCAACCTTGATACCGGCTTCAGGCTCGCTGCTGTCGTCTAGCAGTGAGCTGAAGTCGGTCACCCTGGGTTGGGTTTTTAACGCCTGATTCATATGGTTTTTCCGTCTTTACGTCAGCCTTCTAAAGGCCCTATAGAGAGCCGACGTGATCGGTCTAGCTTGGCGTGGCAGAACCCATACCGGCGTCTGCGTTAAGGGATGATTCAAGTCGCTGACTGGCTGTATACAATTGCCTGGCGCTGATATCCCAGTCGAACAATGTAGCGCGGTGTTTACCGCGCTGACTCATCTCGGCAGCTAATGACGGTGCCTGTAGTACCAGTTGCATGATCTGTGCCATACCTTCGGGATGACTCGGATCGAACAACAATCCTGCGTCACCAACGACCTCGGGTATGCTCGCGACACGACTGGCACATACCGGTGTACCGGCAGCCATGGCTTCAACCAAAGGAATGCCGAAGCCTTCAAATAGGCTAGGCAGCACGAATAGGGCGGCTT
>Ga0307488_10002826_pt1 | contig 14590 bp, 13 predicted proteins | sample SB02metaG_FD_202248 | JGI IMG/M metagenome (GOLD analysis project Ga0307488, IMG submission 202248) | Sea-ice brine microbial communities from Beaufort Sea near Barrow, Alaska, United States - SB 0.2 | ecosystem: Environmental > Aquatic > Marine > Coastal | place: USA: Alaska | collected... | reverse complement strand
CCCAAGACCCAGCAAAATAACCAATAACCCGATGAGCCACTGCGGCTTGAATCCTACCATTATCAGTTTCATCTACTATAAAGACTTAAATCATACCAACCTGCAGCAAACGGCAATATGGACGCTAACAAATCAGCACAACTTACCATATGTCGCCATTAAAATGGCGCATCAAATCAGTATGCATGCCTAGGAATACCAGAAGATCGCTAAAAAGGCCCCTACGTTGTTTTTTGTAATGGTTTTCGGTGTCAAAAAACCAGCACCCGTGCCCGACCCGACTTGCCTGGCTGACCTATCACTCGTCGGAAGCGCTGCCGAACTAACAGGCACCTGATCAGGGGCTCGGTAATGGCTCTAAAACTGGAGATTCAGGGCTAACTGGTAACCGCCGCGCACCGGTATCAGGGCCATACTCAACCCGTCAGGATCGGGCACCAGCCATTGGTTAAAACCCATCGCGATGGCCGCGCCAGCGGTCACATCCCACCAGTCATGCTGGTCGGCATGGACTCGACTGTAGCCGACAAAGCTGGCGGCCAAATAGGCCGGCAGACCCACATCCCAACCGTAGCGCTTGGCCAAAAAGGACGCGCCCGAAAAAGCTGAGCTGGTATGGCCGCTGGGAAAGCTGAGGGTATTGCGACCATTCGGCCGCTCCTTGTTGACGGTGTTTTTTAACAGATGGGTCAGGGCAAAGGTCGACCCATAGGACATTAGCAGCGCTTTACGGCCGGCGACATCATCCTGGCTGAAGGTGGCCGCAAGCGCGGTCAAGGGCAAGGCTATCTGTAATACATCGCCCGTTGTTTCGATCAGGTCCTGAGCCGATACCGTCGACATCGACAGTGCCAAACCAATGCAACAGCTCATCTTTTTAACATTATTCATGGTCGGACTATTCCTTGCGCCGTTAGGCTGGGTGGCAACTTAAAAGTCGGTATCTTCCCGACCCCGATTAATATGCAGTTTGTTTTCAAACTTTAGTCGATCGCTTTTTTTGATCAACACGTAGAGCGCACCAACGCCGCCGTGGTGTTTTTGCGCGCTGTGGAAGGCAATGACTTCCGGTATTTGTTTTAACCAGGTATTGACGCACGATTTCAAAAACGCCTTCGGCTCACTCAACTCGCCCTTACCATGCAGGATTATCGCACTGCGGGTATCGAAGCGCTGGCAATCGTGAATAAACCGATACACAGCCTCACGCGCCGCAAGCATTTTCATGCGATGCAGGTCCAGCCTGGCATCAATCGGATATTGGCCCCGTTTCAGGTTACGAAAAACCCCCAGCGACACCCCATTACTACGATATTCTAAGCCGTCCAGAGGCTGAACCAGATCGATAATCTCGTCGCTTAAATGATTGGTAGATTTCTGCTCTACCGTCACCGCCATCTGTCGTCGATGCTGTAGGGTCGGCTCGGCAACCTTACTTGAGCTGCGATCCACCTTACGGACCCCCTTAAGCGGCGTTACACCCTTCATTTCCTGCCGTAAAGCGGCCAAATCGTCGTCTTCTATCATAGATCACCCTTATTAGCCGTCGATCTTAGCGAATTCTGGTAGGCACAACCAGCCATATAGGTTTACCCTTAATGACACATGGTGGCGACCCTGCCCCTCCGATTGATCCGAGCCAAGCTGCCGGGGGGCCGAGACCGTGATCAGCGGCAGGGCATATCGATCGGGTCGGCCTTATTGGGCCGCCACGCGAAGGGTGTAAACATGCGGTAAAAGCCTTGGTCAACGGCTTGGGAAAGTTCAAAACTGCACCCATTTACAAGCTTTAAATTATTTGAGGTTCGACTATGAGCACACACAGCATTTTGCTGATCGACGATGATAGAGATCTGGCAGAATTGCTGGGTGAATATCTGTCGGCCGAAGGCTATCGACTCGAATCGGCCTATACTGGCGAAGAGGGTATAGAAGAGATTGCCAACCATCACTTCGACCTGGTGTTGCTCGATGTCATGATGCCCGGAATCGATGGTTTTGAAACCTTGAAACGCATTCGTCAGACCTCGATCGTTCCGGTTTTAATGTTAACCGCCCGGGGCGAGGAGACGGATCGCATTCTTGGCCTAGAAATGGGCGCCGACGACTACCTGGCGAAGCCCTATAGCCATCGCGAGTTGTTGGCTCGCATCAAAGCCCTATTGCGACGTATTGAATTGGATCGCACCCAGCAGCATGATGACAGCGGCATCATGGCCTGCCATGGTGTTGAGTTGAATTTCGATACCTATAGGGTCTACTGCGACGGTGAACACATACCGATGACCACCAGCGAGTTCAAGGTACTGCGTGTCTTAATGACTCGCGCGGGTAAAGCGGTGCCGAAGGAAGATCTCTACCTCGAGGTTTTAGGCCGCGAAATCATGGCCTATGATCGGTCCATTGACATGCATGTAAGCAATGTCAGGCGCAAGCTCGGCGGGACCTCTGAGCAGTCGAAAATCCAAACCATCCGCGGCATTGGTTATATGTTCATCGATCCGAATCAATAATCGCCACCCTGGCGTGAGCGCTCCCGCACTCGGGGTCGCGCTCACCACCGGCTGACCTAAGAGAAGTGTTCATGCAGTTAGGCAAGCTCAACCCTCTGGGGTCGGTTTTTGGCAAGATTTGGATCAGCTTCTGGTTATCACTGATTCTGATCGTTATCGCAGCCTATTTTGTGTCCTTTCAAGCAGCCAAGCAGTATCAGGTCGCCCCGCCGGCGCCCCGTCATATCGCTACTCTCAGCAATATAGTCTTCCCGGATCTAGGTTTTGCTGGGACCGACCCTGCCCGTTTGGCGGTGATCCTAACCAATTATAATGAAACCGCCCGCTTCCAGCTTTATCTGGTCGATGACGCCTATCGCATGCTCGGCAGCCCTCAACCGCCCAAGCGCATCCTGGTGATGCTCTCAGAAATGATGGAACAAGAAGGCATGCAAGTTGGCCAGTGGCGCAATGAAGCCTGGCTCGGGCCTATTCCAATTGCGGTCAATAATGTTAACTATCGTTTATTCCTTCGTGGGGTACCGTCCTTACCGCCAGCGAACCTGCCGTTTTGGCTGGAAAGCCAGTGGATGCAATTGGCCCTAGCCCTGACCATTTCCGGCCTGATGAGCCTGCTCCTGACCTGGTCCTTGGTGCGCCCCATTGAAAAATTGCGCCAAACGGTGCGCGCCTTGGCGCGCGGCACGCTCAATGCACGCGCCGGATCCAGCGTCAGTCGGCGGGCGGACGAAATTGGTGAATTGGGCCGAGATTTTGACGATATGGCGACCCGAATCGAAGATCTGGTCTCCGCCCAGCAGCGCTTATTGAGCAATGTCAGCCACGAATTGCGCTCACCCCTGACCCGACTTCAGGTGGCTATGGGCATCGTGCGTCAAAAGGCACCGGAAGGCCTCGAGCGGGCACTCGATCGAATTGAACGCGAGAGCGATCGACTCGAGAATATGATTGCTCAAATACTTACCTTGAGCCGTTTTGAAAACGATATGCAGCAGGTCGAATGGCGCACCATCGAGCTCGATGACATCGTCCGCAAGGTGGTCGAAGATGCTCGGTTCGAGGCCGAACCACGGCAAATCACGATTGTTGATCAGATCGATGGCCCGCTGCAGATGGAGGGTGATGCCCAGCTGCTGCACAGCACGCTCGATAATGTGCTGCGCAACGCGCTGCGCTTCTCGCCGGCGGACGGTACCATTCGGGTGGCCCTGAGTCAGGGCCCAAGCCAGGTTACCCTTACCATCAGCGATGAGGGGCCTGGCGTGCCAGAAGACAAGTTAGCGCGCCTGTTCGACCCGTTTTATCGACTCGATCAAACCAATCCAGGTGCCGGATTGGGATTGAATATTGCATTCCAAGCGGTGCAGTTGCACGAAGGCAGCATTCAGGCAGTCAACAATCAGCCCCATGGTTTGACGGTCATTATAGATATTCCCAAGATGGCCACCCTGCGCGGCAAAACGCGTTAGCAGGTCGATACCCAGCGCCAACAGGAAGCAGGCTGCGGTACCTTGTTGGTGCTGGGCTTGTACAAAAACAGGACCGATCCGATGACCCCAGCCATTGACTACTTACGAGCGCACAAGATCCCCTTCACAGTGCACGAATACCAGCTCAAACACAGCTCCGACAACTATGGCCAGGATGTCGCCGATGCGCTCGGGCTGCCGCACAGTCGGCTTTTTAAGACCCTCTTGATCGAACTCAATGGCAATCCAAAGACGCTCGCCGCTTGCTTGGTACCGGTGGCTGGCAGTCTCAATCTCAAACTGGCTGCGAAAGCACTCGGCGCCAAGAAGGCCGCGTTGGCCGATGTCGCGCACGCCGAAAAAAGCAGCGGCTATGTGGTCGGCGGCATCAGCCCTTTTGGCCAAAAAAAACCCTTACCGACTGTACTCGATATTACGGCGATGCACCTAACCAGCCTGTTCGCCAGCGCGGGTCGGCGCGGCTTACAGGTTGAAGTGGCACCAGCCCACCTAGCCCAAGCCTTAGGTGCCATTATTGACGACATTTCGGCCTAATCGAGTTTTTTAATGGCATATTAAGTCCTTAAACTCACTAATATCCGAGTTAAGTTGAGCAATCGTAACCACCTGCTATGGTGTCCGGATAACCTTCGGAGCATGGTAAATATGAAAACATTTTTTTCGATCTTCTTGTGTTTGACCCTCAGCGGCCTAAGCCAGGCGGCAACGCCATCACCGGTCGGCCAATGGCAGACCATCGATGATGAGACCGGTGAAGCCAAAAGTCTGGTGACGCTGTGGCTTAAGAACGGCGAACTGATGGGCCGGATCGATACGCTGCTCAACCCCGAAGAGCCAATTCCAATCTGCGAAGAATGTCGTGGCGCGCGCAAAAATCAGCCGGTTGAGGGCATGACCTTTGTTTGGGGTCTGACCGAGAATGGCGACCAGTGGGACGGCGGTACCATACTCGATCCGGGCAATGGCAAAGAATACAAGGCTCGATTTCGCTTAATCGATCAGGGCGCTAGCCTAGAAGTTCGGGGCTATATTGGCTTCGCGCTACTCGGTCGAACCCAGATGTGGCAGCGACTGCCTTAAGACTGGCATAGATTGGATCAAAAAAACCAGCTTAGGCTGGTTTTTTTTGGTTCAGGGGCAGCGTTTTAATAGAATTCGCCGGAACCGGCCGAGGTATTGATAACGGTCAGCGTTTTAACGCCCTCAGGCGTCGCCAACAGCAAGACGTCCGCCGCACGCTGAGCAAACAAACCATTGGTCACCACACCGACGATATTATTCAGCTTAGCTTCCATTTCTTTCGCATTGGTAATGCTCAAGCCGTGCACGTCGAGCAGGATATTGCCATTGTCGGTGACCACACCGACTCGATAGACCGGATTGCCGCCCAAGGCGACAATCGCACGCGCGACCGAGCTGCGCGCCATCGGGATAACCTCCACAGGCAGTGGAAAGGCACCCAACGTCTCGACCGCTTTGGACTCGTCAGCAATGCAGACAAACATCTTCGCCACCGACGCGACGATCTTTTCACGCGTCAGGGCCGCGCCACCGCCCTTAATCAGCTCCAACTTTCGATTCGCCTCATCGGCACCATCAACATAGACCGCTAACTGACTCACCTCATTCAGATCGAACACCTCGATACCGTGGCCCTGCAAGCGTTCGGCCGTGGCATCGCTGCTGGCAACTGCGCCTTTAAAATCATGCTTAAGCTCAGCCAAGGCATCGATAAAGAAGTTTGCCGTGGAACCGGTGCCGACGCCAATGATCGCATCGGGACGCAGCAGCGGCTTAATGTAATTAAGGGCGGCGAGCGCCACCTGTTGCTTTAATTCGTCTTGGCTCATAATTCAGTCCTGGTGGGCGTTAACGCTATTATAGGGGGCATTGAGTTGTTACGCAGCCTGTAAAAAGTTCTTTTTCATACCAATGGCGATTATATCTCCCGAGTTGTTATAAAGTCCGCTGGCGGGCCTTGGGTTTAAGGGTCGTTTCACCGTACACTGTCGGGTAGTTATTCACTGACATTCCATCGTGACAAGGACCATTCATGTTAGAGCATTACGTTAAAAAAATTCTGAACGCCAAGGTTTATGCAGCGGCCATCGAAACCCCCTTGGATGTTGCGACATCCTTGAGCCGTCGACTGGGCAATCAGATTTTAATTAAACGTGAAGATCTGCAGCCGGTGTTTTCCTTTAAAATTCGCGGTGCCTACAACATCATGGCGCAACTCAGTGACGCCCAGCGCGCAGCTGGGGTGATTTGCGCATCGGCCGGCAACCACGCCCAGGGCGTGGCGCAGGCTGCCAAATTGATGGGCGTCAAGGCGACCATCGTGATGCCTGTGACGACACCGGAGATCAAGGTTTCCTCGGTCCGCGCGCGCGGCGGCAAGGTCATATTGCACGGCGATTCATTTGATCAAGCCCTGCTCTTTGCCACCAACTTGCAGCACGAAAAGGGCTACACCTTCGTGCACCCCTACGACGACCCCGACGGCATCGCCGGTCAGGGCACCATCGCTCGAGAAATACTGCACCAATATGGTCCGGGCGAAATTGACGCGATCTTTATTCCGGTCGGCGGCGGCGGATTGGCGGCGGGCATCACCGCCTACATCAAGTATTTGCGCCCTGAGATTCGCGTTGTCGCCGTGGAGTACGAGGAGAGCGCGTCCCTGGCCTCGGCCATGAAGGCCGGTAAACGCACCATTCTGAAAGAGGTTGGACTGTTTGCCGATGGCATCGCCGTGGCCCAAATTGGCAAGGAAACCTTTAAGGTGCTCAAAGACCATGTCGATGAGGTGATCACCGTCTCAGCCGATGAACTTTGTGCCGCAATCAAGGATATCTTCGATGATACCCGCTCCGTGGCGGAGCCGGCCGGCGCCGCCAGCGTGGCGGGTATGAAAAAATATGTCGCGCGTGAGGGCTGTACCGGTAAGACCCTGGTAACCATTTGCTCTGGTGCCAATATGAATTTCGACCGGCTGCGCTATGTTGCCGAACGTTCCGAGGTAGGTGAACATCGCGAGGCCATCTTTGCCGTCACGATACCGGAAAAACCGGGTAGCTTTCGGCGTTTTATCAGTCATATCGGCAAGCGCTCGGTAACCGAATTTAACTATCGCTATAACAATGCGCGCGATGCACAAATCTTTGTCGGCATAAAGACATCCAGTGATGTGGAGCGTGTTGAACTGTTAGCCAGTCTGACTGACGACGGTTACAGCGTGCTCGACTTGACCCAGAATGAGGTCGCTAAGGCGCACGTTCGCCATATGGTTGGCGGTCACGCGCCACTGGCGACCGATGAGCGACTATTACGCTTTGAATTCCCCGAACGTCCCGGTGCCCTGCTCAAGTTTTTGACCGCTCTGGGGGGGCATTGGAATATCAGTCTGTTCCATTATCGCAATCATGGGGCCGCTTACGGACGGGTATTGGCCGGGGTACAGGTACCTAAAGCGGACCTAAAGGCCTTCCGTTTAAAGCTCGATGAGCTCGGTTATCGCTATTGGGACGAGTCCGACAACCCCGTTTACGCGGCTTTTTTGGGCTAGGTTTTACGGCCAAAGTCCCGCGCTGGCGGGCACTACAGCCGAATTTCACGGTCCTTCAATAGGCTCGAACTACGACAAGCTTGAGCCTAATGCACTATTCTTTGTGTCTTTTTTGCACACTTGCGGTACAATCCGCGCCCTTAATATTCAGTGGAACCAATACAGTGATAGACAATCTGCGTAATATCGCCATCATTGCTCACGTTGACCATGGCAAGACAACTCTGGTCGACAAGCTCTTACAGCAATCCGGCACCTTGAGTCGTAAAGACCTGAATTCTGAGCGAATAATGGACTCGAATGACCAGGAGCGTGAACGCGGTATTACCATCTTGGCGAAAAACACCGCTATCCGCTGGAAAGACTTCCGCATCAACATCGTCGACACCCCAGGCCACGCTGACTTTGGTGGTGAGGTGGAGCGTGTTTTGTCGATGGTTGACTCCGTTTTATTGCTGGTCGATGCCGTTGATGGCCCGATGCCACAAACCCGCTTTGTAACCTCCAAAGCTTTCGCCCAGGGTCTGAAGCCAATCGTCGTCATCAACAAGGTCGACCGTCCCGGTGCTCGTCCAGATTGGGTCCTCGATCAGGTCTTTGAACTGTTCGACCGTCTCGATGCTACCGAAGAGCAACTCGACTTCCCAGTGATCTATGCGTCCGCTTTGAATGGTGTTGCCGGCTTGTCCGCCGATGACCTGGCCGACGACATGGAGCCTCTGTTTAAAATGATCACCGAAGTCGTACCGGCCCCGGCCGTCGATTTGGAAGGTGGTTTCCAGATGCAGATCTCTGCGCTGGACTACAACAGCTATGTTGGCGTTATCGGTGTCGGTCGTGTATCGCGCGGCTCTGTTAAGCCCAATGCACAGGTTGTGATCATCGATGACGATGGCAAAACCCGTAAAGGCAAGGTCTTACAGGTGATGGGTTACCATGGCTTGGATCGGGTTGACATTGAACAGGCCAACGCCGGTGACATCGTTTGTATTACCGGCATTGAAGGTTTGGGTATTTCCGATACGGTGTGTAGCCCGGGTCAGGTTGAAGCACGTCCGCCCTTGTCTATCGATGAACCGACGGTCAGCATGACCTTCCAGGTAAACGATTCGCCTTTCGCCGGTAAAGAAGGCAAGTTCATCACCACCCGTAACATCAAGGACCGCTTGGAGCAGGAACTGATCCACAACGTCGCCTTACGTGTTACACCGGGTGAAACGCCGGACAAGTTCCGCGTATCCGGCCGAGGTGAATTACACTTGTCGGTACTGATCGAGTCCATGCGTCGTGAAGGCTACGAGCTGGGTGTTTCCCGTCCGGAAGTGGTCCAGCGTATCGTCGATGGTAAGGTGCATGAACCCTATGAAATCGTCGTAATCGATGTTGAAGATGGCCATCAAGGTGCGATCATGGAAGAGCTCGGCCTGCGTAAAGCTGAGCTGACCAACATGGAACCCGATGGTAAAGGCCGTACTAAGCTGGAATTCATGACCCCGTCACGTGGCCTGATTGGTTTTCGTGGCCAGTTTATGACCCTGACCAGCGGTTCTGGCATCATGACCAGCATCTTCGACCATTACGGTCCGATCAAAGAAGGTGATGTCGCCAGCCGTAAGAACGGCGTACTGGTGTCCATGGTTAAGGGTAAGACCTTGGCCTACGGTCTGTTCCCATTGCAGGAACGCGGTCGTCTCTTTATGGGTCACGGTGTTGAAGTGTATGAAGGCCAGATCGTTGGTATTCACTCACGCAGCAACGACCTAGTGGTTAACCCGACTAAGGGTAAGCAGCTGACTAACGTGCGTTCGTCCGGTACCGATGATTCCTTGGCCTTGTCGCCCCATATCAAGCAAACCTTGGAGCAAGCATTGGAATTTATCGAAGATGACGAGTTGGTCGAAGTGACGCCGTTAAGCATTCGTGTTCGTAAGAAGTTTTTGACTGAAAACGAACGTAAGCGTAACGGCCGCAAGTAAATTGCACACGGTGGCCAGTTTCGACTGGCCACTGAGCACTTTCAGCGGACATAAAAAAAGCGGGCCAGCGGCCCGCTTTTTTTATGTCTCGACTTTATCGGCCGACGGCCCCGAGGGACCGTTTAGGAATGGCTCGGCAACAAGCCCAGGGACGTTAAGGGTACACCTGCCTGTTGCAGCGCCAACTGCAAGGTCGAGCGAATGACCTTAGGGTCGTCAAGCTTCAATAAGTCATTGGATACCGTCTCCGCCCAACCGGAATCGATCTGGCGGAGCACCGATTTAACCCGCAACAGGTTAGCGCTGCTCATCGACAGGCTGCGATACCCCAGGCCCACCAAGGCTACAGCACCGAGAGGGTCACCGGCCAATTCACCACAGACGCTGACTTCCATATTGGCGGCGTTGCCTGCCGCCACGATGATCTTCAGGGCCTTCAATACCGCCGGATGCATGCTGTCGTAAATACCGGCCACACGCGGATTATTGCGATCGACGGCGAGAATATACTGGGTTAAATCGTTACTGCCGACCGAAAGAAAATCGACCAGAGAAATAAATTCATTGACCAGGTATACGGCTGATGGGACTTCGATCATCACGCCAACCTGAGGCGTCTCGACGTGCACACCCTCATCGTTCAATTCGTACACCGCGCGATGGATAAGGGCCAATGACTCTTCGACTTCACCGACGCTGGTCACCATGGGCAACATGATGCGCAAATTGTCGAGGTTTAGGCTGGCGCGCAGCATGGCGCGCACTTGGACGATAAATATTTCCGGGTGATCGAGGGTCACACGCAACCCACGCCAGCCGAGGAAGGGGTTATCTTCCTTGATCGGGAAGTAATCCAGGCTCTTATCGCCACCTATGTCGAGGGTTCGCATGGTCACGGGCCGCGGATGAAAGGCCTCCAATTGCGAGCGATAGATTTTAGCCTGCTCTTCTTCGCTGGGAAAACGGCCCAACATCATAAAGGGGATTTCGGTGCGGAACAGGCCCACGCCATCGGCGCCACTTTCCTGGGAGCGAATGATATCGGTCTGCAAACCGGTATTTACGAGCAGATCGATGGCCATGCCGTCAGTGGTTTCACCGGGCAGATCCGTCAGCGATTCGAGCCCTGAAACGCGCACTTTCTCATCGCGGAGCAGGTCTTCAAAGTAGGCTCGGCGTTCGACCGAGAGCTGGAAATAGACATGGCCGCGATAGCCGTCGACCACCAGTTCCTTGCCATCAAGCTCCTGCCAGGGAATATCCTGGGCGCCGAGTACGGTTGGAATGTCCAATGCCCGGGCCAGAATCGCCAGGTGGGAGTTGGCGGATCCTTGCGTGCAAACGATGGCGGCGACATTGCCCGGCGGCAACAGACCAAAGACGGTCGCAGAAATCTCCTCGCCCAACAATACACTGCCCATCGGGATGCGACGATCGGACTGCTCTTCGACCAGGCGCGCGAGGATACGTTGACCCAGGTCGCGCATATCCGATGCCCGCTCGCGCAGGTAAGTATCTTCCATCGCCTCAAAATGCTGCACATAGCCGCGCATGGTATAGGCCAGCGCACTGGGGGCGGACTCCCCCAGACTAATTTTCTCACGGACCGTCCCGGCAACGGCCTGATCATCGATAATCCCGGCGTAGACATCGAACAGGGCTAGTTCTTCCGGACGCAGCTCATTTTTCAGCCGATCTCGGCTGTCGGATAGTTCTTTCTGTACCGCCGAAATGGCCTTATCAAAGCGCGCCAGCTCGGCGCTGATATCGTCTGTCGTGGTATAGCGGATGCTGTCGAGGGTGATCGCTGGGCTCACAACATGGGCACGCCCAATAGCGACACCGGAGGCACAAGCCACGCCGCTGAAGCGAATGTCGTTTTGCGCCTGACCGCCCATGAGATCCATGCCGGACAGGGTCCCGGTCGCCTCGGCGTGAGCGATGATGCCCGCGAGTTGGGCCGACAGGGTTACCAGAAAGGCCTCTTCCTCGTCATTAAATCGCTTTATCGCACGCCGCTGAACCGAGAACACGCCAAGTAGCCGTCGATTGTGGATGATCGGCACGGCCAACAGACCGTGAAATTCGTCTTCACCGATGGTCGGCACATGATGGTAGTTGGGGTGGAGGGCGGAATCGGCTAGATTCAACGGCTCCTCACGCTTACCCACCAGCCCGATCATGCCTTCATTTTTGGTCAAATTTACCTTGCCGATGCCGGCCGCACTCAAGCCTTCGGTCGCCATCAACACATAGCGCTCGACATTGGGGTCCCAGAGGAACACCGCGCAGGCGTCTACATCCATACCAAGGCGGACCATGCTCGCCAATCGGCCCAGCGCCAACTTGAGGTCCCGGGCTCCGGTAACAGCGTCGACAACCTTGCGCAGTAAATTCAATAAATCAGCCATAGGCAACCTGAGGTCGATGGATTCGGGGCGCGAGCTCCGCTAAGGCTTGGCGATAGACATCGCGTTTAAATGACACCACTTTGGACAGTGGGTACCAATAGGATACCCAGCTCCAGCCATCGAACTCGGGATCGTCACTGTGGTCAAAGGAAATCCGGGTGTCATCGGAGATCATGCGCAACATAAACCATTTCTGCTTTTGACCCACACAGATCGGCAGGGTGTTATGGCGGATCATCCGTTTCGGCAAACGATAACGCAACCAACCGCGAGTGCAGGCGAGGATGGCCACATCGCTCGCCTCCAGACCAACTTCTTCGTGCAGCTCTCGATACAGCGCTTCGAGCGGTGTTTCATGCTGGCGGATACCACCTTGGGGAAACTGCCACGCATCTTGGCCAATACGGCGCGCCCATAAGACCTGGCCGGCGGTGTTGGTGAGAATTATGCCGACGTTGGGTCGGTAGCCGTCTGAATCAATCATTCGTTATTCCATTAAACGCCATTCATCTGGGGGTCGTAGATAGGTCACATACCCAATTATCGGCTGCTATTGTTCCACAAGCGCACTGAAAGCGCCAATTGGCGAATCTGCACTGGCGCTTTGGCTTGGCGCTCATTTCGCGCTAGAATCACTCGATACTCCACTGCTGTTCAGGACATAACCGTGACCCTCGCCATTTTTGATCTCGACAACACCCTCATCTGTGGCGATTCCGACCATGCCTGGGGTCAGTTTTTGGTCGACCAGGGTCTGGTCGACACCGACACTGTGCGTGCGGCCAACGACTATTTCTTGGCTGAGTATCAGGCCGGTACTTTAAATATAGATGAATATTTGGAGTTTACGCTCGCGTTTTTGGCCGGAAAATCCCCGACCGAGTTAGCGCCCTTACACCTGCAGTTTATGACCGAGGTGGTTGAGCCGATGATGCTGCCACAGGCCGTTGACCTCATTGCTCGGCATCGTGCGCTCGGCCACCAGCTGTTGATTATCACTGCCACCAATCGCTTTATTACCGAACCGATTGCCCAGCGCTTGGGCATTGAGCAGTTAATCGCCTGTGAGGCGGAATTGATTGGCGCCTGCTATACGGGCAAGGCCACCGGCACGCCCAGCTTCGGGCAGGGTAAGGTGGTCCGTTTGGAGCAGTGGTTAGCTGAACGCAATGAGAGCCTTGAGGGTGCCTGGTTCTATTCGGACTCGCGCAATGACCTGCCCTTGTTAGAGCGAGTCGATAATCCGATCGCAGTCAACCCCGATCAGACGCTCAGGGACATCGCGCAGACGAACGGCTGGCCCATACTCGACCTAAGGAAACCCGCGTGAAAAATATTGCACTTGCATTAGCTGGCCTCTGTGCCGTATTAACAGGCTGTAGCCCGAAAACAGACTCAGGGCTGGCTCAGTCGACTGCTATTGTTGCGGTCGAAGCGGCAACAATACGCGCAACACCTCTGACCGGAGCAGACTTTGCCGCCGTCGGCCAGGCCTTCCAACGCCGTGCGCAACAAAGCACCTCGCAGATGTTGGCCTTGTGTCAGACCCTAGGAAACGATGTGGATGCCTTTCTCGCGACCCCCGAAGCGAGTCAACAGCTTGCGGCGCAAACTTCCTTCCGGCTCTGCTACCAGAGCTGGGCAGCCAACCAACTGTACTTCCAACTGGCCTTCACCCCGGATGATAAGAAAACCCTGCTCCCGCTACTCGATCTGATTAATACCCGGCCCTTTTTGCCCGGCTATATTGACAGTATCCCAGACTATCCTTATAGCGGACTAATCTACGAAGTGGATTTGCCCATTAACGAGGGCACCTTGCTCGGCCAGCACCGATTGATGGATGAGGATTCCGCAGCCCTGGGCTTTCCGGTTGTGGAATTCTTCCTGTGGCGGCAGCCGATTGACGCCGCATGGCGCAAAAAAGGCGACACGGAATCCGACAGCCTTATCGAGCGTCGACACCAGTATCTGCGCACCGCAACTCGTAGGCTGATAACAGATCTCGGCGCGGTGTCGGCGCGATGGCAAAGCGACGGCGAATTTGCCGGTCTGCCGCAACGCGTCCAGTTGGTCGTAGTCTTGGCCAGCCTGCAGCGCTTGACGAGAGTGGCCTTGCTGGACGGGCTGTTCAATGAGCAGGCGGTCGCAGAGCCGGAATGGCATCATCCGGCCATGTATAGCGGTAGGGGGCGAGCTTATCCACTGGCATTGTTGACTGCGGTAGAAGGATGGCTGGGTTTGCCCGACAGCCCAACGGACTTTGCCCTATGGCTCGACTCGGGAGTTGATCGACGGGTAACGCTGGCTGCACTGCAGGCCAGCGTGGCGGACAGTATTGGCGCCGTCCAGCAGCTACCGGCAAACTATCCCGCCGACAGTGCCGCCGATGGCCAATGGGCAACCGCGCGCCAGCACATCAGCGCGCTGGCCTTGGCTTTCGGTCAGCTATCGGAACAGCAGCAGGTGCCCAACTTCAGCCAGTAGCGGGACAGGCAGTGCCCACCGCGTTAAAAATTCTGACTGATTTGCGCGAAAATGGCCTTGATATAACGCGTTTCGGGCACCGCCGGTAAGACAGGATGATCGGCCCCCTGACCGCCTTCGGCGAGAATCACGACATGCCGGTCCA
>Ga0307488_10002825_pt1 | contig 14592 bp, 9 predicted proteins | sample SB02metaG_FD_202248 | JGI IMG/M metagenome (GOLD analysis project Ga0307488, IMG submission 202248) | Sea-ice brine microbial communities from Beaufort Sea near Barrow, Alaska, United States - SB 0.2 | ecosystem: Environmental > Aquatic > Marine > Coastal | place: USA: Alaska | collected 2017-05-06 | reverse complement strand
TAACCACAAAATACTCGACAAGTTTACAAAAACATATACCCCTAACCAAAAAATAGCCATCACAGTTTTAACGCGATGATCGAAACGTTTTTCGAGAAATTGCGGCATAGAATAAATGCCTGAATTTAAAAATATTGGCAGGAAAAACTTACCCACAATTAATAAAGTAATCGCTGCCATCCACTCATAAGAGGCGATAGCCAAACCGATAGCAAAACCAGAGCCCGACATACCAATAATTTGCTCTGCAGAAATATTAGCAGCAATCAAAGAAGCACCAACAGCCCACCAAGGAAGTGACTTACTCGCTAAAAAATAGTCGTCTGTATTTCGGTCTTCCGATCCTTCGTTACGTGAAATCCAAAGTGCTGCAATCAGCAATCCTATTACATAGGCTATAAAGATACTTATATCTAGCGTATTTAATGTCATGGTACTAACCTTTATTATTATTTTTACTTTTTTAAAGACAACAAAATCCCAAACCAAGTGTTCATTTAAGCTCACGGGGTATTATTTAATAAAAGGGATTTTTCGGGTGACCTATTAATGGGTTATTATTACTTTAATAACCCATTAATAGAATGTTTTATCATTAGGGCTCAAACTTACTATCCAGAATATTTGAGGATAATTTTATCGTTACTCACTTTTTCATAACTAATATCAAAGTTTTGATTAAGCACTTTAAGTAAACCCGTTACATCGCCTGTTTTAAAGACGCCGGCAACCTGAATACTTCTCAGCTGTTCATCATCTATTAACTCGAATTCGATATCAGTATACCGGCTAATTTCAGTCATGACGTCTGCAAGTGAATCTCCACGAAAAATCAAGTGACCTCGACGCCAAGATAAACTAGCCGCTATGTCAATAGGCTCTATTTTTACTACTTTTTCAAGCAGTTGACTCGTTAGATCAAGCTCTATTTTTTCTCCATGTGATATCATCATCGAGTTTTGAGGTAAGCGTTTTGATATCTGTTCGATGTCAGAATTAAGCGAAACATCCACTTTTTTGGCAACAAGGACTTTACCGTCAGTCACGATTAACTCAACCAGGTCATTATTAACTTTGACATTAAATGCAGTACCGACGGCTTGAATAATTTTACCATTGGCTAATACGCTCAGCGGACGAGATTTATCATGAGCAACATCAATGTGTATTTCGCCACGTTGTAACTCAATTAACCGAGCACTTTCGGTATATTTAACTTGGACAAAACTATTCGTGTTTAAGACTAATTTACTATTATCAGGTAAATTAATGGTATGACTTTCACCGACATTAGTTTGATAACTCGCTTGCATAACAACTACTGAAGATGTCGCTTTTCCAGTAAAAGGAGAAAAGCCGGAGATAGTACTTACTAAAGTAAAAAGAATAGCTACAACAAATGAAGCAGCCATTGCAACAAACCAGGGTGTTGACTTTTTATTTACTTGCTCTTGTGGAAATAAATCAGATAAACGACTTAAATCATCCATTTTATCCCACATTTTTGCTATTTCTATCAGTAATTTTATATTGTCATTATCTTGTGCAAGCCAAATTTGAAGCTTGTTTTTTTCTTTATTCGATAACTCTCTATCGAGTTTGGCGATCCAGTCACTTGCCTGATCTAAACGTAATGCTTCTATTATTTGCTCGTTAGAGTGGAGTTGATGAACATTATTCATAACGACCTCCTAAATTTAATAGGTCTTTGGCTGAATTTGATTGTTCACTTTGATGACGCATAAATAAAGTACAACGCTTAATACCCATTGAAATATGTTTTTCCACGGTAGATTCACTAATAGTTAATTGTTCTGCAATTTCACGCTGAGAATAGCCATATACTTTTTTTAACACAAAAACTTTTCTACATTGTACCGGTAATTCTCTAACGGCATTACAAAAACAAGAAAACTCTCTATTAGTTACAGCATTGTCGTACATTTCATCATTATTATACTCTGAAAGTAATAATTCTAACTCCCCTATATCATCAACACCATCAACAAGCCTAACGTTGGCTTGTTTTTGATAATCTAATGCTAAATTTCGCGCCATTTTAAACATAAAAGATTTGGGTGAGTTAATATGATCTTTATTTTCAATCTGACAAATACGCACATAAGTTTCTTGTACAATATCTTCAATTTCATCAGGGGGAACAATACGAGAAACGAGTCGAGAAATACTTTTTCGCGACGCCAAATATATTTTATAAAATACTGTCTCGTTCGACATTGAATCTCGATATATTTACAGAAAATTAATAATGGGTATTAATAGGACGAGCCAACAATAAAAATCCACCACTATTTTTTATCATTATATTAAATTTGATTTATTACAATAACAACCGTGATTTTTATTGCTTGTAATTTACCTAATAATTGTAATATTCTAAGAGGATTATCTTAAAAACTTATAATATACAAACAATAAAAAAATACCTAGCAATTTTTTTGAGGAATTAATCTATGAATCAAATTTTAGAAGTGTTAGTTGGTCAACAACAAAATGCTTAAAGTAGAAGTTCAACAATTCACTAATCAATTATTAAACTTTATGGAGTAAAATTTTCAATAACTCGTCTTTCTTTTTACTATGGGACAAAACCATAAAAATTAGGTGTCAACAATTACAAAATCAATTGTTCTGTTTAACGATGATTTGTAGTCTTAGTGGCAATGTTCTGGCGGCAGAAAAATCAGATAAAGTAATATTTAATATACCAAGACAAAGGGCCGACTTATCGCTTATTAGTTTTGCAGAACATGCTAATGTGACTTTGTTATTTCCAATGGAAAAAGTTCAAGGCAAAAAAACAAACTCAGTAATTGGCTATTATTCAATCGTCAATGCTTTAGTTAAATTACTAAAAAATACCGGTCTTAAAACAGCAACTGATGAAAGCGGCCAGCTGTCAATCTTGATAGATCCAAATTTTAAACAAAATAACGATACCAATGATTATAATAAAGAAGCAAACACATTATTGCTTGACGCTTTACTATCAAAAAAACTTTTAGGGGATAAAACAAAAAGAATCCAAGAAATTGAAGTCATTGAAATAACCGGTATACGTGGTTCACTCTCACGTGCGATGGACTTAAAACATTATGCTAGTGGCGTTATTGACTCAATATTTGCTGAAGATATAGGTAAGTTTCCAGACACTAACTTAGCCGAATCATTACAACGGACGACTGGCGTATCTATTGATCGTTCAGGTGGTGAAGGTCAGATGATCACTGTTCGTGGTTTTGGTCCTCAATTTAATACTGTATTAGTTAATGGACGCCAAATAGCATCTGAAAATACTAGCCGAGCATTTAGTTTTGATACCATAGCTTCAGAAATGGTACAAAGTTTAGATGTCCACAAAACCGCTGCTGCGAGCATGCAATCTGGTGGTGTTGGCGCTACAGTCAATATTAACACCGCTCGACCTTTTTCTATTGATGGTTTTAAAATTGCGGGGTCAGTAAAAGCAATTGTTGACGGTAATAGTGACAAAACTACGCCTCAAGTTTCAGCATTAATCAGCAATACATTCAATAATACTTTAGGGGTTTTATTTGCACTAAATTATCAAGAGCGAGACACTCGTTTAAACCAAGCACAAACAGATGGTTGGTTAGAAAATGTGGGTATTCCAAACCCAAAAAATCGATCAGGTGATGACTATACTGGTAATATATTTTCTGCCCGTAACTATGATCACAAAGTGACTTTTGAAAATCGTAGCCGCACAAATGCTAATTTGGTATTACAGTACACACCAACAACAAACCTGATGATCACCGCTGATGCGCTTTATTCAGATTTTAATATTACAACCAATGCCACTTCCTATGGTCACTGGTTTACTGCCCCCAATGTAGAGAATGCTGTTGTTGATGAAAATGGTACTGTTGTTGATATGTATCAAGAGATTGGTTTAGCTACTGATTTTCATGCCAAGAAATTTGACCGTTTAACTGAGACTTCATCATTGGGATTAAATTTTGATTGGCATGTTAACAACAATCTAAATATGCAATTTGATTTAAGTCGTTCCAATGCGGTTAGAGATGTAAACAATGGCCGCGGCGACCAGCTATCTCTTATCGGCTACGCTAACCGAGTACGGTTTGAAATTGACAATAATATTTTACCGGTTGCAAGTGACTTCACGTCTGCTGATAGTAGCATTTTTAGTGGCCAACAAGAACTAGATGGCGTAGCTTACGACCCTGCAGTTATTCCTACTGGAGTAGCCAACTTTTACGATAAAGCAAACTCAAAAGCACATGTGATGTTGCGTCGTGGCTGGGCGGTTGCAGATGATTTAACCCAGTTGAGATGGAATAACATATGGAGTACTGATGGTGATAAAGCTATAACCGCTATTAAATATGGCGCGATGTACTCCTCTGAAACTAAAAGCTTAGATCGTTGGGATAACGAAAGTGAAGGGTTTCATTGTGTTTACTGTGGTTACCCTAATTACCCTGATATGTCAGGCTTTGACCAGTATATCTTTAATGCTGGTAATGATTTTTTAAGTAATGTAAGTGGCAGTAGACGTATGCCAACATCATGGTTAGCTCATGATGGTGAAGCAAACTTTACCTTCATTGAACAATATTATGCTGATGTGAACTCCGATATCATAAGCTTTGACGCTGTAAAACGAGACAACTCATTTGAAGTCAATGAAGACATTTTTTCTGTCTACTTAGAACTAGATTTTGAAGGTCAATTAGCCGATATGTTAGTTTCGAGCACCGCTGGTTTACGCTACGAGGCTACCAATACCTCGGTAATAGGTACGACCGCATCAGTAACTGGCTTAACTATTCTAGATAAGACAGAAATGTTAGCCGAATTTGACACTGCAAAGTCATTTACTCAAAGCACCACTTATGCTGATATCCTGCCAAGCTTTAACATAAAACTTGAAATTACTGATGATTTAATTACCCGTGTTGCTGCATCAAGAACCTTGACACGCCCAACGCTAACGAGCATGTCACCAGTTACCGTTATTACTACGACACGTCAAGGGGGTAACTTAAATTCTGCCAGTGGTAACCCTGTACTTGTCCCCTTTATTTCTAATAATTTAGATTTTTCTCTAGAATGGTATTACGACGACACCAGTTATATCTCTGCAGGCTATTTTAAAAAAAATGTGGCTAATTTTATAGTGAACTCACAAGTGCCTAAAACTTTTAAATTACAAAATGGCGGTTTACTGACTGACCCATCAACTGGTTCAGATCCTGATGTGCCAGATAGTGATGATGAAGTTGCTGTATTTACCAACACCTTACCGAATAATTCTGAATCCGTGGTTGTTGAGGGTTGGGAGCTTGCTGCCCAACATACTTTTAAGGCCGGCTTTGGTTTCCTTATTAACGCTACTTTAGTTGATAGTAATGCGGAGTTAGATCCAAGTGACCTTACTCAAGTATTCGCTTTAACAGGATTAAGTGACTCATTAAATGTCGTTGCCTTTTATGAAAATGGGCACTTAGAAGCGCGTATCGCCTATAACTGGCGCGATCGTTTTTTACAGTCTTTTACCCAAAGCAATGGTGACGGGGTCACTCTTGTTGAAGCGTATTATCAAGTCGACGCTAGGGCAAGTTACGACATTGGTCAACACCTAACACTATTTGTTGAAGGCATTAATTTAACTGAAGAATATATTCATAAACGTGGCCGCTTTGCTAACCAACTATTGTTGGCTGAAGACAGTGGTCGTCGTTATAGCTTCGGCATTCGTGGTAATTTTTAATCGCCATTAACGTAATTAAGCAAAACGATTAGTCGACTCATTGCTTAGACTTATCATTTAAAAAGAAGTGGCTATATGGCTAGTGCTCAAATCAATACAAATAACAATACTGATAACACTTCGAATAATAAGCATATTAAAAAAATAGTGATTGTCGGTGGTGGTATTGCCGGTTGGTTAACGGCTGGAAGAATAGCTGCCCGCCATAAAAAAAATACTGGGCAAGGTGTAAATGTAGTTTTAGTCGAATCACCTGGGGTTAAGCCAATTGGTGTTGGTGAGGGAACTTGGCCAACAATGCGCACGACCCTAATTGCCTTAGGTATTAGTGAAACTGACTTTATCAGAGAATGTAATGCAAGTTTTAAACAAGGCGCAAAATTTTCTCAATGGGTTGATGGCACTGATAAGGACTTTTATTATCATCCATTAGTTTTGCCCCAGGGATTTTCTAAAGGTGATCTAGCAGCCTATTGGCTCGCCAAAAAACAACAAAATACTACGCATTCTTTTTCCAATGATGTTTGTTTTCAAGAAGCTATTTGTGAAAAAGGCTTAGCGCCAAAAACTATTCGAACACCAGAGTTTGATGCTGTTGCTAATTATGCTTACCACTTAGACTCTGAAAAATTTGCTACGTTTTTACAAAAACACTGTACAAAACAACTCGGTGTCAGCCATATTTCAGATAATGTCGTTGAGGTGAATTCTGCCAATAATGGTGATATTGCTTCAGTATTAACAAAATATAATGGGACAATTAGTGGCGATCTATTCGTTGACTGCACCGGGTTTTCATCACTTTTACTAGGTAAACACTACCAAGTTCCATTTAAATCGTGTAAAGATATTCTGTTTATTGATACTGCACTCGCCATACAAGTACCTTATGATAATGATGACTCACCTATTGCCTCTCATACTATTTCTAGCGCACAAGAAGCGGGTTGGATTTGGGATATAGGTTTACAACACAGAAGGGGTGTTGGTTATGTTTATTCAAGTAAACATTCTTCAGAAGAAGAGGCTAGAAAAGTATTAGCCCAATACGTCGGAGATAAGTTTGATCAGATAAAGATAAGAAAAATTCCAATTAACCCTGGGCATAGAGAAAAGTTTTGGCAAAATAACTGTGTTGCTGTTGGCTTATCTGCTGGATTTTTAGAGCCTCTTGAGGCCTCCGCCCTAGTATTAATAGAGCTATCTGCACAAATGATTGCAGAGCAACTCCCAGTATCACGAAATTCAATGGATATTATCGCAAAACGCTTTAACGAAACATTTTTATACCGTTGGGATAAAATTATTGACTTTCTTAAGCTGCACTACATTTTAAGTAAACGAGTAGACAATAGCTTTTGGACTGATAACCGTGAGCCAAACTCAATACCTCAAAGCCTGAAAGACTTAATGGTGTTATGGCAGTATCGCTCGCCTGTCGATGATGATTTCACTAGCAACAATGAAGTATTTCCAGCAGCCAGTTATCAATATGTGCTCTATGGAATGGGCTTTGAAAGTGATTACAGCCATACCCCACAATTACTTGACGATTGGCAGTATGCAGAACAACAGTTTGCTCAAAATAAAAAAATGACTGTTACAGCAACTTCAAATTTACCAAGTAATAGAGAGTTATTAAACAAAGTAAAACAATATGGCTTTAACTGCCTTTAAATCTAAAAGTACAGTAATAATAACTCAACAGATAAAGAGAAGACTGATGGCGAACCTAGTAGCAGTTGACAACAAAAGTCATAAAGACATTAAAATTAATAATGCCTTAGTTGAAGCTCATGGTAAAAATCTCCACCTTGTACCTGCGGTAGTTGCTGAATTTACCAACCTAGCATTACAGTACCCAATAGTGCTGACAAAAAATGGTGATACGGGAGAATTTGTCTGTGCTGCTATGTTAGGTTTTGAAAATAAAGAAAATTTATTTTGGCAAGATGAACAATGGCAAGGTATTTATTTACCCCTTCAAATTCAACGGCAGCCTTTTTTTATTGGTAAAAACCCAACAAAAGCTAGCAGTGAAAATAAACAAGAAAGCGCAGAACACTTAGTTTGTATTGATACCGAAAGTCCCGCTATATCGACAACAAAAGGAGAGCCATTATTTACCGCAATAGGAGAAGAAACGGCTTATTTTTCACAAGCAAAAAACTGTCTTGCCCAGATAATGCAGGGCGAGTTAGATAACAAACTATTACTAGAGCAGTTACAAGAGATGGCACTTATACAGCCCATCGCATTAGAAATAACCTTTATTAATCAACAAAAAACACGACTGAATGGTTTGTACACTATAGACAAAAAAAAGCTAGCGATACTGAACAATGAAGCAGTAGTAAAACTCCATCAGTTAGGGTTATTGCTACCTATCTATATAATGACCACGTCTCTCGGCCAAATATATTCATTGATAGACAAAAAAAATAAACAGTTAGAAAATAATTAACTTTCTCTTATGATTGATATTCAACTAAACAGTGATACCTCTATTAAAGTTATCAACATTGGTAATGAAAATTACCCATTATTACTTATTGATAACTTTGCCAACAATGCTGAAAATTTGATTACTTTAGCTGGCAATGGCGAGCATTTTTGCCAACAAGACCAAGACTTCTACCCTGGTGTCAGACAAAACATGCCTGCTACCTATGGATCTCAGATTTGTGCTTTACATGGCCAATTAATTAAGTTTTATTTAGGCCTAGAGCATACGAAAAAAGCCAATACTGTTTTATCGGCGTTATCGATCACGACAACGCCCCCTGAGCGACTAAAGCCTATCCAAATGGTGCCTCACTTTGATTCAACCAGTAATCAACAAATTGCGGTTATCCATTACCTTTGTGATGACAGTCATGGCGGCACTTCTTTTTACCGTCATAAGCAAACAGGACTTGAGAGAATAACAGAGCAACAACTCCCTCAATACAGTCAATTATTAAAACAACAGGCCATAGCAGAAAAACTCCATTTAAACAGTCAATATATTAGCAGTGAGACATCACTATATGAAAAAATCCATACTGTTAAAGCAAAAATGAATCGTGCAATAATCTATCCCAGTAATGCCTTACATTCGGGAGATATTCAAAGAGCAAAGAAATTATCCGCTAACCCCAAGCAAGGTCGCCTAACGATAAGTTCATTTATTTATTTTGAATAAGGGCTTACTTATATTTACTGATTAGACGTTAAAAAATATATTTTCTGGCTCAAACTTTCAAAGATACATTATGGCCTACTTTAGCCAATATTCACCTTATCATTAGCACTTTATTACCTCTTTCTTAGTCCTCTAGGCAACAAAAAGATAGGTAATAAGGTCAAAAATAAACACTAAACCTTTTAATGTTATCTTGCCTATATCAACGGCCAACAATGTTATTCTTGCCTTTGAGAAGATAAACTATTTAAATCAATCCCTCATAGAATATGCGTTAGTATTAGGTCTCATTTTTCTAATAAAAAGCCAGCATACTGCTGGCTTTTTTATTAATGATAGTTGAGTTTATTCTGACTCGGCAGAAGGACGAGCAGCATTGGTTTGCTCGATTTCAATCCGGTCAACACGTTGTAAACCTCGAGGCAGTTTATTGCCTCTTCGGCCTCTTTCACCACAGTAATGTTCAATATCACTAGGTTTTAAGGTTAGCTTACGTTTACCAGCGTGCAAAGTAATAGCATCCGTTGGTGATATCACAGTAACCAATGTCAGATATTCCTCTCTAGCCTTGGCTTTTGCTGATGGAATATTGATGATTTTGTTACCTTTACCTTTACTCAACACCGGTAAATCAGTCAGTGGAAAAACTAACATCCTTCCTTCAGTAGTGATTGCCAAACAAAGCTGAGTATCAATGTTGTCAACTTTTTGCGGCGTCATAACCTTTGAAGCATGCGGTAAACTTAATAACGCTTTACCATTTTTGTTTCGACTGAGCATATCTGAAAAACTACCAATAAAACCATAACCAGCATCACTCGATAGTATGTATTTTGTTTCATCTTCAGCCATTAACACGGTAGTAAAAATATCGCCTTGAGATAAGTTAAAACGACCCGTTAATGGTTCACCCTGACTTCGTGCTGTTGGCAAAGTATGCGCATCGGTAGCATATGCACGGCCTGATGAATCAATAAAGACCACAGGACGATTGCTGCGTCCTTTGGCAGCACATAGATATTCATCACCGGCTTTATAACTTAACGCCCCTGGGTCAATATCATGGCCTTTGGCACAACGAGCCCAACCTTTATCTGAAATAACAACAGTAACCGCTTCACTCGGGACTAAGTCTTTTTCTGAAAGTGCTTTCGCTTCTTCACGTTCAATAATAACCGATCGACGATCATCACCATAGGTTTCTGCCGCGTCCAAAATTTCTTTTTTCATCAAGGTATTCATGCGCACTTTTGAACTCAGGAGTTTTTCTAAATATTCTCTCTCTATATTAAGTTCGTCTTGCTCTGCACGAATCTTTATCTCTTCTAGCTTAGCTAGTTGACGTAATTTTATTTCTAAGATTGATTCCGCTTGAGTTGATGAAAGATCAAACCGCGACATCAGTTCAACTTTAGGTTTATCGTAATTACGAATAATCTCAATTATCTCATCAATATTCAAATAGGCGATTAACAAACCATCTAAAATATGTAAGCGCGCTAAGACTTTATCCAAACGATATTGCAAGCGGCGGCGTACAGTTTCTCGGCGATATTCTAACCATTCAAGCAAAATCCCCTTGAGGTTTTTTACCGCTGGGCGATTATCTAAACCAATCATGTTTAAGTTAACACGGTAACTCTTTTCAAGATCGGTAGTGGCAAACAAGTGCTGCATTAATTGTTCTATATCAACACGATTTGATCTTGGTACTACCACTAACCGTGTCGGGTTCTCATGATCAGACTCATCACGCAGGTCGATAACCATAGGCAGTTTTTTTGCTTGCATTTGATTAGCAATTTGCTCAAGAATCTTACCGCCAGCAGCCTGATGAGGTAAAGAAGTGATAACCACTTCACCATGCTCAATATCATAAACTGCACGCATTTTTATACTACCGCGTCCCGTTTGATAAATTTTTTCAATGTCCGCTTTTGGGGTGATAATTTCAGCATCAGTGGGGTAATCGGGTCCTTTAACAAAGTCCAATAAATCAATCAGTTCTGCTTTAGGCTGTTCAATAAGATGGACACAAGCTTGCGCGACTTCTCTAACATTGTGTGGTGGAATATCAGTCGCCATGCCAACCGCAATACCGGTGATACCATTAAGTAAAATATGGGGTAAACGAGCAGGTAACGTTTTTGGTTCATTCATGGTGCCATCAAAATTAGGGCTCCAGTCAACCGTACCTTGGCCCAATTCAGCCAATAACACTTCACTAAACTTAGACAGTCGAGACTCGGTATAACGCATAGCAGCAAAGGATTTAGGATCATCCGGTGCGCCCCAGTTACCTTGCCCGTCAACTAAGGGATATCGATATGAAAACGGCTGAGCCATTAAGACCATAGCTTCATAACATGCTGAGTCACCATGAGGATGGAATTTACCTAAAACATCACCAACAGTTCGCGCCGACTTTTTATATTTTGCCGTTGCTGATAAACCTAACTCTGACATCGCATAGACTATTCGTCGTTGAACCGGTTTTAAACCATCGCCAATATGTGGTAGGGCTCGGTCCATTATCACGTACATTGAGTAGTTTAAATAAGCTTCTTCAGTGAATTGTCGTAGAGGCTTTTGTTCTATACCGTCAAGACTAAATTCGAGCACATCAGACATGAATTGTTTTCCTAGTGAAGTAATTCTATTTTTATTATTGTTTCAATTTTACTGCCAAAATAAGCAAGGTTGAAACGATGTCATTCTCTAGCTTATACGATTATCGACAGGGAAAAAATACTTCTATGGTCTTATCGTTAAAATAAAGCTAAAAAGTAAAATTAAAAAGGAAGAAGTCGCTACTTTTATCTAGCGATTGTTCAATCTCTTGAACAATCGCTAGATAAAAGCAACATTACCTGATGACGATCTGAAGCACTATATCACTCGTTTAATAAATAAAACGGAACAACATGCTAATAATGCTGAAATAATCAGACAAGGATAGAAACCATAATATTGGTAAATCCAGCCAGATAACAGGGTACCGATTAACCGCCCCAAAGCATTAGCCATATAATAAAAACCGACATCCATTGAGATGCCATCATCTCGAGCAAAAGCGACGATCAAATAACTATGTAAAGCAGAGTTAATCGCAAATGCAAAGCCAAAAGCTAACAGACCAATAACAATAACCATCTCGCTATGAAGAGTAAAACTAAGGACCAGTGCTATCAACAAGCTTATTAGGGTTAAAATACTTCCCCAAATAACCACCAAATGCACACTAGACATTAATGACTGTTGTCGATTACCGCTAGATTTTAGGTTTCGACCATTAAGAAGTTGAATTAATCTAGGTGTATTCGCTTGAATTAAACCATAAAATACAATCCAGACAGCCATAAAACTACCTGTAAAATAAAAACTCCAATTTAGTATACTTGATAAATAAACAGGAAGCGCAACAACAAACCAAACATCTCTTGCAGCAAACAAACATAATCTTGCGGCTGACAAATAGTTCAGTGATGCATTTTTAGAAAATAATTGACTAAATTTTACCTTAGCTTTTGCTTTACCAATATCAGCAGAGAGTAACCATAAACTCAGAATAGCGACTCCAGCTAAAGATACTGCCATGAGGGCTATTGCCGATTTAAAGCCCAATACGGCAAGTAAAAATGCCCCTAAAAAGAAGCCAAAGCCTTTTAACGCATTTTTTGAACCGGTCAATAAAGCAACCCATTGAAATAATTGACCTTGTTCTTTCTTCGGCACTAAAGTTTTGATGCTACTTTTAGCACTCATTTTATTCAGATCTTTAGCAATACCTGATAGCGCTTGCGCTAACATAACCCATGCCATGGTGAGATATTCAGCAGGAACAACAAGCATAACCAATGCAATCACTTGCATAAACAAGCCAATATTCATGGTTTTATTTAAACCAATTTTGGCGCCTAACCAACCACCAATAAGATTGGTTATTACGCCAAAAACTTCGTAAAAAACAAACAGTGATGCTAGCGCTAATGGTGAATAACCCAGTTGATGAAAATGCAATAAAATAAGCATCCTCAAGGCGCCATCCGTCAATGTAAAAGCCCAATAACTAGCGGTAATCACTAGGTACTGTTTAATGGCCTCCGGAAGTTTTTTTATGTTTTTTATCATGGTGAATTAAACCCAACAAGGCTATGTTTTATCTGCTTTTCCTACTAACAACATCAACTCAGCTGTACGGTTAACATAACCCCATTCATTGTCATACCAAAGATACATTTTCAATTGAGTATTATTTACCACCATGGTTGATAGAGCATCAACAATAGATGAACGAGGGTCCGTCTTATAATCGACCGAGACTAAAGGCTTTTCTTCATACCCTAAAATGCCATTTAATTCACCATTTGAAGCATTTTGCATTAATTGATTAATTTCATCCGCTGTCGTCACTTTATCTAATTCAAAAACACAATCTGTGATAGAGGCATTAGCTAGAGGTACACGAACGGCATGACCATTTAATTTACCTTTAAGTTCAGGGAAAATATGTGTTATCGCAGTAGCTGAGCCCGTTGTTGTTGGGATCAAGTTTTGACCACAAGCACGTGAGCGACGCAAATCTTTATGCGGTGCATCTAAAATAGTTTGTGTATTAGTAATGCTATGAATGGTAGTAATACTGCCATGTTTAATGCCAATAGTATCTTGTAGTACTTTAACAACCGGTGCTAAACAATTAGTGGTACAAGAAGCGGCTGTAACTATCTTATGCTTGCTCGCATCAAATAACTGATGATTAACACCCATAACAAGATTTAACACCCCTTCTTCTTTGACAGGAGCGGTAACAACTACACGCTTAACACCTTGATCAATATAAGCTTGCAACTTAGCTTTTGTTTTCATGACTCCCGATGCTTCAACAACAACATCGCACTCAGACCAATCGGTATCTCCGATGGCCTTATTAGCCGATACTTTCAATAGTTTTTCACCTAATGGATGACTAACCGCCATAGTGTTATCAACGTTTTTTGCTTCGAACTGCCAACGACCATGAATAGAATCAAAGTTAATTAAATGAGATAAAGTGTCCACATCGCCGGCGGGATCATTAATTTGCACAAACTCGAATTCAGGAAATAACCAAGCCGCCCGCATAACTAAACGTCCCATGCGACCAAATCCATTTATACCTACTTTAATTGTCATTAGTTTTCCTATGTTGATGCTATAAAAGAAAAACGTTAATCAGCAGGACAAGTTGATTAACGTTTTAAAAATTGTTGTAATTAATTAAAAAAATTATAAAGCTGCATTAGCAGCATATTACTATTGTTATGGTGACACGACCTGATTTTGATTTATCAATAAATCGTTTATTACTCAAATTTATAATCGATTTAACCTTTCATCAATATTAGGGGGCATTATACTTTCTAGATTGTTATCTAGTTGATTAATATCAAATGCACCACCCGATAAATTATCTTCATCGGTAATGAAAAACACTGAATGATTATCTGCACCATTGTCGGGGACTTCTACCGTTAAGGTTTTCCTGATATCGGGGACAGAAGTCTTCGTTTTATTGCTAGCATAAGATGAAAGTATTAATTTATTTAACTTATCTATTTTAACAAACCTGACACCACATTTAAAC
>Ga0307488_10002824_pt1 | contig 14595 bp, 12 predicted proteins | sample SB02metaG_FD_202248 | JGI IMG/M metagenome (GOLD analysis project Ga0307488, IMG submission 202248) | Sea-ice brine microbial communities from Beaufort Sea near Barrow, Alaska, United States - SB 0.2 | ecosystem: Environmental > Aquatic > Marine > Coastal | place: USA: Alaska | collected... | reverse complement strand
TCCACCGCCCGGTGTCTCACCTTTCGTCCTGTTTACAGGATATGAAATTATCGGAAGTCGCAGATAGTGTTCTTAAAACCCTAGAAAAAATTGAACTCGATGTCCAAGACGACAAAAACAATTATTATAAGATGCGGGCGCTTCCCTATCGTACTGCAAACAATATCATAGCTGGCGTTGTTATATCCTTTGCCGATATCACATCCAAAAGAAATTCTGAACTGGCACTCATCGATAGTGAGAAGCGATACAAGAGCCTATTCGATAATTGCCCTTTTGCTATACTCGAAATTGACACGTCAAAACTTGCTCATTATATTAAAACAAATGAGATTACTACTGTAAATAAATTAAAAGCGCATTTTGACAAGCAAAAATTTGACGTGAAGACTATGAATAATCTTGTCCGGGCGCTAAATATCAACAAGACAGGCCTGTTACTATTTTCTGAAAAAAATAAGGCTGCACTGTTAGAAAAAATACCCGCGACTATTAACCCTGAAGCTTTTCTTTTTAATCAAATTAAAATAATTATTGAAAATGAACCTAGTGCCGTATTTAAATCAATTATAACGACTCCTGACAATAAATCACTTAATTGTGAAATAACAATTACCATGCCAGATATACATAATACGACTACCTTTTGCTATACCATACTGGTTATAATACCAGAAAAATCTTAATTTAATTGAGGTCTGCAGACATGAACTCCGGAGATAAATTTGCACAGCTTAGGAATCGAGCAGAAGATATATTAAAAATGACATCTAATTCTACTGTTTTTGATAACAACATTGATCTTTTTCGATTACTGCATGAACTTGATACCTATAGAATAGAACTGGAGTTACAAAACGAAGATTTGCAGACCACAAATACAGAATTAAATACATTACAAGATAAGTTAAAGCAGGAAATATCTGTTCATTTCAGACATTTTGATATAGCGCCGATTGGATATGTAACATTGAATGAATCACATAATATAGTCGAGATAAACCAGACGCTTTGTGCAGAATTAAAGTTAGATAAAGATGCTTTTTATGGTCGGCCTTTCAATGATTTCATCTTCAGTGAAGATCAAGACGAATTTTATTTTAGCTGTAAAAAATTGGCGGACAGCAAAACACAACAAACCTGTGAGCTGAGATTATACAGTGTCGATACCAGCCCCCTTTGGGTGAAATTAAATTGTTCCCCTGAAATGAGTGATTCAGGATTACGTGTTCATATTGCTATTAGTGATATATCTGATTTAAAGGATATGGAAAAAAGATTAAAGCTGGACGCTTCTGTTCTAAATGAATGCGCTGAAATGATTGTGGTCACCGATGCCAAAGGGCGAATAACCAGAGTTAATAAAGCTTTCACTAAAGTAACAGGCTACACGGAAGAGGAAGTACTGGGAAAAAATCCAAATATCTTACACACAGAAAAAATGGATAAATCGTTAAACGACAGTAAGTGGGATGCAATTCATAAACACCATAGTTGGCAGGGTGAAATCTGGAATAAACGGAAAAATGGCGAGATTTATCCTGAATGGGTTAGCCTGACCGCCGTAAAGAATACAGGAGATACGATAACCCATTATATTAGCGTGTCATCGGATATCACTCAGCGCAAAAAAGATGCGGATCATATCCACTTCATGGCGTATTACGACACGTTAACGGGCTTACCCAATAGAATTTTATTACAAGATAGGTTGAAACAGGCCTTAGCCCAGTCGAACCGTAACCATCAGCATGGTGCTGTTTTTATCCTGGATATAGATCACTTTAAGGTTGTGAATGACTCTTTAGGCCATTTAGTCGGTGATGAACTTCTAAAAATTATCGCCAAGCGCTTAATCGCGTGTATACGTGAAGAAGATACCATATCCCGTATGGGGGGAGATGAATTCGTCGTTTTACTGGCAGATTTAGGTGAAGATAAAAGAAATGCTATCAGTCACGCTACCAATGTGGCTGATAAAATCATCCAAAAAATATCTGAGCCCATGACAATTAATGACAATAATCTGCAAATAACCGTCAGTATTGGTATCGCTATGTTTCCCGATGACACAGATAACATTACGGAATTAGTCAAACTTGCCGACAATGCCATGTACAAGGTAAAAAAATTAGGGCGGAATAATTATAAATTTGTCACACCCAGTTTGCAAAAAGAAGCGGATAAACGCCTTAATGTACAACACGGATTACGTGAAGCCCTTAAGGAAAGCCAGTTCAGGCTATATTATCAACCACAAGTGAATTTCAAAACACATGCTATTAGTGGAGTAGAGGCCCTGATACGATGGGAAAAGCCCCATAACGGCCTAGTGTATCCTGATGACTTTATAAAAATTTCCGAAGAAACAGGGTTGATAATCCCTATAGGTACTTGGGTATTAGAAGAAGCTTGTCGCACAATTGGTGCATGGAACAAACTCCCGTACCCTCCATCTCCTTATCTCTCAGTCAATATGAGTGTGCGCCAGTTTCAACAAAAAAACTTTATCTCAGAAATTAGCAGAGTGATGTTAAAAAATGGTGTTCAACCTCAACAACTGGAACTTGAACTCACTGAATCGGTTCTCATTCATGATCTTGAGGATAGCAAAAGAAAATTATTCGAATTAAAGGAGATGGGGGTTCGTCTGGCTATAGATGATTTTGGCACTGGCTACTCGTCACTGCAATACCTTAAAAATCTGCCTATCGATGTGCTCAAAATAGACCAATTTTTTATCAATGATTTAACCATGGGCGGGAATGATGAAGCCATAGTACAAACTATCATCACACTGGCTAAAAATTTGAATTTATGGGTAATAGCTGAAGGTGTCGTATCAAAAAAACAACACGATTATCTAAAATCAATTGGTTGTGATAGTTACCAGGGTTATTATTACAGTAAACCTGTGCCAGGGGATGAATTACTGGGGCTCATAGAAAATAACAGCCCGCGACCTAAAAAAGGATCTAATTTAATCGGTTAAATGCTATCCCGGACGCAGATTTGAAGGGTTTGTCCCCAGGGTCGATGATGTTTTTTATGTATCACTGCATAAATTAAATTTAGGCAAGTGCTGTCATTTACCCAAAGGCCGTTATTGGATCATAAAGGCCTTATGCGGGTTTTGTAAAGGCACCATGATCCCATATTACGATTTGGGTGATCTTCAGCTGTGACTGGTTTGGCCATTTACCCGTATTAATTTATCTTTCAAACAGGTACAGCCTTGGATTACTCTTGGACTACTTGTCATTGATAACGAGCCCCTATGTTAATACAGTCTCACAGCACAAACATTCCTACGCCTGCAGGCACAATGCAAACATCAGTCTATCGGCCTTCAGCCCCTGGCAAATTTCCCACGATTATCTTTTATTCAGAAATTTTCCAACAAACGGCGCCTATAACCCGCAGTGCCCGAATAATGGCCGGTCACGGATTTGTAGTTCTGGTGCCAGAGGTATTCCATGAGTTTAATCCCATAGGCACAGTATTAGCCTATGATGACATGGGTAAGGATAAAGGCAATGCAGACAAACTCGCCAAATCTCTGGAGCAACACGACACAGACACCCAGGCCATGCTTGAATTCACTCTAGGGCAAAGCTATTGTAACGGCCAAGTCGGCAGTATGGGGGTGTGTATTGGTGGCCATTTAGCTTTTCGCGCAGCACTAAACCCGGGTATAGCAGCGGCATTTTGTTTATATCCCACAGATATTCACTCAAATTCCCTGCCCTGCAAACAGGGTAATGACTCACTGACACGCTGCTCTGATATTCAAGCTGAACTGACTATGGTGTTTGGCAAGCAAGACCCCCATGTACCTACAACGGGCCGAGCGCTGATCCAGCAAACGATGAGTGAGCACAATCTTAATTTTAGCTGGCACGAATTGAATGCTCAACATGCCTTTATGCGGGATGAAGGCGACAGATACGACCCGGAATTGGCCATACAATGTTATCAAATGGCAGTACGTCTGTTTAATCGCAAGCTTCGAACTTAATTAACTCAGGGGTAAAATGATGAATTTAACCTGTGGTAATACAGTGTTGACCAAGAATGAAATATAGTCTTCTGGCGGGGATATATATGTTATTGGCTGCACTGCCTGCGGCCCTGGCGCAACCTGCGAGCTCGAGGGAGGCACAAACCACAGCCACCATCAATGCTATCAATCAGGGCCAATATGATCCCTTTAAGGTACATGGTCTTTCTGCCTTTTCATCTGCACAAAAAACACTCATTAGACAATGGATAACCCACGGTGTGAATGCAACGCGGGATACTTTGGGTGTCTATCCCCAGACTCTGGAATTTTTTGTTTATGCAAAAAAGGCCAACCAGCCTGTCCCCTGGGCCTATACCCGCCGCGGGACAACCCAAAGTATTCATCTATATATAGATAAACGCTTCCCTGTAGATAAATTTATTAATGACTGGACCCTGTATCATGAAATCAGTCATCTGGCCCTGCCCTTTCTGGGTGAACACTATGCCTGGTTATCCGAAGGATTCGCCAGCTTCATGCAATACCAAATCATGGCCAAAGCGGATATTTTGCCCGGCACTTTGCCACTACGTTACCAACATAAAATTGCCCCTCATCTCAAATGGTTTGCCAGCGATTTACCCCCTGCGGATATTGCCCGGCGCTTGATGGATCAGAAAAATTATCCTGCTGCATACTGGGGGGGAGCCTGGTTTTTTGTCCTGGCCGATCGGCAGTTAACCACCAGACATCATATCGACTTGGCGTCTCTTATCGCCCAATATCAACTTTGTTGTCGCCAGGGAGATAGCAGTGCGGCTCAACTTATGGATTCTTTGGATGGTTTAATTGACGAGCCGCTATTTAGCCAGTTGTTGTATAACTACGAACATAAAGCGGCACGTGAAATTTACCCGGCGGATTTTATCGACACTCAATAAGGTTTCGTTTCCAGCCAAGCGGGCATAATTTTCTGATTCAATTTTGCACCGCTAAGTTGGCTAATAGCCCTTAATTTCGCTCAGTTTCAATCCACTTGTGGATTTTTGCAGATAAAATGGGCATAGGTAAGGCTCCGTCAATCAAGATCTGAGTGTGGAATTTACGCACATCAAATTTATCCCCCAGAGCGATAACCGCCTTATTACGCAAATTGCGTATATGCTGCTGACCCACTTTATAACTCACTGCCTGGCCGGGCATGGCGATATAACGCTCCACCTCGGCTTCAATATCCGTCAAAGCCAAGGATGAGTTGTGCTGCATAAAATCAATGGCCTGTTGTCTGGACCACGCAAAGGCGTGTAATCCGGTATCCACCACGAGTCTCATGGCCCGCAGCTGTTCATCAGACAAGCGTCCATACCACATATAGGGATCAGTAAATAAACCTAGTTCTTTGCCTAAACTTTCTGCATATAAAGCCCAGCCCTCGGAAAATACCGTGTAGCCACCAAATTTCCTAAACTTAGGCAATCCGCTGACTTCTTGTTGAATAGCAATTTGAAAATGGTGACCCGGGGCTGCTTCATGAATACTCAGGGTTTCCATCAAGTATTTTGGTTGTGCCTTAAGATTATAACTGTTGATATAGAATATACCCGGCCGTGAACCATCAGGAGCCGGTGCCTGATAACTGGCACCGGCGGAAGATGCCTCACGAAAGGCCTCCACCGGGCGAACCTCATAATCCGCTTTAGGAAATAGCTCAAACAATGCAGGTAAGCGTTGGTTTATCTTAGCTTTGACCTGGGTATACCCGTCGATCAAGGCATCTTGTGACGTGAAGAAAAATTGCCCATCACTGCGCAAAAATTCAAAAAACGCAGCCAAATCGTCTTTAAATCCCACACGTTGTTTAACGTGTGTCATCTGTGCCAAAATGCGCGCGACCTCTTGTTGGCCAAAGTCATGTATTTCCTGGGCACTTAGCGCCAGGGTGGTATTCGCTGCAATTTCGTATTCATACCACGCCTTACCGTTTGGCAAGGCCCAAAACCCCACGGTGTCGCGCCCGGCAGGTAAGTATTCAAAAAGCATAAAGTCATGGACACGCCTATAGGCAGGAATAATGACCTCGGCGATCATCCTTTGGTAGTCTTGTTTGAGCTGCTGCTGTTGGGTGGCTGAAATTTGTGCATTGTGCTGCAATTGAGCCAACGGGGCGTAAAATACACTGGCAGTCACATCGTCCACTAGATGTGTGTTTAGCTGGGGAATGATTTTTCTGATCAGTGGTTTAGGTAATACTATGTCTTTGCTGATCCCTTCACGCATGGCAAGTATTGCACTGTCCATATACAAGGCAAAATCACCCGCCCTGGCCATAAAATTTGTATAGTCATCGACAGTATTAAAAGGCTGGGCACTTTCTCCCGAGCCAAGAGCGGCGAACGTACTGTGCGCCCCTCCCATCTGATGCAACGGCATAAGATAGTCTGCAAAGGGTTCCCCCTTTAAGGCGAATTGCCGATCATGGCGAAAAACTTGATAGCTCAGTAAATCTTGGCCGCTTAATTTAGTGGCATCAATTCCTTCAATCGCCGCCAAATATTTATGTTCAAAAGCCCGTTCTTTATCCCGGTTAGTTGCTGAAATGGGTGGGGTAAAATTATCATTAAATTGATACTCACCTACATAGGTGGCGTAAACAGGATTAAGGGCCAATTTTTCAGTGAAATAATGTTTAAACAGCCTTGCCAACTTAGCTGATTCACTTTGCTCTACATTTGCACGTATGGGCGTTGCCGGGCTTTCAATCGGTGACTGACAGGCCCCAAGGCCAAACGTCAAACTTAAAGATAGGGCGATCCAGGTTTTTTTTATCATAATTCTCTGCACAAAATAATTAAGCTTAACGACCATAAAAGAGAACAATATCACTCTTGCTATACTCTGGCAGTTAGAAGTTGCTCAGTATCCTAAACTAAAACCTTGAATTTCAAAATAAATTACGACTAAAACCTGGCCAGAGTAGTTATATATACCCGACTAGCGTTACAATCTACAAAATTTCCGAGCGAGTATGCAAGTAGTGAAAAAACAGATTTATGTCGCCTATACTGGCGGAACCATAGGTATGCGCCCCTCGGCAAAAGGCTATATTCCAGTAGCCGGTTTCTTATCACAAACTATCGCTAAAATGCCTGAGTTTCATCGCCAAGAGATGCCTGACTTTACCATTCATGAATATGAAAGTTTGATAGATTCAGCGGATATGAGCCCCAAAGACTGGCAGTACATTGCCAACGACATCCAATGCCACTACCAAGATTATGATGGTTTCATCATACTTCATGGTACTGATACCATGGCGTATACCGCGTCTGTATTGTCTTTTATGTTAGAAAACTTAGGTAAACCGGTGATCGTCACTGGCTCACAAATCCCCCTCGCCCAGCTTCGCTCTGATGGACAGCAAAATTTGTTGAATGCCTTGTATTTAGCCGCTAATTTTCCCATTCCTGAAGTTACGCTGTTTTTTAACAATAAGTTACTCAGGGGTAATCGCAGCAGGAAAGTCGATGCTGATGGGTTTGATGCATTTGGTTCTCCTAATTTTCCGGTGTTACTTAAAGCCGGGATCAATATTGAAGTAAAAGCGGGCACAGTCACCCCAATCAGCGAACACCCATTATCGGTTAGCGAAGTCACCCCCCAACCCATTGGCGTGGTAAGTTTATACCCTGGCATTAGCGCCCAAGTCATACATAATTTTCTGATGCAGCCAGTCAAGGCGCTGATTTTGTTAAGTTACGGTGTGGGTAATGCGCCACAAAATCCGGCTTTATTAGGGGAATTACAGCGCGCCAATGACAACGGTATCTTCATCTTAAATTGTACCCAATGTTTGCGCGGCAAGGTGAATATGTCCGGTTATGCTAATGGCAATGCGCTACGGGATATAGGGGTATTATCGGGAGGAGATATGACACCTGAAGCAACTCTGGCCAAGTTACATTATTTATTAAGTAAAAATTTGAGTGTGCAAGAGATGAAGGATTTATTGGTCAGTGACTTACAAGGAGAATTGACGATAGATTAGTACGAGTATTCAAACGCCATAAAAAAAAGGTGAAACCGGGGCTTTCAGGAGCACGGCTCCTGCCGGTTGAACGACATTCATGGATGAATGGCTGGCTGCAGCACCAAGGATGGGTCAGTGTACGTTTTGTGCAGGCATAAAAAAAGGCAAACCTCAGGTTTGCCTTTTTTTGCAATTCGTATTTAATCAAGCAAGCTTGAATTAAAGTACGGTGATATTCTCTGCTTGTGGACCTTTTTGGCCTTGAGTTACAGTGAATTCAACTTGTTGACCTTCAGCTAGCGTTTTAAAGCCAGTACCTGTAATTGCACGGAAATGAGCAAATACGTCAGGACCATTTTCTTGCTGAATGAAACCAAAGCCTTTAGATTCATTGAACCATTTAACTGTACCAGTAGTAGTAGACATAGTCTTTCCTATATATTTTTCAAGAGTAATAATAAACCTTTTGCAAGGCGGGTTTGCTGAAGTGTGTTGCTATTACTTATGATTTACAAGACGAGGTACTACATGGAACATCGAAACAATCTGCATAAATATCAAACGTACTTTCAAGCTCATTCATGATAGCACTCTGGAGGTTTACGTCAACTATTTTTATCATTTCCACTGGTCTAACAAGGCTATTTTATCAATACCTTATCGCTGCATTAACCCTATCCTCAGGGGGCTGCCATCTTAACCCGGTAGCGAAAACGCCCTATTCTTCAACCGTTAGATAACGAATTCTGATGCGTAATCCTGCCGATCCAACTGTTGTTTTTTTAGCCAATTGAAACCTCTGCAGCTGGCTGCGTTGACTGGCTGTTACATACTTTTTGTGGGAATAAACATAATGATAACGGCCCCCGATAATGCCATAAGTGTTGCCAGTGTAAACGCCAGCTTGGCGCCCTGGCCTTGTTGCCAAACCATGCCGGCACCATAGTTGCCCACAGCCCCACCCACTCCAAACGCAATGCTGACATATAATGCCTGACCTTGACTGCGAAATTTGGTGGTGAAATATTTTTGAATAAAGTGGATTGAGGCTGCATGAATAAGACCAAAACTAAAAGCGTGTAAGCCTTGGCTAAGGATCAAGCTGGGCCAAAAAGCTGCCAGCTCTGCTAACAGGTACCAACGTAGCGCAGTTATCACCATGCTAGCAAACAGTATCCACTTGACGCCTAAGCTGTTAATTAAACGCCCTGCCAGAATAAATATGATCACCTCTGCCACAACCCCAAGGGCGATCAGAGCGCCAGTCTCTTGCCCTGTGTAACCCAGATCCCGGGCGTATAAGGCAAAAAAACCATAATAAGGACCAAAACTGACCTGGATCAACAAGGAAGCCAAAATAAAACCAATAAAGACGGGGTGTCTGACCTTACGCCAAACAGAATCTGCGCTAATTTCCGCACTTTGCTGCAAGGGTGCTTCTTTTAGCCCCAGGGTAATAATAAAGAGCCCCAGCAGTAAGGCCGCACTGATGAAAATAGGTGCTTCGCTGGAAAACACATCGATCAGTTTTCCGGCAATAACCGTTAACAAGATAAAGCCTATACTGCCCCATAATCGAATGTGGTTGTAACGGCTGGGGTTACTCTTGACACAACCCAGAGTTATCACCTCCATCTGGGGTGATATGGCCGTAAAGAAAAGCATCATCAAAGAAAGTGCCAGCGTCAAACCCCAGAAACCATCGATCCAGAAGATTAAACTAAACGAGGCAAAGGTTAAAAAACTGCCAACTTGCAATATCCGTAAATTCTTGCCTGATTTATCAGACTTTGAAGCCCATAGGTTAGGGCCCAGAATTCGCATGACGGTTATCAAGGCAAACAGTTCACCTATCTCGAGGGAACTAAACCCTCTGCCATCCAAAAACACACCAAGATAGGGAACCAGTACCCCAAGTTGGCCAAAATATAATAAATAGGTCGCTGACAGCATCACCAGATTGCCTCTGGAAAATGCCGTCTGGGGCAAGAGCACCCTCAGCTTACGATTTAGACCGGGCGGGAATGACAGGCGTAATTGAAGTCACGTCAGCGTTTTGGCCACGATTACGCAGATAATGATCCATTAACACCAGCGCCATCATGGCTTCGGCGATGGGCACCGCACGAATACCCACGCAAGGATCATGGCGTCCTTTGGTTACAACCTCGGCAGCTTGGCCATGAATATCGATACTCTCACCGGGCACACTGATACTGGAGGTGGGTTTAAGGGCCATATGCACCACTAAATCCTGGCCGCTGGATATGCCCCCTAATACGCCGCCGGAACGATTGGAGTGAAAGCCATCGGCTGACATCAAGTCGCGGTGCTCACTTCCTTTTTGCTCAACCGTGGCAAAGCCATCGCCTATTTCGACTCCTTTGACGGCGTTAATGCCCATCATGGCGTGAGCCAGCTCTGCATCCAGGCGATCGAAAATGGGCTCTCCCAAACCTACCGGCATATTGGTAGCAACAACCGATACCTTGGCGCCGATGGAGTCACCTTGTTTTTTCAATTCGCGCATGTAGGCATCCAAAGCCTCAAGCTTGCTCTCGTCGGGGCAGAAAAACGCGTTGGTGTTGGTTACTGCATGATCCACTTTATCGATTTTAATCGGGCCTAATTGCGATAAATAGCCGTGGATTTCGATACCCATATGAGATTTCAGATATTTTTTTGCCACCCCGCCTGCTGCCACGCGGATCGCCGTTTCCCGGGCTGATGAACGACCACCGCCGCGATAGTCACGAAAACCGTACTTTTGCTGGTAAGTGTAATCCGCATGGCCAGGACGAAAGGTATCTTTGATCTTTGAATAATCATTGCTGCGTTGATCGGTATTTTTTATCAGCAGACCAATACTTGTGCCTGTCGTCTTGCCTTCAAACACTCCGGATAGAATTTGCACTTCATCTTCTTCCCGCCGCGCAGTTGTATAACGGGATGTGCCTGGTTTGCGCCTGTCCAGATCAACTTGTAAGTCGGCTTCACTTAGCGCGAGTCCAGGAGGACAGCCATCGATGACCCCGCCTATGGCGATACCATGACTTTCACCGAAGGTACTTAAGGTAAAAAGTTTGCCGAATGTGTTACCAGCCATAAGTGGCTCCCCTTTAATCTATTGATGTAGATGCAACTGTCGAAAAATATTGGTCGAGTGCTTTTTTGTTGATCGCAAATACTCCATGACCACCACGGCTAAATTCCACCCACTCTATAGGCAGCTGTGGGTATTGTGTTTCCATGTGGATTTGACTGTTACCCACTTCCACAAACAGCCAGCCATTATCAGACAGATGTTCAGGTGCCTGACGTAACATCTGGTGCACTAAATCCAGACCGCTTTCTCCCGCAGCCAGACCCAACTCGGGCTCATGGCGAAATTCATCAGGTAAATCAGCCATATCCTGGGCATCCACATAGGGGGGGTTACTGACAATTAAATCGTATTTTTGCCCTTTTAATGCCGCCATCAGATCAGACTGAATAGGGAATACCCTGTCGCTCAGCCCATGCTCGGTGATATTAATGTCCGCCACTTCCAGGGCATCGGGACTAATATCAACGGCATCCACCATCGCTTCGTCAAACGCATAAGCTAAGGCGATGGCGATACACCCGCCACCTGTACACAAGTCTAAAATAGTATTGGGCGTTTCACTTAGCCAGGTATCAAATTTACGTTCAATCAATTCAGCATAAGGTGACCGCGGCACCAGCACCCGTTCATCGACATAAAAAGGCAAACCACAAAACCAGGCCTGGTTGGTTAAATAGGCCGCAGGAATGCGCTCCTCAGTGCGTCTGAGCACCATATTGATTATGATGCGTTTCTCTTCACGGGTTAAATTCGCTTGAAATAGCTGCTCACTGGTTTGCTGGATCATATCTTGCGGCAGATGCAATAAGTGCAACGTCAAACTAACCGCTTCATCCCAAGCATTATCGGTCCCATGACCGAAATACAAACCTGCTTCGTTGAAACGACTAACGGACCATCGGACGATGTCCAAAATAGAATGTAAATCGGCTACTGTTTGCTCGATGTCGATATTATCTGTCATTCGATACCTAAAATTTGCTGAACCATTTGTTACGCTGCACGTGTATTACGGGCAAGCATTTTGCTAGACTAGCCCCAATGACTTGCCCGCACAAAGTGTTATGAATAAAACGTTCCCATCAAATCCAGACGACCTTACGCTCTTTAGAAGTGAATTTACCGATGTGGAACCAATAAAGCAGGACAAAATACCGCCTCAGGCGTTTTCCAGCAAGCATAAATCCCCAAACCACCTGAAAAAATTGAAGGATCAGCTGCAATTAAAACAAGCTGTGGCCTCATTTCACTTTTCAGATGGGTTCGAAGGTTATTTTGACCCCAGCCAACCCCTGAAATATGTGCAGCCTGGTACCAAGAGTTACGAAGTCAAACGCCTGCGCAGGGGAGATTACCCGCCAGATCTTATTTTGGATCTCCATGGGGTCACTAAAGCAGAGGCAAAACTTGAAATCGCCGCTTTGTTACACGCTGCCCAAAAACAACATTGCCACTGTGTATGTATCGTTCATGGCATAGGCAGTTTCATACTGAAAAAAACCGTACCTAACTGGCTCATACAACACCCTGCAGTCAAGGGTTTTCACCAGGCTCCCTTGGAATGGGGTGGCCAGGGGGCGATTTTGGTGCTCATTGATTTGCCGCAAATTAACAGTAAATACTAAACCGAGCAATAGTATCACCTGGGCTCGCGAGGCTTCGTCCTGCATTCCTAATAGTCTTAAGGCGAAGACACCTGAGGCCTTTCTCTCAGGTGAGCATTCGCCAAAACCAACCTTCCTGGAGTTCTTCCTTACAGCTTTTTAATTGAGTGGCATAACGTAATGATCTGGCTTTAACTCTTTTTGCTACCACTTCTAACCACTTCTTTTTGCGAAATGATTTTCGTTTATACCCCCCCCAGCCTTCGTGATAGTTAAGATATTGCGCTTCGGCATCCCACTTGGATACCCTGTTCAATTTATGGGTTTTACTGATAAACCACCCCATAAAATCTATAGCATCATCAAAGTCTTCACGATCTGCCCAGTCGTTACCCGTTTCTCGCCTATAATCTGCCCAGGTTAGCGTTTTGGCCTGTGAATAACCGTAAGCACTGCTGACCCTACCCCAGGGGATCAACCCAAAAAATACATAATCTTTCGGTGGTATTGCATCGGCCCTGAAGGAGCTTTCTTGATACATCATCGCCATGGTCACATGGATGGGTGCTCCCCACTTGTCGGCTATATCTTCGGCAGAATCGAACCAATCCCGTTTCTCAAAAAAAATCTCACATATATTGCTAATATTTTTTGGTGGGGTCGCCGTACAACTAATCGTTGAAAAGGCGATCACCAACAGTGCAAAACCTGTTCTAAAAAATTTCTGTTTAAAAATGAAGGTCGCTGTCATTCGCCACTCTGAATTATCGTGTGTTTTAGTTATCTGTGTTTCCCATATAGACATTGTCGGCCCAACTATAGCTGGGCTTTTTTTGGGGTGAAAAACTCGGCCTTTTCCCTGCCAGCCTAAGCATTATTACATTGTGACTAATTGTGTTCTAGTTATATACATTGATTGCTAAAAATCAGCGCTGAAAACAATACTAAAAATTTTGGCGATTTTTTACTATTGTAATGAACTTTACCCTTGCTCCCCAGTCCGATTTAGTGTGTGTTCCCAAGTAAGTCTTTATAGCCCAGCCTTTGTTGGGCTTTTTTTTGTCCGGATTATGCCACTGAAGTTGACTTACCTGCGGTCATGAAAGATATGTAGCTCAGGAGTATATTTATTACGGAAATTCTCGTTTTTTTTGCGTTGTGGTGAACCTTTCCACATTCGCCCGGTCTTATATAGTGTGTGTTTAAGTTTATGTGTGTTTCCCAAGTAAGTTTTTATAGCCCAACCTTTGTTGGGCTTTTTTTTACCCGGATTTTTTGCCCGAATTGATCTCATCTGACAATCACCTGAAAAAGCCCCATATTCAGCAATGGCGATAAGGGAAGACCTTCGCGGGCAGATATATGATTAACAAAAAAATGGCGTTTTATTTTGTTGGAAGGTGAACTTACGTCTTATCTGTCAGTCTGATTTAGTGTGTGTTTTAGTTTATGTGTGATCCCAAGTAAGTCTTTATAGCCCAACCTTTGTTGGGCTTTTTTTTGTCCGGATTATGCCACTGAATTTGACTTACCTGCGGTCATGGAAGATATGTAGCTCAGGAGTATATTTATTACGGAAATTCTCGTTTTTTTTGCGTTGTGGTGAACCTTTCCACATTCGCCCGGTCCTACTTAGTGTGTGTTTAAGTTTATGTGTGTTTCCCAAGTAAGTTTTTATAGCCCAACCTTTGTTGGGCTTTTTTTTGTCCGTTTTTTTTGCCCGAATTGATCTCATCTGACAATCACCTGAAAAAGCCCCATATTCAGCAATGGTGATAAGGGAAGACCTTCGCGGGCAGATATATGATTAACAAAAAAATGGCATTTATTTTATTGGAAGGTGAACTTACCTCTT
>Ga0307488_10002822_pt1 | contig 14603 bp, 12 predicted proteins | sample SB02metaG_FD_202248 | JGI IMG/M metagenome (GOLD analysis project Ga0307488, IMG submission 202248) | Sea-ice brine microbial communities from Beaufort Sea near Barrow, Alaska, United States - SB 0.2 | ecosystem: Environmental > Aquatic > Marine > Coastal | place: USA: Alaska | collected... | reverse complement strand
TGTACTTTCTGCGATAACAATCCAGCAGTAGTAAACTGGACCAGCGAAAGCATAACAATCCCTTACTACAATCCAGTGAGCGGTAAGAATACTGTATATGTTCCTGATTTCCTGGTAGTGTACAAAGATAAAAACGATCGCAAACACACAGAATTAATAGAAATCAAGCCAAGCAAAGAAACTACAATGGAAACTGCTAGAAGTTATAGAGACAAGTTATCAGTAGCAGTTAACATGGCTAAGTGGGCCGCGGCTGACAATTGGTGTAAAGCTAACGGAATTAAGTTTAGAGTTGTTACCGAATACGACATATTCAAAAATCAGAAGTAATAAATACATTTACTATGACTCAAAAATTAGAAGAACTATTTAATATACCTCCAGCAGAGGAAAAAACGGAAAACAAAGACACCGAAAGTACTGCTGAGGTAAAGCCATCTATAGACGAACAACGCACAGTAATTAAAGAAGTAGATAACGCTATTGATAAAATTGATTCTGCACTGCCATTTGTTAACGACTTAGATACTAGTGACAAAGAGCTAGATGATCTTAGCGATCTTGCGAAAGATAAATTTCAAGACCTAATGGATTTAGGTATGAATGTAGAAGCAAGGTTCTCAGGACACATATTAGCTACAGCAGGTACCCTATTAGGGCATGCTATAACAGCTAAACAAGCCAAGCTAGACAAGAAGCTTAAAATGGTGGATTTACAGCTTAAAAAGGCACGTTTAGATCAGCAAAATAGTAAAAATGATGGCGAGAAGTTATTAGATGCTGAAGATGGACAGGCAGTTATCTTAGACCGCAATGAACTATTAAACCAAATCCTAGGCGAAAAACCAAAGAAGTAATTTGTCCTAACAAGATAAATAACACATATAGGAAAAATTATGAAAAACTACAAAAAATATCTAGCTGAAAACCAACACACATACGAGTTTCGTATTAAAATAGCCAACGAAGATCCAACAGAAAAAATGGATCAAATCGAACATGCATTAGACACATACGGTATGGAAAGTTTGAGTAAACCAAAACGTTTACCATTGAAAGAAGGAGACATTGATTTCCCAAATCATGGTACTGTAGAACTATACTTAATGGATGCTGTTTTAACATATCCTTGCAACGATGCACAAGTTCGACAAGTAGTAGCTGAACGTGCTAATATTGCAAAAGCAAATATTAAGGTTGTTCCAAAACTAAGTCCAGAAGAAATTAGGCGTTGGAACATAGATCAGCAAAGCGATGTTAAAGAATACAAAAAAGGCGAAGCAGTGTTAGATAAGCCATATGATGACAACCCAGATGCAACAAAAGCTGGAGATGAATATGCTAAAGCAGATAGTATTCTTAAAGAACTAGATACTCCACAAGTTGAGATTGCAGGGAAAGATGATGTACCTGAAGGAAATAACGGCAAAACAACTAATGATTTACCGCAAGACAATATAAGTCCTGTAGGTAGTAAACAAAATAAAATACCGAAAGCATAGGAAAATTGTAGCATGTCTGACAACATATATAATATATTACAAAAAATCAATGACGTAGAGCCTGTACATCAGCCTCAGATTGATAGTACTATAGAAAAAGTTGAACCTCAGAGCGACTTTGTTAAGTCAGTAACTGAATTAGAAAAGAAATATCAGGTATTTAAAGAAGATGCAACTCCTAAACGTAGAATAATGGACTTTGATAATCATTCTCTTTACTGGGGTGGTGCAGGCAAGTATCAAGACCAATACAGTAAGTTATACGACAAGCTAGTACCTAGTGAAGGCAAATCAGATACAGTTGAAGGTGAACTATTACGTGCAGTAGGTAAAATCATTTACAGACATGGTAATGACGGTGATCATTTCAGTCATGGTTCATATGAGTGGATTGCAAAACATGTAGGTAAGTTTGATCACTTAGACGACATGGCAGACAAAGTTGTACAATATGTACTAAGCAAGAAAGGTGATTACACACCAAACTCACTTGATTGGGTAATGCAAGTAGCAGACTACGGTCCAGGTGAATATGAAAAAGATTGGGAACAGGTAGGTTGTCAAAACTGTGGTGGTACTGGTGAAATAGAATATGAGAACGATGACGGTGAAGAAGAATACGAAGAGTGTGATAGCTGTGATGGTAACGGTTGGATAGAACAAACATCTGAAAGCATTAACGAAGCAGAAAAAGAAAAAGAGAAAAAGTCAGTAAGAATCCAGCCAGACGATATAGATTTGTCTAGAGGAGAGCCAGATGTTGTTAAGTTAGTAAACAAGGCAAGACTTGAAAGACCCGCCGCACAGAGTGATGCAGAAGCATTAGCTTACCAAATGGTAAAAACTAATCAAGAACTTGACAAAGCAGAAGAGGAATTAGATAAAGCATCAGCATTAAATGACAAACAAGAAAAAGAGTTAGATAAATTAGCAGATAAAATTGAAAAGATATCAACCAAAGAAGTTCCAGGAGTTGAAGAACCAAAAACTAAAGCTCCAAAAGCACAAGCAAAGGCAAAGGCAGATGCACCATCAATAAATGTTGTACAGTTACCAAAAGCGGACACTGAAGTACCAGCAAAAGCACAAGCAAAAGTACAAACTGACCCAAGAGCAGTAGTACAAACAGAGCCAGAAGTAACAAAACAGAAAGTTACTACAATTCCTACAAAGAAAACTAAAAAAGTTGAACCTAGACCAAAACCAGCATATGACCCAGGAGCCGCTGACTTAATAAGTAAACAAAATGCGAAAGCGAGAGCTACTAAACAATCGACACCCGACTTCATGGACCAAATTGGTATTGATAATACGGCCAATGATAAGGAATTTTCTTTAGCCGCCGAAAGCAAAGAACTCAACGAACAATTGAAAGAAAGAGATCCTAAACTGGCTGAATTTAATTATAAAAAATTAATAAAGGCTTTTAGATCAGGAGTACAACGAATTTCTTTATCTCTCCCAACACCATATGTTCTATATGACTACCAAGCATATGCAATATTATTCATGTTCTCTACAATTAAAAACACAAAAGCAAGACAACAAAAAATTGAGGAATTAATGGCTTCAAAAGATGCGATTGTTAATTATTTGCAGTCAGAGATAGCAAGAAAATATATACAAGAATTTCCAAACTATGTAAAGAAAATTCCAGCATATAAGAAACGTACACGCGATATCGACAGAGATAAATTTGAACTAGAACCAGGTCCGGGTGATTGGCAAGTAGGAGAAATAGAAAAATCACTCAAACAACAAACACAAGAAAACTTAGGGAATAATACCATGCAAGATAATACTAAAAGCAACGGAATATTAGAAGGAGTTCGTCGAGTCGAAGAAGGCACCGAACTTAAAAATAAGACTGATTTTGACGATAATGCAAAAACAGGCGACTATTATATTACGTCAAAGGGACATAAAGTCACAAAAACCAAGAGTGGTATTAAGCATGATAGAAAATACAAAGATGAAAAGGAAAAAGATGACATGGACGAAAGTGTTCAGTTCAGTGACACCATTGAAAATTCTAAAGCAGAGTTAGAGGTAGTAAAAGAATCAAGTGATGTACGTAATCATCCTATTTACACCAACGAAGAAGCCTGGGATCATTACCAAAAAGAAGTAACAGAACAAGAAAACGAAGAAGTTGTTGATGTCAATGATGAGTTAAATGAGATTGCTAGGTTAGCAGGACTTAATAACGAAGAAGTTACTGTTGGTGGCAATGAAGTTAAAGGACTATGGTCTGATTGGACAGAAAAACATCAAGATCAAGAAGATGACATGGAAGAAGCATGTGGCATGTCTAAGAAAATGAAAGAAGGATTTGATCCAGATGATTTCGAAGGCGAAATTGAAATGGATGGTAAAACAATAACATATCATGCTGATGTGGATAAAGAACAAAACAAAGTAAAAGTAACTAAATGTTCAGATGAAGATTATAAAGAAGCATGTCAAGCAGATGCTGAAGCAGAGTGGGACGCTAGAGATGTTGACGTACCGATGGACGAAGAAGTTGTTGCAGAAGGCCCTACTAGAAAAGACTTTCAAATGGTAGCTGACTTACTTAAAGATAATCCAGATATGGCTGATCGTAAAGCTAAAGCACAAGACTACTGTGATAAATTTAAGGCCATGAATCCACGCTTTGACAAAGAAAAATTTATGAAAGCATGTGGTGTACAAGAGTCAATTGAAGAAGATACTGTAGAAGAAGGCAATGAGTTTACTAAAGCAAGACTAGATGCTATCAAAGCAGGAAAAGATTCATTTACTGTTGACGGTAAAACATACACAGTATCTGGTGACACATCGCAGGAAAAAATGAACGAAGATATACATGTTCAAGTAACTGTTGATAATGAACAAGATGCACTTAATTTACTTCGTAAATTATCTGGTATGCCTGAAGAAACAGAAACAGAAACAGAAGATATGAGTCCAGTAGGTAGTAATGAGCCTTGTAGTGCATGTGATCATGACCCATGTGGTTGTGATGAAGCTGTAGAAGAAGAAAGAGACATTGAACTTGCTAATACACCAAATGAGAAAGTTGCACCAGTAAGTGCTGTAACAACTGATGCTGGCGGCGGATTAAATGGACCTAAAAAACAGTATCCATTAGCGGCTAACCCTAGTGATAATCCAATAGAAGAAGATCTATGGACAGCATACGAAACTATGGTTGATGAAGTTAAAAAAGCAACTAATGAAGATTAAAGAAGTTGTTGTCGAAGCTAGACAAGAAGCTAACTTTTCTAGACTAGATCCAGATCAACAAGCTAAGTTAAGGAGTGCTATAAGCCTCCCCGGCATTAGTTTAAATCATCCCGATGGAAGTGCATATAAAGCATATCGCTTTGGATTAGCCATGGCAGGAGCGCCAGAGTTCCCTACACAAGAAGCAGGTGCAGTTGCAGGTGATCCGTTATTGAGTTGTTATACCGACGAGGAATTAGAGATTATTAATAGTGCCGCTAAAATGGTAGGTGCTGGAAAAGTAACAAGGCTGTCATCTAATAGAAGTGAAGAATTATCAAATACCAATACGCAGAGTCCTTTACCTGCTAAAAGGAAAAATAAATATGGAGTCTAAACAATACGTAGTACGTACACAAGACTACACAAACGAAGGTATCGATGACGCATTTATAGACGAAAACGACCCAGTACATGAGATAAAACGTCTTGCTGGGTTAAGTAATAACAACATAGGAACACTACAAGAGTATACAGGTCCCGACAGTGTTAGTACAGAAGGTAGTAATCCTAGCAAAACTGCTAACAAAAATATAGAGTATCAAAATAAGCATAACATTGAACCAGGAACACCAGAATGGTTTAAGTTATGGTTTTCAAAGCCATATCTAACTGGCGAAAAACCCTGGTAAAATAGTTTTAATAACCATCTAAATTCAGATAAGTACTAGCATGGCAACAGCTAAAGGTACAGATTCAGTTCTAGTAAAGAAACCTCATACAAGAGAATCCTTTACAGAAAAACAATTAAAAGAGTTCGCTAAATGTGCTGACCCTAAAACAGGTCCTGTATACTTTATGAGCAACTACTTTTATATCCAGCATCCTACAAAAGGAAGGATGTTATATGAGCCATTTGAATATCAAAAACGACTTATAAATTCATACCATAATTATAGATTCTCAATAAGTCTAATGCCTAGACAAACAGGCAAATCAACGTCAGCCGCAGGTTACTTATTATGGTACGCTATGTTTGTCCCAGATAGTACTATTCTTATAGCCGCACACAAATATACAGGTTCACAGGAGATTATGCAACGTATACGTTATACTTACGAATCTGTGCCTGACTTTATACGTGCCGGCGCTGTTAGTTACAATAAAGGTAGTATAGACTTTGACAACGGTAGTCGTATAGTAAGTGCCACAACAACTGAAAATACTGGACGAGGCATGAGTATATCATTACTATATGCAGACGAGTTCGCTTTTGTTCGCCCTACTATAGGTCGAGAATTTTGGACTTCAATATCACCTACGCTAGCAACTGGTGGTAAATGCATAATTACGTCAACACCAAACTCAGATGAAGACCAATTTGCTACATTATGGAAAGGAGCAAACAAGTGTTTTGACGAACAAGGTAATCAAACAGAATTAGGAATAAATGGTTTTAAAGCATTCCGTAGTTATTGGAATGAACATCCAGATAGAGATGATAAGTGGGCTGTAGAAACAAAAGCACAGTTAGGTGATGAACGGTTTAGACGAGAAATGGATTGCGAATTTATTATCTGGGATGAAACGTTAATTAATCCTAGTTATCTAGTTGAAATGACCGGAAATGAACCTATAGAGAGACAAGGACAAGTACGTTGGTATAAAAAGCCAGATCCTAAACAAACATATATGGTAGCATTGGATCCAAGTCTTGGTACAGGCGGAGACCCGTCAGCTATACAAGTATTTGAAATACCTAGTTTTACCCAAGTAGCAGAATGGCGAGATAACAAAACACCAGTACAAAAGCAGATAGGCATATTAAGCGGAATAACAAAATATCTGTCAGAGACAGTTCCAGACACTAGCATTTACTACAGCTTAGAGAACAATACATTAGGCGAAGCCGCGATTGTTAGTGTAGCAGAGATTGGAGAGGAAAATATAAAAGGAACATTTCTTAGTGAGCCAGCTAGAGCCGGAAATAGTCGCAGATATAGAAAAGGTTTCAATACGACCAATAAGGTTAAAATTACTGCTTGTAGTAAACTTAAAAACTTGGTAGAAGGAAAGCGTATGACTGTAAACAGTAAGCCGTTGATATCAGAGCTTAAAAGTTTTGTAGCAAGTGGGAATAGCTTTGCGGCCAAACCAGGGGAAACAGACGATTTAGTAATGAGTCTGGTATTAATAGTACGTATGGCTATGCTGTTACAATCCTTTGATTCAGATCTAGATAATGCTATGAAAGACGGCGTCGACGACTTTGTTGAACCGATGCCATTTATATTGTTGTAGATAAATACATTACTATGAGAGAAATTAATAAAATTGCAGAAGGTTTATTTGAAAAGATCCGTGATAGATTTGAAGAAGTCAGTCTCGGAGATCAAAATGCCAAAGCAACACAAGATCCAGAAAAAGCACGGTTTTTTAACTTTGATTATACTGTAGATGGGCATAATCATGGCAACATCACAATGAGTCTTATTGATGAAACTAGCCTAAAAATATATTTCAGTAAAAATATCAGTGATAAACTCGACGACGAGCATAAAAAGGATTGGTATACTTTCCTTAGAGAGCTACGCGAGTTTGCACGTAGAAATTTATTAAGTTTTGAGCCAAGAGATATCACAAGAAGCACACTAAAACATAGAGATGTGCAACAACAAAGTAAAACTGATGATACATACTCATCTGATGATGTAGTATCTGAGGGCAAGATGTACGGTACAAAGAAACGTAGTTATGAGAGTTTTGGCCCAGTACGCATTAAACTAAAACATAACAAAGCTGTTGTTGATGAAGTACACGGATCTCGCTCAAGAAACATAGAATCAGTGTTTATTGAAAACGCAGACCTAGAAAGATTTAAACTTCCGTTTAACAATCTAACAGGTGCACGTGCAATGGCACGCCACGTTTCAGCTGGCGGAATACCTACAGATGATATAGGACAACATATCACTGAGATGGTTAAAGAGATGACGACATTGCATCCTTTTGTAAGAGGAATGGCACGTAGGACATTTGAAGACTCCCTCACTAAAGACATGGTAGAATCAGCATTTGAGTATCATGGATTACTTAAAAATACCTTAAAGAAGTTAAAAGGTAAACGTGGATATACTGCATTTAAAGAAAACTTTACACCTAGCGAAACACAACAAGAAGTAGACGTAAGTGATTTGAAGGATTTATTTGTTAAAAAAACACTTGATGAACGCATTGAACAAGCACTACCACTAGTACATAAGGCACATAATATAATGAAAGAAAATAACAATCCATTTGCTCAACAGTTTGAAAGTTGGGCTCAAAGAATATCCGAAGGAACTTGGCAAGTACCTGAATCAGAAAACGATATAAAAGGACTTGCAGACTTACTTAAAGACCCTCTTAATGTTGGTGTTGACGCAATGGATGCTCAGAGTGCGTTGAGACCATTCATTGGTGATGATCAGTTGTTTAACGAGTTAGAAACACTAGCAGAGGAAGATCCAAATGCTGATGCTAGAGCAATAATAGTATATTGGTTAGATAATAATATGCCAGACGTATTAACACAAATTAAAGCTATGAGTACAGAAGACATTCCAACGGAAGTCGCCGAAGGCAAAATGAAAGACCTGATGACGGATATAGACGAATTAACAGACGAAGAATTTGAAGAAAAGTATGGAACTACAAAGCCAGACTATCCAGGTATCGAAAAGAAAGTGGACGAAGCCGACGATGACTATGATGCACAAGCAGATCAAGATGCTATGGACTACGAAGCTGATATTAATTTGGGAGATAATGATGATGCAGATGAATCAGCAGATGCAGTACATGATGCTATACATCGTAGATTCATAAACAATTTAGATTTGGTCATAAAGATAGGCGGACCAAAAGAAACAATGGATGCAATTGAAGACTACGTTAGTGGCCAGGACTGGAGTGACCTACAAGAGATAGGCACTAGTGACGTAAGTGCTTGGGTCAACGACATTGTTAAAACATACTCAAAAGATAAAGAGTTATCAGAAGTTAGAAAACTAAGTGGTATGAAAGGAAACAGTGCCATATTAGAAAGTAAAATGAAAGATCTAGCAATGGATTTAGATGAATTAACAAACGATGAATTTGAAAAGAAATATAAAATGAAAAAGTCAGACTGGGAAGAAGTTAAAACACCAGGGCTGAGACAAGATCCAAGCAAACCAGCATACATTGGTAAAATGAAGAAACATTCTGAGAACATAAGACCAAGTGATTGGGCACAGGCTATGATGGCTGATGACAAACAAATGATGTCAGAAGCACAGTTTGATGAAGCGGCTGGAGAAAAAGATGCTTGCTATCACAAAGTAAAATCAAAATATAAAGTATGGCCTAGTGCTTATGCATCAGGTGCATTAGTACAGTGTCGTAAAAAAGGTGCTAAGAATTGGGGTAATAGCAAGTAATGAAAGTTAGTGAGATAATCACTGAGAAGTGTTGGAAAGGTTACAAGAAGAAGGGCATGAAAACAATGTTCGGAAAACGTGTACCTAACTGTGTAAAGAACGAAGCAGTAACACTTGATCAAGACGGAAATTTAGTGTTTGAAGATAGTGTAAGTGAAGATCTTAAAAAATGGTTCAAAGAAAAGTGGGTAAGATTTGGCCCTGACGGTAAGATTAGAGGAGACTGTGCAAGAGGTAGTAGTAAAGAAGGAAAGCCTAAATGTTTACCAAAAAAGAAAGCACAAGCATTAGGTAAAAAGGGGAGAAAATCTGCGGCAACTAGAAAACGTAGAAAAGATCCAAAGAAAAACAGAAAAGGCAAGGCAATAAATGTTGCCACTAAAAAAAAGTAAAATATTATGAATAACTTAGAAAACATACTAGCAAAATTTAATGATTTAGGCATTGTAAACGAAGGCCTAACAACTGATGTACCACAAAAAGATCAGCTTAAAGACTTTGAAGAAGAAAAAGCTGATGTAAAAATTGACGAAGCTGAGTTTGAAATAACATATAAAGACCCACAGTTCACTGGCACTAAAACACACACAGTTAAAGCAGTAAATGCTAAAGGTGCAGAACAAAAATTTTTAAGTTTTGGTAATCCACACAAAGTATTAGATGTCAAGAAAAAAGAAAAAGTAGACGAAGCTGACAGGCCTTTACCACAAGACTTTGTACCAGAACCTGTAGTAGCACAAACAATAAAAGATCTAGGACCTGGATTAGATCCAATGGCCAATGGCTTTTATGACCTATCATACGGAAAACTGCTTAGTAATTATCTAGCACAGGAAACTCCAGAAATTAAGAAAAAGTTTAATATGAGCTGGAATTTAGCGTGGGCAAGTCAAATGAGAGAGCTGTACAGTAGAGAGTACGGTGGATACATGAAGACACCAGTTAAAGAAGCAAAATATCAAGGACACACACTAGAGCAATTGGACAATGTGCTGGACACAGTAGAGGAACTTCTGCGTGAACTACCGCTAGATAAAAAAGAAGAAGCACGATTAATTAATATGCTCTACGACATGTACGAGACTGCTGAAGGAGCTAGTGAAGCATCAGCAGAGGTTGTTAAAAAACAACAACCTATGTATGAAGCACACGAAAAACTAGAAAAACTAGTTGGGCAGAAAGTGTATGTTAAAAACAAAGGACAAACAGGCACAGTATCTATGGTCAGTCCTACACACAGCAATGCACTAGTAGTTGATATGGACAACGGGCAAACAACTGTATCACACTTTGCAGATTTGACCAGCGAAGGTGATAAACCAACAGCAGTTAAAAGATATATTGATATGTTAAAAGATATCGTTGATATACATGATCGTGGAGCAGTACCAAAAGGTGGGTATCCAGCAAAAGATCATTACACCAATGAAGCAAAAGAAGCATTTAAAGACGAAGAAGTACAGAAAGCTATTAGAATAGCAATGCACATGAAAGGTGATATGACAGACGCATCAGACGCTATTGATGCTATACACCCAGGATTAACACAACATCCAGACGTAGCAGACGCACTTAAAAGAGCCAATGAAAGTCTAAATGAAAGCACAAACAATGTTGGTGCTATGATGAAGATATTATCAGGAATTAACTAAAGCGTAGTTAGTTATGTAGGAAGGTACTTTTTTAGGTACCTTTCTTTTTGACTAAAATAAATCCTTAACAGCACTAGCCCAATCAACTGTTAAGAAATGATTACGATTGTGTTCTAGTATAGGATTAAGTGCATTGAGTACTGTTTCGGGATCTTGCTCACATAACCACTCAACCTGTTTAACGGCCAATTGATGACGTAGTTGATGGTCGGCAACATTGTCGTATCCTTCATCCAATACTGTACTAAACGTTTTAAAACCCAAACTCCGCAGATTTTTCATATAGTGTTGTCCAGCAAACGCTACGAATGGACGTAAAGCTAGCATAGGTTTAGCTACTTTTTCAGTGTAATGACTGTAACTATTAACATATACTGTGGTTTCGCAAACTACAGAATAATAACTTTTATTATAAATCTCAACCGGTATGATAGCACTGGGCCTAGCATCTTCTCCATTAATCTCAAACAGCTCACTGGTTAATTGGTGTTGAGTAGTATCAATATTACCGTCCCACATCACACCCTTTGACATTGAATCTTTGAAGTAACTGTATATAGATTGTTCCTTAGCTGTGCTATTTTCAAATAGATTATCTATATAATCTCTGGCGACTTTCTGTTGTCCTAGTAGTATATCAAACTTATATGGTTTATCGTAATGATATTCAAGTTTTGTTAGTAGATCCTTTGCCCAGTTGTATTCACTATAATAATTTAACGGATCAATAAACCAATTAACCATTGGTGTATAATTGTGTTGTATAAAGTTTAGCACACAGTCAGAATAAAAATGTATGTTAGGCTGATTGAATTCTTTTAAAAAATCAACCATTGGAGTTTCGTGATCCAGTGTTTCAGTAGGTTCGCCTAGGTATACGTGAACACTGCCAGATACTTTAACAAGATGTCTAACGGTGTCACTACATTTATCAATGCCATTATGCATTATGTCTATAGCTACACTGTTACACTCAGTTATAGTTTCTAGTTCATCATATTCGAGTTGAGTGGCATTGGGATAAAATCTTTTAAAGAATGGAGTTACGTAAATCATTCAACTCCTAACTTGTTAACTACTAAAGGAATATGGTCAAAGAAAACATTGTCTTTGGTCGTCGGGCACATCTTACAGAGCGACATATGTGGTTTGCCATGATTATCTGCAAACTGTTTAATTCTTTCGTCGGTAGCTGTTCTTATATCAACACCTGCGTTGATATATGGAGCCCAGTCTGGATCGTCATGTTGATTATGATCTGTAAGCATTCTATCTAACATGCCTACGGTTGAACACTTGTGTATCTTGCCTTCATAGAATAAAGGACATATCTGTTGATTACATATTTCAAATGCTTCAATAGGATCATTGTTATGTGGTTTAACATTACCATACTTGCCTTTAACAACTTTCATAAATGTATCTACATTTTCGGTGCGGAAGTCATTGATATGCTTTTTATTGAACCAGTAACCATCCTCTTCCTCAATCCAATCAAATCTATCTAACACTAACTGTTTTGATTTTTCATAGTATTCAGCACCAGGTATATGATTAGTCATTTTAAGATAAATCATACCGTATTTTTCCATTGCATCTAAAAACCAATCTGCATTTTTAGGAAACATCTGTGCGTTAGTTAATACCATAAGTGTGATGTAAGGAAACTCTTCTTTAAAGTTTATAACCCAGTCTTTAAACTTGTTGTGCATAAACGGTTCTCCGCCGATGAATCCATAACACTCTATGTTAAATCTGTTAGTTAATACTTTTAAGTCTTCAAAGTGTTCTTCCCAACTTACATTACCACCACTCATACCGTAGTCTGAATAGTTAGTACAACCTTCGCAGGCCAAAGTACACCCATGTGTTACCATTGTTTCTATGTAAGAAAGTACAGGAAGATGTTTTCTATCTAGATGATAGGCGTACCAATTCTCATAATGTCGTTGCGATAGATATTGCATACTACTATTTACTCGATATCAATATTACCAAAAGATAAAAATATCTTATAATTCCACTTGAAAGATAAATAATATGAGCGTATAATAAAGAAGTGTTATACGTTTTATAGCACACATTATGGCAAACAATGACAAACATATAGGAGAAACATCATGGCTACATCATTGGCAGAAATAAGAGCAAAGTTACAAGCAACAGAAAACCGTGGAACAGGCGGTAATTCACAAGGTGGTGGCGATAACGCTATCTACGCACATTGGAATATTAAAGAAGGCGACACTGCCCGTTTAAGATTCCTTCCAGACGCAAACACAGATAACACATTCTTTTGGGTTGAACGTAATATGATCAACTTATCATTTGCTGGCATTAAAGGATCAGCAGATAGTAAACCAGTGACTGTGCAAGTTCCTTGTACTGAAATGTGGGGTGATCCGTGTCCAATACTAGCAGAAGTTAGGACTTGGTTCAAAGATCCTAGTTTAGAAGACATGGGGCGTAAGTATTGGAAGAAAAAATCTTACTTATTCCAAGGGTTTGTAAGAGAAAATCCAATAACAGATGATCAAACACCTGAGAATCCGATTCGTAGATTTATTATTAGTCCACAGATCTTTAACTTGATCAAGGCGGCACTATTAGATCCAGAACTAGAAAACTTACCAACAGACTATCAAGGTGGTTTAGACTTTATTGTTACTAAAACATCAAAAGGTGGTTATGCTGATTATTCTACTTCAAAATGGTCACGTAAAGAGTCAGCATTAGATGCTACTGAAAACGGTGCAGTTGAAGCACATGGCCTACATAACTTAGGTGATTTTCTTCCTAAGAAACCGGGCGAAGCTGAATTAAAAGTAATGAAAGAAATGTTTGAAGCATCAGTAGACGGACAAGCATATGATGCTGAGCGTTGGGGTAACTACTACAGACCAAGAGGTCAGTTTAACTTACCTGCAACAGCGGCTACAAATGCATCTGCGACGCCAGCGGCACAACCTGCGACACCAGCACCTACAGCAGAAGCAACACCAGCACCAGCAGTAGAAGCTCCAAAAGCAGAGCCAGTGGCAGAAGCGGCACCCACAGCACCAGTTGAAACACCTGCTGAACCAGCAAGTGGTGGGCAGAGAGCTGAGGACATTTTATCAATGATCCGCAACCGTCAGAAAAGTTCGTAAGAACTGACACGTAGATGTTATCACGGTTAGATGATGTAATCTATCCTAATCGCTGTGAGGTAATAGAAATAGAATCCTCACAGCGTTACATCTATCCTATTTTCAAAAATGCTAGCAGTAGCATTATAGAATACAGTAAACAAAAACAATATCGAATATTATTTAACGAGCAACTAAAACGTATTAATGTAGTAGATGTTATACTTAGAGATCCCCAATCAAGATTGATATCGGGGGTTAACACATATGTAGTAAATCTGTTACAAGAAAATCCAGAATTAGATCAAACAACAATTATGTATTTTGTCAATAAGTATCTATTTTTAAATAGACATTATAGTACACAACTTTCGTGGTTGCTAAATTTATTTAGATATATTGATGAAACAAAAATAAGATTCCGCGGAATGTCTGATATACACGAGTATACTCCGCTAACGATTAATCCGCAAGAAGATACAATACTAACAACAAAAGATATTGATAACCTAACAACTAATAAGTATAATGAAATGTACCTGAGATTAGACAATAAACTATTAGAATTAATTGACAAAGGCACTTGGGATAAAAGAAGAATAATGCAACATCTAATGATATCAGAACCGCAAGCATATTTTGACACTGTTGGAA
>Ga0307488_10002821_pt1 | contig 14603 bp, 15 predicted proteins | sample SB02metaG_FD_202248 | JGI IMG/M metagenome (GOLD analysis project Ga0307488, IMG submission 202248) | Sea-ice brine microbial communities from Beaufort Sea near Barrow, Alaska, United States - SB 0.2 | ecosystem: Environmental > Aquatic > Marine > Coastal | place: USA: Alaska | collected... | reverse complement strand
AGATGATTTAGATACCGGGCATAAAGCACTTAAAGAATATCCTAAAATAGACGGAATTAAAATAATTAAAATATCTATTGGAGTAATCATTTATTTAAAAATAAAATTTTTTTACTAAAATAAATGGATAAAAAAAAGAAATCAAAAAGAAATCAAAAAAAGAAATCAAAACGTAATGTAGAAGAAAATGTAGAAGAAAATGTAGAAGAAAATATAGAAGAAAATATTGTAATTGTTGATCAAGAAAATGTAGAAGAAAATATTAAATTTGTAGACAAAGAAACTATTTATTGTGGGGATAAAAAAAGATTACCTGAAGGATATGACAAATTTGGAACACGTCGAAAATGTTTATCAAAAGGATATGGTAGTGCTTTTTATAAAGCAGATTTTAAAGACATGAAAAAAGCGCGAAAAAAATCAAGAAATACTGTTAAAATTTTATCTAAAAATGAAGTCATTAAATTAGCAAAAAGATTTAATGTAGAACATAAAAAAAAAGATCGTTTAGATATATTAAAAAATGTTATTGATATTTTCAATAAGATGAAGGTACAGATAGAAAATTAAATTTTATATTTAGATATATATATAAAATTTATTTTTTAGAAGCGATATAATATGAAAAGACATAAACTGGTGAAAATACAAGAGCTAACACATTGTGTAGGACTTTATCTTTTGATTTTTGAGCCAGAAATACTGCCCATACTATAAACACAAGTCCTAGTAAAATATATAGAATATATTGAACAGTCAAAGATGTTTTTTCACCATCTGTTAATTGATTGTATTTTTCCTTTGGATAGTTATCAACTGCTTTCAAAAAAGCTTTATTAAATGTTTTTTGATTTTCGCATATATTTTCTTTCTCGACAACTACAATTTCGTCTACATTTTCTTTTTTTTTAGTATCTACCATTTATTTAAAAAAATATTATTATAATATTTTTTTAAGAAAGAAATATAAAATATTTACAATACTGGGAAACCAAGAGCACCACCAGAAATACGAATGATGTTGTTGTTCACAGCAGTGACAATAAAGTCAAATTTTTGCGGGTTTGTGTAGTAACCAGTGTATGGAGGGGTACACGATACACAATGTGGAAGACCTTCTAAGTTACCAGCAGCATCTGCAACTGGGTTAGCTGCCGCTTTAGCTTGGTCACTTGCTTCAGGAGTGATACTAACGTTGGTTAATTTACCGTAGTTAGTGGAACCTAGAGGATCCAAACAGATGAAGTCAAGAGAATAAGAATACATATGGTATCCAGTAACAACTGGGATACGAGGAGCATGATACCATGGTTGTACAAACATAAAGTAATCACTACCCATGTTACCTAGACGAAGAGTATTTTCGTATGTTAGACTGGTTACATCAATTGGGTCAACTGCATCAACGCCAGTTCGTAATTTCGTTGGAGGGATCAACATATGAGTGTAACCACAACCTTTTTCGTATCCATCTAGATTTTTGCAACTAACTTGACATGATGATACAATGTTACTCAGGGAACGATAGTTAGACCATACAGCATTACAACTCTTGTTACGAGCAGAAAAGAATAATACTTTAATAGCGTGAGAGAATCGAATATCTTGAGTACGAACTTGACCAACATCGTAACTAGTTACAGGAGCGGTTTGTACTTGTTCAATTAAGATATCACGCGGAGCACATGCCATACGTTTACGTTCATCATTAGAAACAATAGCATAGTTAGCCCATACTTGTACACCAGTACCGGTACCACTTAATCGTGGTTCAGTATGAATATAAGCAGTCTCAGTTACTGTTCCATCCGTAGACACAACACCCGTGCCAATTTGGATTTGCGTGCATGTTTGTTTGAAACATTTTTGAACGTTATCCTCTAATTTTAAGTGATAACCTTGTAATAATTCATTCCATCCACGGAAACTAAAGTTAATACGCATGTCATTGTATGGAAGAGCAGCAGTTGGAAGAGCTACACCACTATCACGAGAATAGAAAAATGGGAGTGGTAAGTTCAATACAGTTGCTGGTAAGGTTTCATTTGGACCAGCTGGTTGCCCAGCTAATTCCGGAGTATTACCAATCATATTAGCATATCCTTGACGTTTACCTTCTGGGGTGGTGAAGGCAGACCAGAAATCAAGATGATAACTGTCAAATCTGGCAGCTACAAGGTCATTAAATGTAATACAACATTCTTTAACAAGATTATGCATTAAATTAGGAGACCACGCAATAACGGAATGAGATCCATCAGTAGCACATGCTGATGTATTTGTAACTTCTGGAAGAGTCAAACGCAACCAGGTGTTTAATAGGTAATCCCCAGCACGAGAGATGGTAACAGACCATTCTTGGCCAAATTCAGGAGAACCACTAGCTCGGCTAAGAACTACAGGAACTTGAGTAAACCATGTTGATTTACGAGTTTCACGTACGAAATAAGCGGTTGCATCAGCACCACCATACATGTATTTTTCTAATTCATCGTATGTTGCTAAATCGATGAAACCGGATGTAAGATTTGAAGTACACAGAGAAGATTTACTGTTCATTTTTATTTACTACAAGAAAAAAAAAAATTTTTTTTATTATTTTTTTTAACTATTTAAGAATTCTTGTTTAAATATAAGATTTTTGATTACAAAATGAATAATATTGATATATTGTTAATACATCAGAATATATTAAAAAAATTTGATCAAGAAAAACAAAAAATTAAAAAATATAAAATAGAAAAAAAAACTATCGAAAAATCATTAGAATCAAATCTAACTCATCGAATGAAAAATAAGTTATACCAAAGTTTATACAACGTAAAAAATAAAATTGTAGATATATCAAATAATAATTCATATCATTTTTATATTATGGAAAGTACTGAAACAATAGAAAAATATAAGAATATTTTACAAAAGCCGGTTGTGTTTTCTTTTTTTGGAAAAAGAGACAATAAGCAAAGTGAAAAAAAAAAACTTATTCAAAAATATCTTAAAATAGCTAATAAATATATCGATACGAAACACGAAACAAAAGAACTTTCCCCAGAAAAAAAAAATAGTGAAATATGTACGAATTGTTTACAAAGTAATTTTCATAAAATAGATAATAATGAAATATGTTTAGAATGTGGTAATGTTATTCAGTTATCTTCTACTGATTCATCTTACAAAGATAGTGAAAGAATCAATATGAGTGCAAAATATACGTATGATAGAAAGGTTCATTTTAAAGACTGTATCAACCAATATCAAGGTAAACAAAATGTTAATATTTTACAAGAAGTCTACACTAAATTAACTAAACAATTTGAATTACATGGTTTGCTCATAAAAAGTAATACAAAAACAGTTATTTTTTCAAAAATATCTCGAAAACACGTTTTCTTGTTTTTAAAAGAATTAGGATATGCTAAACATTATGAAGATATTATTCTAATTCATTATAATTTAACTGGAAAAACCCCAGACAACATTTCACATTTGGAACCAAAATTATTAGAAGATTTTGACTTACTAGTATCTCAATATGACAAGAAGTATAAGAAAAATAAAAAGTTATCTAGAAAGAATTTTATAAATACGCATTATGTATTGTATCAATTATTACGTAGGCATAAATATCCATGTAAGAAATCAGATTTTAATATTTTAAAGTCTAATGAAAGAAAATCATTTCATGATAAAATATGCAAGGAACTTTTCAAAGATTTAGGTTGGAATTTTACAACCACGTTTTAAATAATTTTTATTATTGTAATAAAAATTATTCTAGTTTTTCTTCCTCTTTTTTTAATTCGTTTAGTTCTTTCTCTAGTTCTTTATCTAAATCATCTTCTAATGTTTCACTAAGTGTTTCTTCTAATGTTTCTTCTAATGTTTCACTAAGTGTTTCTTCTAATGTTTCACTAAGTGTTTCTTCTAATGTTTCACTAAGTGTTTCTTCAGTTGATTGATTTTCTTCTAATGTTTCATTAATTGTTTCTTCAGTTGATTGATTCTCTTGTTTATCAGATATTTGAACATCTTCTTTAATTTCTTTAATTTCTGGTCTACTTTGTCGATTTGGTTGTCTATTTTGATATGGTTCTTCTATTTTAACTGGTTTATTTATTTTATTTAAAATATGTTTAACCATACTTTCTAAGTAGTTTATTCTCTCGTTTTGTGATTTAATTATTTGATTTGTTTTTACTAAATCATCTGATAATTTATTTATTTTACTAGTAAAGTAAAAAGTAAATCCTATTAAAACAACTACTTCTGATATAACATGAATCATTTGTGATTTACTACTAAAAATCATTTTATATTACTTTCGTATCTTTTAAATCATTTCTTTGTCTTTACAGCATACCTAAACATTTTAACACTTCTTTTTGGACATCTCCTAACATTTCTGTTTTTTCATTTTTTTCTGGTATTTCTATTTCTTCTAGTGAGTTTTCAATGTCCATATCATTTAGATTAACTTGTTCATCAAAAATGTCTAAAACATCAACATCGTCATTATCGATTATATCAATCGGATCATCTTCATCAAATTTATCTAATGGATCTTCATCTTTATTATCAACTATATCAACTATGTCAACTATGTCATCCATTACACCGCTATCTTCTTTTAAAGGTGAATTTTTGATTTGTTTTTTTAATTTATCAATAGCTTGTTTAGTACCAATTATTTCTTTTCCATCTAATTTAATTTTTATCAAACCTCTTTTTGAAAAATCTGGAGACATACAAACATTATTTCTAATATCACACAATTCGTCGTTATCGCAATATTTTTTATCAACTGGTGAACATTTATTTTGTTGTAATAATAATATTAGTTCTGATTTTTTATTAGGAAGGCCAATAGTTATACCATTATCTTTCAAAATTTTAATCATTTCATTTTTTTTCAATAATTTAACATCGTCTTTAGATAAAGGTAATTTATATTTTTTAGGCGTTTTGTCTTTTTGAACAGATTTATTTAAATTTTCAATAATAAATACTATTAAATCATCTTTTTTAAATTTAGAATATCTTTTTAGTTTTCTACTTTTTGCAAAATCTTTTAATTCTTTGATTTTCATTTTACTTATTTTTTTAGTATATCCGGGTAAAACTATATTGGAATACTTTTCTGGTAATTTAGAACTACTTCTTTTTGGTTTTTTAGAAAGACTTCTTTTTGGTTTTTTAGAACGTCTTTTAGAACGACTTTTTGGTTTTTTAGAACGTCTTTTAGAACGTCTTTTAGAACGACTTCTTCTTTTTGGTTTTTTAGAACGACTTTTTGGTTTTTTAGAACGTCTTTTAGAACGACTTCTTCTTTTTGGTTTTTTAGAACGACTTTTTGGTTTTTTAGAAATTTTAAAATTTAACATTAAGTTAATCAGTTCTGGAATATCTGATTTACGAAATTTAGAGTAACCTTTTACCTTATGAGACTTAGCTATTTTTTTAAGTTCTCCTAAATTTTTACCTTCTAATTCAGAACGTTTCATTTTATTTTATAATATATTTTTTAAAATTAAAATTAATTTTAAAAATTATATAAGAAATCTTTAACATAATCAGTAATATTATCTCTTTCTCTTCCTAATTGATTTGACAAACATGTACAATTTTGTATTTTAAGTTGTTGATTATAATGTACGTGACCATAGATCCATAAATGTATGTCATATTGATTAAAAATATAGTCTAATTCATTAAAATATAAAAATTGATATTTATCATTTGAATGATGTGGACCCATACATTTTTTTAATGGGGGGTAATGAGTGATAACACATGGTTTTAAATTTTTTTGTTTGCAAAAATCAAGTGTTTTACTAATAAATTGAAGATCTTTTATATGATTTGATTTATATTGATAGCTGTTCATTCCTTTGATTCGGACTCTATATTTAGGTATAATTGATTTTTCTGGGACTTTACTCCATAAAGTGGCGCCAATAAAACAAATATTCTCAATAATAACGGATGATTTGTTTAAGATGTACAAATTTGATATACTGTTTTCCAATTGATATAATCTATTGGCTAAAATTCTGAAAGGTAATGGTTTATAATCATTCATAGTATAAAATTCGTGATTTCCCGGTACATATAATACATATTTAAATTTTAGAGATAATTTTGACAAAAAATTATATAATTGATCATATCTATAGAGTGAACCAATGTCTCCAGCCAATATTAAAATAGGGGCTTTTGGTATAATAAAATTATTAACATCAATCATTTGATTGAGATATTCGATGTGTAAATCAGATGCTATTTGTATCTGCATAGTATTTCTGTTTTATAAAATAAATAAATAATTAAATCATTTTTAATTATTTATTCATCGTCGCTTAAATCATCTAAATCATCAAAAGATATATCTGGTCCTTTCATTTTTCTTTTGGGTTCGTTTACTGGAGCTTGAGGGTTACTATTTACGTTCATTGAATTAATCATGTTTAAAATATTAGTACCCGTGTTTTTCATTAAAATTTTACTAACTACGAAGAAAGCAGCATTAATAATGATTAAAAACACTAATCTAATTTCGACTGGCCAATCCGATCCACCTGGTGTATATGATTTTTCACCCAACTCAATTAAAAGTCTTTCGTATGAACCCATATTTACAATTTGTTGTTGTGTAAAACCTTCCATATCAAACTTCAAAAATTTCCCCAATACAAATTCAACCAACATAAATCCACCAATTAAATATGTTTTGTAATTATCAACAGTTGAATCAATAGATAATTTCCTAAGAGTATTTTCATATGAATGCTCCATTGTACGATAATCAGAATGTACTGTAAATTCGGGAATATTTTGATTGTTTCCATATGATTTTTTGAGAAGATCAAATTTAAATAACATCTCTCTTTTCAAATCTTCTTCATCCTCATTTTCATATGTTTGTCTAGTCATATCTGGCAAATGTTTTTCTCTTTTCATTGCTCCGTTATTTTCTAATTCATTCAATGTTGGTGGACTCTTATATTTATTTTTAGAAGATGTTTGCATCGTTTTATCATCATCGTCGTTTAGTAGATTTTTTAATCTACGAGATAGTTTGTCTTCATTTGAAGCATTACTATCTGTATCATCTGTATCGATATTAATTTTTGATAATCGATTTTGTAGATCGTCGTCATTTTCATTGTCTGAATCATCAGAATCTGATAAATCGGATCCAGAAGAATAAGATAATTTAGATGATTTAGGTGAAATATTTTGAGATAAAAAATTTTCTTTTGTACCTGGTAGAGAAATAGTTTTATCAGGTACAAAATCGATATTAACTAATTGTTGTTTAATTTTATCTTTATTTTCTAAAAGTTCTAAATATAGTTGTGGCATTCTTGAAAATGATTGCGACGGCAATCGAGCTTTTTCATGTTGTTCTAATGGAATTTTAATAACTTTAATTTTATTGCGTGGCATTATTTATACACAATCTATTCGATTTTAAATTACTTTTATGATTTTTGTAAATTATGTCTAATAATTTATTTTTTGTAATTTGATAACCATATGAAAACATATTTAATTTAGTTTGAGTTGTAATTGAAAAATCAATAGAAGATACATCTGTTTTTTTAATGTTAATTATATCACAATTCAGATGTACATTGTTTATATTTTTTTTACCTTCAGTGTTAACAAATTTACATATTATATTATAGATATATTCATGTATTTTAAATTTATCTGTATCTTTATTTTTTATTTCACCCTGGAAATTAGTATTAATTGCTATTGTATTATCACCTTCCTCTATTTTATTTATAGCGAAATTATTAGTCATACCACCGTCTAAATAGTAACAATTTAAATATTTAAATTGTGAAAATATAATTGGTAAATTACATGACATTCGAATAGCAGTTAAACATTGCATGTTTGGATGATTATGATAAGATATATATTCAGTTCGATTCATTGAATAATTATAAGTTACAAATATAATTTCTTTGTTAAAATCAGTGTACAATTCATTTAATGATATAAATCTACCGATTTTATCTAATGTCAAATTTTTTAGAAATTCTTCAATTACATTCCAATCATATGCCCCATAGCCTTGTGTCAAAGAAAAAATATTTAATTGCATCTTTTTCAAAAATTGAGATGTTAATATTTTTACTATAATTTCAATTGGTGTATACCCAATTGCTAATAAATACAAGATACCTGAACCAACGGATGTACCAACGTATTTATTAACGTTATTTATTAGTTGATGTTCGTATAAATATTGTAAACTACCTAATATAGAAAACCCTTTTATAGCTCCCCCTGACAAAATGATTTTATTATATTTTTTTGATGAAACCTTTTCATCAAATCCAACTATTACATCTATAATATCATCAAGAGTACTTTTAATATCATTATTTATATTCTGTATATTTTTATTCATATTTTAAAATAAAAATATTATTTTAAGTTATTTATACATCTAATACCTTTTTAAATAAAAGTAAACATATAATGATTAAAATTACTATAATAATTATATAAACAGTTCTATCATTATTATAAAATTTGCTGCAAATAGGACAGTTTGATATATGTTTTAATACCTGTTGACACGTTATATCTTTATTATTTGTATTAGTTTTTTTATTATCGAAACCTTCATATATAGTTGGTGATTGTTTATAAGATGATGTATGTTGTCTATAATTTGGATGTTGTGTCCTTTGGTTTTGAAAATTATTTAATTGTCTATATTGTTCTATTCTCTTCGCACCATCAACGGCATTTCCTCTAAACATATTCGGATTATTTGATCGAATAGCATTTGTATATGAACCCACGCTTCTATTGGAAAATCCTTCTGAACCATCTGATGGATCATCTAAATCTAATAAATCATCAATTTTAGTTGATTTTCTCCCATACATTTTTTATATGTAAGAAAAAAAAAATTTTTTTTCTTATACTATTAAAATTTCTTCATTTTTTTCTTTTCCCATAAATACGTAATTATAATCTGATATTAAAAAATCATCTTTGGTACGATTTACTAGCTCATTTAAAATTTCATAAAAATCCGATTTATTTGTTACTTCGATGTTATCAAACTTTTTTATTTTTTTATGTTTGTATACTATTTTTACACCTTTTTTTGATAAATCTTTATATTTTTTTGTTTTTCTAAAGGTTTTGAATTCTTCGTAATTACCTTTCACAGTAACTTTTATTTGATCACCCGTTTCTGGAATCTTAAGATCACCAATTGTTTCTAAATCAGTATACAATATTTTTTTTCTTGGAAGTCCTAAATTATGTTCTACAATGGCATGTGTGTCATTATCAAATGTTATAATAGGAATTACATTCTTTTCTGATTCTCCAAAAGCATGTTGCATGCCCGCGCCAGGATAATAGACGTTATCACCAATCCATTGTCTTGAATGAATATGCCCAGAAACTACTAGGGGCCAATTTGATTCCCATTTATCTCCTTCTTCAGATAAAATAGCGCCCATTTTGCAACCATAAAATTCTTGATGTGCAAAAATACATTTAACATGTTTCCAGTCTATTTCCTTGTATGTTTCAAGTGCCTCTACGAATCTACCAGGAGGAACGTAAGGTACAAACAAAAAATTCTGATACGAACATACTTTGTCAACTATTTTTACATTATCCCAGTCTTTCATTGCGTTCATCCAATGATTTTCAGACAAATATTGCCTGTTATTTAATAAGTCATGATTTCCAACTAGACAGTAAGTTAATGAATACTGACTTAACTTTTTAATAAAATCGTAAGCTTTATTTAATGGAGTTATATGTAAACGCTCATGCTCATGAAGCAAATCTCCTAACATTACAATTAAATCTGGTTGTTGTGATTCAATCAATAAATAAATTTTTTCCATAAAAAGTTCTACATTCTTTATGTTTGTTATCATAAAATGTGGATCACCTATTGCTAATACTTTCATTTTTCAAATATATATTTTTCAAATATATATTCATTTTTATTCTCTAAAAGTTTTAAATATCTAAATTAATAGTAAAATCTTTTTTTAAAAATAAATAACAATTATTATCTTTTACTTTTTTCATTATTTTATCAGAAAAATTTAATTTTATATGTTTTCCTTCAGAATATATTTTATTTAATTCTAAAATTTTATTCCATAATATTTCTTTACTAATATTTTTATTTTCTAAAAATTCGTATAGTTGTTGAGTTAAATTACTTTCATTAAAATGAGGTATTCTTGGATTTTTACTAGTTTTTTTATGTTTAGGCCATTTTTTTTTTATTTTATCTATAACCCATTCAATTATTTCTTTTATTTTTTCGTTACTTAAATTTTCTGTATATAGTTCGGAAACTGGGCAACCTTTATTTAACATTTGAAATTTTTTTTTAATTTCACTCTCATCTGAATGTTGAGTAATACTAATTTGTAGATAAGGGAAAGTAATTTTTGATAGTTTATTTTCATTTAATATTTGTTTTATAGCTTCTAATCTATGATTACCATCGTAACATTTATATTCATTGGTATTATCTTGCCATAAGTAAATTCTATCATCTACTAAAATATTATTAAGCATAGTATTTTTTATTTCTATTACTCTATCTTTATCAGCTGGTCTATTATATTTCCATTTTTGAATATTTATTTGTTTAATACAATTAAAATGACTGAAATAAATTTGTTCTTTATTTTTCTTCTTGTATAATAATTTACTTTCCATTATTTAATAATTTTTAGAATTATTATATATATTCATTTTTAATATCTAAAAGTTTTAAACATTTTATCCACGAATAACGGACCAACACCATAATTACAGTTTAAATATTTATGGTGAGCCGTGTGTGGATCATTTTTCCAGGTTCTACTATGAGCAACCACAACGTTTACAGATGCAATAAAAACCCATAACATAGATATTGTTAAATTAGCTTTTACAATAAATAATGGTAAAACAGTAGAAAGTAAATTTACACATAAATGTTCGATAGGATGTGCATACAACGCAGCTGACGCAATTGGTGGATCGTATTCATGATGTTTTTTGTGAATAAAATTATATAATGTTTTATTATAGTGAAAATATCGATGGGATATATAAAATATAACATCTGTTAATATTATTATAATAGGTATTTGCCATATACCGTGTATATTAGATTCAAACGGTTGGGGATAATACTGAAAAGGTATATAATACAAAGAGGTGTAATAAAATTGATTGACAAAAACATTATAAATAACTTTTTTTGACTCGTTGTTCCATTGATTGTATATTAATGTATATAATAAGACAGTTGTCCAGTAAGAAATAACATGGACTGTAAATAAAGCAAACACAATTTTCATTTAATATATCTTTAATATTAAATGTATATTCATTTTTAATCTTCTTTTTTTTTTATCTTAATAAGTCTTCCTGACGGATCATTTTCGTCGGTCCATTTTGGCATCCAGTATTTTTCAACTGCTACATGATCATAATATCTATGAAAAATCTGACTATAATATGAAGCTTCTTTGGATATAAAGTCATACTTTTCTTGATTTTCCACATGTTCTTGAATAATTTGATACCATGGTTTTTGAGTTCCACTAACACCATCACTAAACCCATCTTTTCTTCTCCATAACACTTCATCTGGTATGTATCCTTGAAAAGCATTTCGTAAATAATATTTTTCAATATCTCCTTGTGGTTTACGTATACTTCCATCTAATTTAGTACAATAATTTACTAAATGCGAATCAAGGAAGGGAACTCTTAATTCTAATCCATGAATAGCAGTACACCTATCTGCACGTAACACATCATATTCAGGAAGTTCTTCTAATAAACGTTTAGATTCTTGAAATACGGATGTATCATCTGGTGCATTATGAAAATATAAATACCCACATAATAATTCATCTGCACCCTCCCCTGAAAAGATAACTATTTCTTTGAAATTTTCTTTAATATATTCACTTAATATATACATCCCAACAGATGCTCTAATTGTCGTTATATCATCTGTTTCAATCATTTTTATGACTTCTGGTATTTTATTTAGAGCTTCTTCATGTGTCATTACATATTCATAATGATCAGATGATATATATTTAGCTACTTTTCTAGCATATTTTAAGTCAATAGAGTCTTCAAATCCAATAGAAAATGTTTTTATTTTATGGTTGGATTTACGTTGTAAAATAGATGCTACAACTGAACTATCTAACCCACCAGATAATAAACAACCAATTGGGCGGTCTGACATTAATCTCTTTTCAATTGCTTTTTCAAGTAATTCTTTTATATTTTGAGATACATTTATAGAATCTTTTATTAAACTATTTTTATAAAACTTAAAATAATTATGGGTATTTATTGTCCCGGTGTTTAAATCATATGCCGCATATTTTCCAGCTGGAAATTGAGAAATACTTCCAAATGAAACAATTGATTTTGCTTCTGACGCTAATGATAAATTTTTTTTATCATATGAAATATATAGTGGTCGAACTCCCATCGTATCTCTAGCAATATATACGGTTTGTTTATTACAATCAACCAATGCAAATGCAAAAACTCCGTCTAATAATCGTATTGTTTGATAGATTCCTAATTTTTTGTAAAGGTGTAATATTATTTCACAATCACTATTAGATTCAGAAGATATATCATATTCGTGTGATAATATTTTGTGATTATAAATTTCTCCATTACATATTAAATATACATTATCATTTACAAAAGGTTGATTTCCTAAGTCAGATAAATCGTTAATACATAGTCTATGAAATCCTATGAACATATTTTCTTTTATTTCATTGTAAAAACTATAATCTGGCCCACGATGTTTAGTTCTATTAAATCGATCAACATATTTACATTTTGTTAAATCATCATTTGTTTGTTCTGTTTTTAGAAAAAAGATACCACACATTTGATTTAAAAGGTTTATTATTTTAAATCAAAATGGTATCGAATATAAATTTAAAATTTATAGAACCAGAAAATTGTTATATATGCATGGACCAAACTTATTCCAAAAGTCCTTGTGAATGTCAAACACCTATTTGTGAAAATTGTTTTCAAATTGAGAAAGATATAAGAAATTACAATTGTAGTATTTGTAAATATGATTTTAATGATGAAAATACACTAAATGAAATTTTAAATCCATTTTTTGACCCTACTATTTCTCCTCGTAAAACAGGTTTACCAGATATTGAATTTATGCTAGAAACAAAAAGATTAGAACAATTAGCTATATATACCGAACAACGTATGGAAAGAAGGAGAAAATACACACAAAGAATAAAAAAGATAGCTAAAAACATTTTTTTTAAAACTCCTTTAATATTTATATTTTCTCTTATTTTTGGTAATATAATATTATTTTTCACAAATAAAAATTGCTGTGTAGTTGAAATAAATATTAATACATTTACACAAGGTCTTTTATGTATTTTATTTTTAAACGTATTACACGATACAATATATAGTAAATGTAATCGATTTATACGGCCATCTTCATTTTCACCGATTTATGACAATTATAATCCACCAGTTTGAAATCAGACATTTGAAAATCATCTATATTTTTTATTTTTCTATTTATTTCTAGTATTGGATATTTAAAAGGTTTTCTATCTAACTGTGTCTTTAATGGCTCTACGTGATTCTTATATACATGAGCATCACCAATTGTATGGATAAATTCCCCAGGTTGTAAATTAGTAATATGCGCAATCATGTAAGTTAATAATGAATAGCTCGCAACATTAAAAGGTACTCCCAGACCCATATCCCCAGATCTCTGATATAATTGACAACTCAATTTATTATCACAAACATAAAATTGGCATAAAGTATGACATGGTGGTAATGCCATTTTCGGTATATCAGATGGATTCCAAGCACATAAAATAATCCTACGACTATCTGGATTATTTTTAATCAATGAAATACAATTTTGTAATTGATCAATCCCTTTATCAGAATAATTAGTATATGAATTTACGTATTCAGCTCCAAAATGTCTCCATTGAAATCCATATACTGGGCCTAAATCACCAACTTTTCTATCTATAAAACCTTGTTGGTCAAGGAATTCACGAGAACCATTCGCGTTCCATATTTTAACATTTTTAGCATTTAAAAGTTTACTATCAGTTGAACCACGGATAAACCATAATAATTCTTCAGCTATAATACGAAACGGAACACGTTTGGTTGTAAACAATGGAAATTGATTTTGAAGATCATATCTTATTTGAACGCCGAATTTACTTATCGTACCTACACCAGTACGGTCATTTTTAACAGACCCATTTGAAATGATATCTCGAACAGTATTCAAATATATTTTTTCAGACGTATTTAGAGGTCTATATACTAACTCTTGGAATTGATAAAATAAATTACCACTTTTACTATATTTTTTATCACTAGAAAAAATCTTATACCAATTTAGATCTAAATTAAAATATGTATCACATTTACAATTATTGAAGATACGGGTTAAGTATATTTTATCACATTTTAGTTTTGAAGCTTGCTTGTAAATTTCACTCCCCCCTATGACGAATATCTTTTTATCATTATTT
>Ga0307488_10002820_pt1 | contig 14609 bp, 3 predicted proteins | sample SB02metaG_FD_202248 | JGI IMG/M metagenome (GOLD analysis project Ga0307488, IMG submission 202248) | Sea-ice brine microbial communities from Beaufort Sea near Barrow, Alaska, United States - SB 0.2 | ecosystem: Environmental > Aquatic > Marine > Coastal | place: USA: Alaska | collected 2017-05-06 | reverse complement strand
TGAGCTGGTCGTGGCGTTGCTCACCGGTGCTATTTTATTGGGTCAGAATTTAGATCGATTGGAGATAACCGCAATGGTGCTAATTGTGCTGGCATTGTTTATTAAGCAGGTGGGCGCCAAACCCCGTGCACAAGGTTTGGTTTACAACTAAGTAAATGTTAAGAGCTTAGTTTCCGGAACGCGGCAATTGCAGCCATCGTTGATTTTATTATGATGGGGTCGTTATAGAAGGAACAAAGTCATAGAAAGTTATAGAGCCCTCACTTTAGGGGTTGACCTATCAGCTTACAGCAAAATAGTTTTAAGACCTAAGTAAGGCTATCTATGCGACGATCGCCATCGAAACCGGGCATCGGCAACTCCGTGAATTCACCAAAATCAAGAGTGGCTTTGCAAACGGCTTGCCAATTAACAACCGATTTCTCAAGTTGCCGTGTGCTGGAATACTGAAAGCAAGGCGCTGCCTATGTGGACAGAGATTGGACGGGCCGCCCTTCTGGATAGCTGTCCATTTCGAGTATATAGCTGTCCTCATAAGCCTTTACTACAGCACACATGTCATAACCTTCAACAGCCCAAACCAGCCGTTCGAAACCATCTACAATATACAGACCTAAATATTCAAAATCTGTCGCTGCAAGCTTTTCCTTTAAATCTGTTAATCCCAACTCAAGATTGAAGTAACTTACTAGCTCTTCTATAGGTACATCAGGAAGTACAGTAAACTTCTCTTTATATGGCAATTCTATCAATTTGTTATCTCCTACAGTTTGGTAAAGAGGTGACACCACCAATATATTTCTGGCTCTCTTGCTGGAAAATACCTCGAAAATATGGGGCTCCTAATTCAAACCAGCCAAAATTATAGAAAATATCAAGATGTTTAGTAATTACTGATCTCCCTTTTGCAGTTTGAGCTAACAACTGTAAAGGTTCTTTGTTCGAATAACTAAATACTTTATTAGAACCACTAAACGCTCTTCGATATGCAGAGTTTATAGTAGAACTATATATAACCATTGCTGAATGTAGCGGTACATGCACACTAGGCTTTAATGGAACTAATTGCTGCCGTCCAGCCTCTGCAGCTCCGCACATATACACAGGGATTGAATGGTGCCCAATTGGTCTTTCACTTGCAACTGCACTCACTGCTGCTGCGGAGGCGGCTAATCGCATGGCTTCGCTATTGATTTCGTGCTCAACCTTCCGAGTTGTAGATGGGAACCCTAACAAGTATTCAACAGATGCAACAATCCCCACCGCTCCAGCGGTCCCAGCAACTCCTACTGCAGCACTACTTACTATTGAAGGGATCGATATGGTTATTGAGGATAAAATCCCTCCTACTGCAGAGCCTGCCGATAAAGATCCCATACTCATATACCCAGACGGATCCAGCATATTAACCCCATCCCCATTCGCATAAGCATACTTATGCAACGAGACCGGATCAAAGCTCCTACCCATCCAACTATCTTGACTCACGAACCGCCCACTGGCTGGGTTCATGTAACGCGCCCGCAGGTAATAGAATCCTAAGTTAGGGTCATACTGCTCCCCTGTAAACAAATAATTGTTATCTGTTGTGCCTTCTTGGCTTTCCAGTTCACCGAACGCTTGATATTGGTAGCTGTCGGTTGCTGTCCCTGATGGGTTGGTGAGCAATCGTGCACTGCCTAGGCCATCTGCGTGGTAGAAGCTGACTTTTGCTTCGTTAAGGCCGCTTCGGGTCTGGCTAATCAAATCATCACCATGAGTATAGGTGGTGATCAATTGGCCGTTGTCATCTTCTTCGGCGATTACATCGGCATAACTGGTATTCGGGTCTACCAAGTAATACGTAGTGGTGCCGTTGTTGGTTTTGCTTTGGCGTATTCCCAATACATCATAGTTGTAGGTGGTAATGTCACCTGCGTTATTTTCGGTGTGCGTTAAGCGGTTATCGTCGTTCCATTGGTAGTCCACAACATCGGTTGGGCTGAGGGTTTGTGTGGTGTTGCCATTGGCGTCGTATATGTGCGTTGTAGCGCCTGTTCTGTCGAATTCGCTGGTGAGGCGGTCGTTGTTATCGTAGACGTAGGTGGTTGTGTTGGTGCCGTTTATATCTGTTTGCATTTGGCTTAACCGGTTAGCGGTTTTGTTGTACGTCCAGCTTGTGCTGCGGTTGCCTGCGGTTGCATCAGTGACGACCTCTGATGTTAGACGATCCAGATCATCGTAGTCATAAGTTGTAGTTCGGCCACTGTCCTCGGTAACCGTTTTGCGGGTACCGTTTAGGTTGAGCGTGTAACTAATACCGAGCAAGGGCAGTCCTAGCGCGTCTTCGGTGTCGATGCGCGTTAATCGGTTGCGGCTGTCGTACTCATAGCTGGTGGTAACGCCGTTCGGGTAGTCGATGCTGGCTCGGCTGCCAACCTTGGTGTAACCGTACTCGGTGGTGCCGTTTGCATCAGTGACGGTTTTGAGTCGGTTAAGCGAGTCATAACTGTAGGTGGTGTCACTGTGTGCGCTGCGCACGAGAGTGCGGTTGCCACTGAGGTCGTAGGCGTATTCAACATATGCGCCCGTCGGGTAATCGATGCGGTTTAGGCGATATTGTGCATCGTAGCTGTACTGGGCGGTGCCGTTACCGTCAGTTAATGTGTCCGTTAATCCAGTGGCGTTATAAGTGGTGCTCACATCGGCATCTAACGGGTTGTCTTTGAGGGTTTGACGGCCATTGTCGTCGTATTCAAAGTAAGTTGTTTGGCCGTTGAAGTCGGTTTGCTCGCTCAATTGGCCCAGTGTGTTGTAGGTAAATACTTCCACTTCGCCTTCTGGCAAGGTGCGTGTGACCACGCGGCCTTGGTTGTCGTAGGTCCAGGTGGTGGTGTTTAGCTCAGCATCGGTCTGGGTAAGCTTGCTGCCCTGTTCGTTGTAGGTGTAGGTCGTCTCATTTAAGTATGGGTCGATCACTTTGGTGAGCTGGCCTTTGGCGTCATATTCAAACTGTGTGGTGCGGCCCAGTTCGTCGGTCTCGCTGGTTTTGCGGCCGAGTGCGTCGTAGCTGACTTGGGTTTGGCTGCCATCATGATAATGCGTCTCGATCACGCGATCCAGTGCGTCGTAGACGAACGTGGTTCGGTGAGCGTTCGCGTCCACAGTGGCGACTTTCCGGCCTAGGTCATCGTATTCGAACCTGGTCTCGTTAAGCAATGTATCAAGGATGCGTGTGCGGCGGCCAGACACATCGTAGTCGTATGCTGTGCGCTTGCCGTTGACGTCGATGCTAACGACTAAGCGCCCTGCTGCGTTGTATTCGCTGCTGGTACGTGGGTTGTCGCTGTCGTCAAACGGAGTGCCGTCTGGGTAGATCGTTGCCACCACGCGGTTGAGGCTGTCGTATACCATTTGCGTGGTTTGACCGGCGATGTCGGTCTCTGCAATCACGTTGCCGTTGGCGTCGTAAATTGTAGAGCTGGACGTGCCATCTGGGTAATGCACTTCAATTTCTTCACCCCGGTTGTTGTAGACATATTCGGTGCGACGACCGGCGATGTCGGTCTGGGCGGCCACTTTGCCAATACTGTTGTAGTTGGTGATGCTGAACGTGCCGTCTGGGTAGGTAACTTTGGTGACGCGGTCTTGGTCGTCGTACTCCATTGCGGTCACTAGGTCCACGGTGTCGCCGCTGGCATCTACTCGACTTGTGGTCGTGGTTAATTTACGACCGGCGCTGTCATAGCTATAACGAGTGACATTGCCTAGCGCGTCGATCTCTGCACCTGTTTTACCGGCTAATGGACCAAAGCAAATAGGCTCTACTTTGGTACGATTGCCTTTCGCGTCGGTGTAACCTAGGTTGGCGCTGGTGCCACAGGGGGCACTGAGGCCAACATCCCAATGAAACTGGGTTTTGTTACCTAGGGCGTCGGTGGTGCTACTCAGTTTGAGCGCTTGGCTGTTATACACATTAATCATCACCACTTCGTTACGATCATTAGTCTCTGTGAGCATCTCGCCATTGCTGGTGTATGTCCATGAGGTGGTCTGACCGGCTGCATTTGTCTCACTGGTTTGGAAGCCTTGAGCGTTATATGTCCACTCGGTGGTCTCGCCTAACTCATTGGTCTCGGTCAGGACGTCACCGTATTGACTGTATGTCCGGGTGATGCTGTCACCTTCGGCATTGGTTTCAACTAGGACACGGCCTTGGTTATCATAGAGATAGGTGGTTGGGTTGCCGTTACGGTCACGCACTACTTCTACTTGGCCGGTTAAGTCGTGTTCGTATGCCATGACATTACCATCTGCGTCGATAATTTTTTTCAATCGGCCTTGGTCGTCATATACCATTTTCGTGGCTCGAACGCCGCGTGGGTCATAAATTTCATCTAGGTAATGTGCCGCTTTAGGTACGTAGGTTAACATTGTATTTTCTTGACCTAGGTCGGTGACTTTGGTCAGGTCGCCCTTCACGTCGTAGGCATACCCCACACGTCGACCGTCGGGTAATATCAGAGCGGTAATGCGGTTATAGGCGTCGCGCTCAAAGTCAATGGCGTAGCCTAAACTGTGCGCAATGCCATCGTCCGAGTAGCTGATGGAATGACCGCCCGGTTCATTGACTTTGCGCAACCCAAACTGTTGATCCAACGCGTACACCATCCCGTCTTGGGTGGTCAGTTTGTATGTATCTGGGTCGACTGGGCCGATCTCGCCGCCCAGTTCGATGATGTTGCCACTGGCAATGCGCAGTAAGCCATAACTGGTTTGTTCTAGGGTCGACCGAGTATCACCTATTGGTTCAAAGCCTAACTGAACGTCAACAGTGGGCACAATTGAGGTGCATTCTGGTATGGCTTTGGCGCGGAATTTTTCAATATCACCGCCAGGTAACCGTATGCTGACAATCGGGTCGCCGTTTGGCTCGACACAGTACTCACCAAAAAAGCCGCTCTTGTAATAGTTGAGTGACCAACTGAAGCCAAGCGTTCGAGATTCTTGCACTCGAACGTTTTGATAATCAATGCTCCAGCCTTTGCCAAAATCTAAATCTTCATCCCGTTGGCGTGTATCGTAAGTTCGAGTGACGCTGATCGGAATACCGGCTAAGTCGACACTAATGTCTTCAAAGCTCATGGTGAAGTGACCAAGTTTCATGTCTCCTTCGACAATAATGCCGACGCTGTCGGTGGTCTTTTGTCCGTTGGTGTCTTCGGCTTCTAAAATAATGTCGTAGAGGCCGTTGTTCATCAGTGTAGGGTCAAACTGCGCCAGCACTTGGTTATCAACATTGCCATTGCCTTCGGCAAACACAATGTAAGCCGTTGGTTTAGAACCCATTTCTTTGTAGATCAAGCGCCATTGTCGCAAGTTGGCGTCAAAGACGGTGGCCACTACATTGGTCGGTTCGGTGACTGACGAGTCCGCCAGTGGTTGTGCAATAGTCACGCTTGGTGGAGTGACGTCCAATGGATCAACCACCGAAAAGAAGTCTGCTTCACTCACGGTTTCAACACCATCGGTCACCTGCCCGACCACGTCATTCACGCCATACTGATTTGCCAGTACGGTGGTGCTGCCATAAGCGTCCAAGACATATTCAGTGCCGTTGACGGTCACTGATTTGACCAAATCAGCCTGCCCACCGTTAGCGAGCAGTTGCACGGTCACTAGGTCACCAAACTCAGGATTGCGTGGCTCTACGTTAAGAAATACGTCTATTGGCAGTGCTTCATCAAATACGGCGATGCTGTAACTTTGCAGGGCGCGTATTTGGCTGTCGTCGACAAACAATACCACGTCGTGGATGCCGATCTGTGCTGGGGTGGGTGTCCAGCTGAACAAGCCGTCGTTGTACGTGGCCCCTTCTGGCAAGATTAATGAGCCGTGGTTGAGGATGTCGTCGTCTGCATCCGTGGCGATTAATTGGTATTGATACTGTTGGTTTTGCACCGTTTCAGTCCGCGGTCTGCTAGTGATCTGCGGTGCTTGGTTTTGGTTGCCGTTGTCGTCGATGACCGGCGCTTCAATCACGTCCAGTAGGAACGTTTGCGTGGCCGTGGCTCGGCCATCGCTGACGCGCACGTCTAGCGTGTGGGTGCCGAGTTGATCGATCGTTGGGGTCCAACGCAAGGCGCCTGCGTCAGTTGGCGAGTTGCTTAAGGTAAGGCCGGTTAAGGTGCTGCCTAAGCTGTAAGTTAGTGTGTCGCCATCGGGGTCAACAGCCATAATATCGTAACCATACTCACGGCCAATGATCGCCGGCGAAGAGGGTACACTGAGGATGTCGGGTGCGGTGTTGGCGGTAATAACTTCATTCACATACACACTGAACGATTGTGTCGATGCGGCACCGCGAGCATCTTCGGCTTTGAGGGTCACTTGGTGTGCGCGTCCAGCTTGTGCAGATGAGGGTGTCCATTGTATACGGTCATCCGCTAATGACATCCCTTCAGGCGCTTCTAACAGGGTAAGACTAAAGGCATCACCGTCTTCATCACTGGCAACTATCTGGTAGTGATACGCCGCGTCGACAAAACTGACTATCCCAGGCACAGAACGGATGACAGGGGCCTGGTTCGCTATGTCATTAACCGGCAATAGGAGGTTTTGCCAAGCAAGGCCACCACTGCCATCTTTCACCTGAACGCTCAGCGCTATGGTTTCCCCGATATCACCATCAGTCGGCAGCCAGGTGAGTAACCCCGTGCTGCCATCGATGCTGACATCGTTACGAGTAGTGCTCAGTGAATAGGTTAAAATATCATTGTCTGCGTCGGTCGCGACCACGGCATAGTGATAAACCCTATTTGCGTAAACAGAGCTGGTCGGCACGCTGGTAATCACTGGTGGTGCATTAGCAGTCACCAGCGCATTCACATAGACACTAAAGGTTTGGGTAGAGGCCGCGCCACGCGCGTCGGTCACTTTGACGGTCACATTTTGGGTGCTGTCCACTTGCACCGGTGACGGTGTCCACTGGATTTGCTTGTCGCCTTGAGAGTCGACCAAGGTCATACCATTGGCTTTATCCAGCAGTTCGAATGAGAACCTATCTCCGTCTTCATCACTGGCAATGAGCGTGTATTGATATGGTCTGTCTACGTAGCTCGCCAGGGTCGGCGTTGAACTAATAATTGGCGGATGGTTCGCACTAGCGTTCACCGGTAAGGTCAGTTGCTGCCTGGCGATGCCGCCGCGTCCGTCGTCTACTTGTACGGAAACAACAATGGCCCGGCCGACTAAGTCTTGTCTGGGTAACCAAGTCAATAAACCTTGGCTGTCGATGGCAATCTCGCTGATATCCGCAACAACCGAGTAGGCCAGTTCATCGCCGTCCACATCGGATGCCATCACCTGATAGCCGTATACCTTGCCGGCGTAAACAACACCACTGGGCACACTGGTGATAACGGGTGCCGCGTTGATTAGGGTCGGTTCAATCACGTCGATCAAGAAGTACTGCTTACTGATCGCACCATTGGCGTCGATTACGCTGACTTCCGCGGTCTTGAGGCCAACATTCGTAGCGCTCGGTATCCAGAGGATCAAGCCGGTGTCAGCATCAATGCTCAATCCAGGTTGCGTGCGTGACATAAAGAACTGGATTGCGTCGCCATCTGGGTCGGCGGCAATCACGGGGTAACGGTATTGGTCGCCCAACAAAACTGACTCCGGTGCTGTACTGCTGATCACAGGGACGAAGTTATCTGCCAGAGTGACAGTTAGTAAATGGGCTTGCTCGGCGTAGGCTCCGGCTAAATCGTAGGCGCGGATGGTGAATGGGTATCCGCCCAATGCGAGCGTGTCGACACTGCTGTCTGTTTCAATAATGCCGCTGAACTCGCCGATAGTGAGGCCAGCTGGGGCATCGTCTAGCAGCTCGAATCGGAATGCGTCGCCAACGTCTAAGTCGATCACTTCAACCCTGTGCGTATAAACATCCCCTTGTGCGCCCTGTGACAGCTGAGTCATCGTGCTGCTGGCGGAGCTAGCGATCACCGGTGCGTCGTTTTGGTTTTTAATACTGACGGCAAAGGTTTGGCGGTCAGAGGCTCCGGCTGGGTCGTATACGCTGGCTTGCATCATGACCGCACGGGCCGAATTGTTGTTGGTGATACATTCCTTGACGGTATCGGGCAGTGCCAGCTCAACCAAGAGGGTTTGCTCCAATAAGGCTGGGTCATCGACTGCCAGCGATACTTCGGTGGATGCCCCATTGGCTAAACGGTCCAGCGTTACGGTGCCGAGCAATGTTTTGCCCGTCCAGGCATGGTCGTGGAAAATATTGACATCAATGCTCTCGGTGACCGGCGCTAAGCCACGGTTTAAGACCGTTGCGGTAATGCTTTGGGTGTCTGCGTTGTAACCGATGTTGTGTACGGTTAAATCTGCAAGCCCCAAGGCCGGGCGGTCGGCAAAGGTGTTTAACCGGAACGTGTTGTGCGTCAGCCAAGACTTTACCGGCTGCGCTGGCACGGTTAAATCGTCGTAAATGTTGTTGATGCTGTAGGCGTGCTGGTTCCAAATGGCACGTGTGGGTGCCCAGTCGTCGTTGGCGGCTTCGAATACCCGCACACCTGAGAACCCCCTAAAAGAGTAATTATTACCGATCACCACTATTTCAGCGTGGTTGTCCCCATCGACATCAGCAATTACCGGTAGCTCATAAGTGGTGCCGCTGGGGTTTGCTTGTTCAAATAAAATATCACCGGTTGGGCCGTCATAAACTCGCAAATACAGCTCATCGGCGTACACCACTTCGGCACGGCCATCACCATTAAAATCAAATACCGAAGAGCCGGTTCGATTGGACGAATTATCTCTGGTTGGCGATTGCCATAAAATTGAGCCCAGGCGGGTCAGAGCAACATAGCGGTTAGCACCAGCCACGCCAATTTCAGCGATGCCATCACCATCAAAATCGGCAATGGTCGGTGGGCCCCCATTGCCGCCACCCGGAATGGCAACGGCAGCTGGCCACATTGGTGCCCCGTCATGCTGGTAAACCTGTACCGTACCAGATCTGACTACTATCACTTCGGCGTCATCATCATCGTCTAAATTCGCAACCGCCGAATAGCCTGATGTGGCAGAGCCATCGTCTGCACTCCACAGCAGTTCACCGCTATGACTATAAACCCGTGCTCCGTCGATAATTTCCTGATAGCCGTCAAGGTTAATATCGGCGGCAAAACTTAATGGCCCCACTCCACCGCCATTACTGTCTGGGCTGATTGACCAAAGCACATTCCCATTGGCATCAAAAACAGATCGACCCATAATAATTTCCGGTAAGCCATCGCCATTAATATCTGCGATCGATGCCCCGCCCCAATTTGCCAAAACAGGGGTACTTGATGACCATTTCAATGCGCCATTGTGGTCGATGACATGAAAGCCACCTTGGTACTTAGGGACAATAATTTCAGGAAAACCGTCCATATCGATGTCCGCCGCGGCAATGGAACCGACCGCTATCACCTCTATGCTCGCGTCGGTCGTCCATAAATGGGCTCCGGTGCTGGCAGAGATCGCTCTGAGGTGCCCGGGCTCGTTGTAACGGCTGCCGGTAAAGGTTGAAAACAAAATGACTTTTTCATCATCACTGCTAACGACACCATCGTTATTGGTATCTGACAGCGGCACGACAATCGGTGCCATCATGACTTGATTTGAACTCGCATAAGGCGATGCCGCAGCAGTCCATCTGAATTTCTCAACCACATCAAATACGCTTGAGTCGGCGTTGGGTGATCCAACACACATTAGGTTGGTTGCTAAGATATTCTCTATAATCGACCTGTGCCCTACCCAATCAATCAAGCCATTATCTTTAGCAATAGACGCAAGTGACGGAAACAACTCCAAGCCATATTCCAGCACGTCACCTTCGTTTGGATCTGTGGCGTCAACATCGTATCGGTAACCTGCTACCTCATCACCGAAGGTTAGGGCAACGGAGACAATGGTTGGAGCCTCGTTGGCGTAGACGGTGATGGTAATGGTTTGGGTCGTGAATGCGCCGCGTAAATCCTCTACCTGAACCACAATGGTGTATGTGCCGGGGGCCAGTGTACTCGGCGCAGCAGTTACTAAACCGGTGCTCGCGTCGATGTATACATTGGCTGGGCCAGATATTATTGTATAAATATGACCGTCGCCTACGTCGTTGTCGGCAATTTGAATTTGGTATTGCAGGCCTTGGCCACCTTGGTGCTCGGTCGGTGCATCGCTGATGATGGCTGGGACTTCGTTGACGTCTTGAACGTTTAGCGTGTACACCTGCGTGTCACTTGCATCGCTTGGATCGGTCACCTTCACACGCACCAAGGCCGCGTGTGAGGCATTGTTGGTGATGTCGCATTCATCGGCGGCGTCGGTGCTGACTAGGGAGATGTACACATGGTCGGTTAATCGGCTGTCCTCTACCTCTAGCGTCGGCTGTTTGGTTTCGCCACTGAGCAAACCGGTTAACTCGACGGACCCTAACAAAACGCCATCGGCTTCGCTGCCATTGAAGAACTCTACCGTAACCGGGGCTGTAATATCTGCTAAGCCACGGTTGCTAATGTTAGCGCGCAAGGTATGAACCCCGCTGGTACCTTCGGTCAGTTGTATCGTACCGGCGTAGACATCGGGATTGCCCAAGTGTTCAAGGGCTACCGGCAAATAGGCCATGACCAAGCTGGTCGTGGCCAAATGCGTGGTAAACAAGCCACTACTGGTCACCCATGTGCCGTTGGCAGCCTGTGAGTTGAGTAAATATTCTATGTTGGCAATCACCGCAGCATCGGTCAGCGGTGGATCTAGATAATTCAGCGCCAAACCAACCCAGGCTGAAGTCAAGGGGTCGGTGTTTGCGTTGAAGCTGTAACGAGACCAACCGCCGGTTGCCAATTGACGACTGCGCAATTGGGCATCAATAAAGTCGATGGCGTTTTGCATCGCTTGGCTACGCTGTTCATCGGCGACTAGCGGTAGCAGTTCGGCCAGTGCAATTTGGCGGAACGCTAACCAAAGGGTCTCCGTTTCGGTGCCGTAAGCACGGGCAAGTTCAAAATTAACGATTGAATCAATGCGCGCAGTAAAGGAGTCTGCATAACCTTGTTGTTCGGCAGTCACTGTCTTTAACTTCAGCAGGTCTTTTAAATACCGTGCACCCCCTAAGGTGACGACAGAGGTGATGGAATCATAATCGCGCATCCAACCTGAGCTATGGTCTTGCGACCAGAACAGTTGGTCGCCGTTGGTGTTTTGCCGGGCCATCATGAAATTTAGTGCTCGGCCACGAACGGTCAGCGTGCGTTCAAACTCGGGCACAAAACTGAGTGACCACAGGGCAAAGGCCGTTTGGGTTTTGGCATACTCAGGGTGTGAGCGGCGAACAGAGCCGTCGGACTGCTGACTTCTGAGCAGTTCGGTTAGTAAATACTCGGCGGAATCTTCGTCCACATCGGCCTTATCTTTGGCAGCTTGCAAACCCAACAACGACTGAGTTTGAACATGACAGCCTAAACACTCATTGGTTTTATGCCACGTAACCGCCGCTTGTGCCGTGAACGCGCTGGCGCTTTCAAGTGCCCCGGTAACCTGTTGGAACAACGGCGCCACATAGGCCAAACCGCTGTTTTCATCGCCTTCTTCATACACTTTGGCAGAGCCAGACGGCACGACATAACACTGTTTATTGAAATCAGGCACGGACTGAGTCCAGCTCGCATCGGGTACCCAACTAATATCACCCGTGGTGCCGTTAATGGCCATGCCCTGTGGCATTTGCTCAAGAAAGTAGCTCAATACATCCCGTTCATTCGGATCATGTGCGACAATAGGGTATGCGTATTCGGTGAATTCATCGGTAAACTCAATCGCTGCAGACGTAATCACCGGCGGTTCATTTACTTTGATTACCGTAAATTTAACTTCACCAATATTAGATAACTGTGTACCGACGTCGTTCGGACCGCTGGCTTGATCATCCGCTTGAAAAAGCCAAAGATCCTCGCCGACGAAACCGACGTTAGGGGTGTAAAGTACATCACGCCCATCAATACTAATAGAGCCATGCTCAGGAGCAGTGTGCGTCAGTAAGCTGTAGCTGTTAGAGTCGATATCGGCCACTACTGGTGTGAAACGCACGGAACGATTTTCTTCCAATTCCAGAGCAGCATTGCTTACAACCGGCTCATCATTAACCGGTAGAACGGACACTCTATAAGGTGCAGAATTGGAATACAGCACAGCATCGAAGGCTTTATAGCTTAACGTCACTTGACCATTATAATTCGCGTTGGGCTGGTAATAAAACACACCGTCTTGATCGACAATTCCCCCTTGTTCACCGCCTAGTGTCGGCACAAAGGTTAAATCGATTGAGTCAATATCGTGGCCAATAAAGTTTAACGGAATCAGCGTATCTTCCAGCCCAACACCGTTAGCCGGTTCAGCAATGGGTGCGTCGTTAATCGGGCGAATAATGATGGTCACAGTGGCTAGGTTAGACAGTTGCTCATCATCATGCACCTGGAATTCAAACGCATCTGTGCCATTAAAATCGGCTGCGGGTGCGTAGTTTGCCAACAACGACTGCACATCAATAGCCAACAAGCCGTGTTCAACGTTGCTGTGATCAGACAGTGTTAAGCCATCTGCATCGCCGTCTGCGGTAGGTAAGGTGAAATTAATCGCCTCGTCTTCGTTGACTTCTACAGTAAAATCCAGCGCGACTGGGCGATTGTTGTAGCAGCGCGTAAAACGTTCAAAGGTAAAGTTGAGGTAACCTTTACCGTTTAATTTATACCCCCTCATTTGTACCACGGCAAAGGCAGAGATATGATAATTTAGATTGGCGCCGTTCCCTTCAATATCCGAAAAAACTGGTAAAATAATAAAAGTATTGAGCAACGTGTTCATGCCATCGCGGACACTTTTGGCGTTTTTAACACCTGCCGCGCCTTCCACCCAATCGCCTACGTTCAGTTGACGATCGCTCCTTCGATGTGGATTGATATAAGTATCTGAATTGCCCGGCGGTAATAACCGCGCGGCCACAGAATTGGCATCGTTCGTCCCGTTCCAAGACACCCAATTGTAATTGCCCGGTCCAGTGCCTAAAGCAACACTGTAATCATTACCAGGCTGAGCGTTGACAAGCAGTTCCGCGGGTAACGCCATTGGGTATAAAGAGCAAAAATCAGGCTCAAGGGTAATATTGGGTGTTTCCGAAAAACCGACCGCAGGGGTGGCTTGTAAGAGCGGGCTGAGAACCATAAGAAACGGCAATAAAACCGATGCGCGCAGAAAATACATCTATTACATCCTTGTTTAGACTATTAATTGTGGAACCTATTTGGCACGAATTATACCGCCACAGAGGATATTAGTGGATCGGTATAATCAGATTCTATATTTTCCAATTATGTTTAATATCCGTTTGCTGTGAATTTTCTAATGATATCTCCACGGCAATTCATGCTGATCGGTGCCATTACCTCAGACAAATTAGCAAAATATATTTCTGGATCTAGGTTTTCCGCCGTCCAAGACGTCACCTGCAGCTAAACTGAGATAAAAGTATCAAAAAAGCCTTGGGGACTATAACTTGATGAGCTAATCTAAAGTCAATTAAAGATATAACAAATAAATCCTCAGTTCGAGTCTATTTAGGGGGTAGGTGGGCTTTTGTCAAAGTAAGATTTTCCCAATCTACTAGTCTGCTAAAAGACACTAATCGGGAGCGCAATAATTGATATCGTGTTGATTCAGTTCACCATTCGGGTTCTCCACAATAGTGAAATGATTGGATTTGGCCTAACTACCTCTGAGTGTATGGCCTAGAGGAGACCCGAAAATTCCTCCAAGTTCGAGCCCTCTTGATGCATCCTGTCAAAACCCATAATCACGCTCTACCTTCGATATTCTGACCTTAAAGGACTCATACCATTTTTCATGACCCAACCTCTGCGCTTCTTTATGATCTAGATTCGCCTTCCAGTTTTTTATAGAATCAATATCAGTCCAATAAGAGATGGTTATACCTAGATCCTCTCTTGCGGACTCAACACCAAGAAATCCTGGTTGTAATGACACCAATTCAAGAATATTGGCTGACATTTCTGCATAGCCCTGTTCATCCTCAGAGCGGATTGACGTAAAAATTACAGCGTAATAAGGTGGCGTTGGTGTTTTAGCTATAAAAGTCATTGATTTCCCTTTAGTATTTAACGTTAGGCCAATAGCCGTGAGTCCAGCACGTTCGATCGCAGGCAACTTTTTGCCCGGAAGGTATTTAAGCCTATTACTACGCGTGCAGTGCAGTGCATTTACTAGCAAGTCTGTAAAACCCTCAACATCCGGCATAGTTTCAAAATGCCCACCTTCAGCAGAAATTACTGCCCACGATGTTTTACAATTGGAAATTGCCGATCGAGTAGCAACAGCATCGTGAGTAAGTTACCCGCGAATTTTACCAACCAGATCACCGTATCGAAAAATTATAGCTTTTATAGCACGAAAATACCGCCACCTTTCTTTACAAAATCCTAACAGATAAATAATATTATCTGTCGACGGAGGCCGCGCTTTTCGTCCCCCAGCATTGTTAACGTCTCCCGCCTCCA
>Ga0307488_10002819_pt1 | contig 14610 bp, 9 predicted proteins | sample SB02metaG_FD_202248 | JGI IMG/M metagenome (GOLD analysis project Ga0307488, IMG submission 202248) | Sea-ice brine microbial communities from Beaufort Sea near Barrow, Alaska, United States - SB 0.2 | ecosystem: Environmental > Aquatic > Marine > Coastal | place: USA: Alaska | collected 2017-05-06 | reverse complement strand
ATATTAAAAAAATTAACAGGAGTTCTACCTATAATGTTCCAACCACCAGCACTTTTTGATGGATAAACCCCTGTTTGCTCACCTCCTATGGCAACTGCACCTTTTGCTACTTTTAGTCTCGGATTTGATTTCCTATCAAAAAACAATTGTTTATTTAAGCCTCCCAAGTAAAGGAAACCAGGAAGAAAACCTATAAAATAAACGCGATATAAATTTTGAGAATGCAGTTTCATAATTTCTGATATTTCTAAATTCGTAACTTTAGAAATTTCTTGTAAATCAATTCCGAATTCTACATCATAGCACACCGGTATTTCCCAAGTAAAGCTACTTTTCTTAAGACCTATATCTTTAGATGTGTTTATTTTTTTTAAAACAGCTACTTCATTCAAATAGTCTACAATAGGCATTTTGTAGACTATTGTTAAAGAAGTATAACCAACAATAGTGTCCACTATATTTCTATTTTCAAATGCTCCTATTTTTTGTTGATAGGCTAAAATAGTATTAGAAATTGAAGCGCAAATTTCAGCCTCCCATTCTATCAGAATAGCACGATCTCCAAAAGGCTTGTATGTATGTTTGTCACCCAATTTCTATTTCATGTTTTTTTAATTCTGAAGCTAATGCTGGAAGTATTTCAATAATATTTTTGTTATCCCCATGCATGCAAAAAGTAGCTGCCTTCATTTCTTTTTCTTCACCAGAAATAGTTTCTACAGTATTTGTTTTTACCATTTTAACCACGTGTTTTGTAATGGCGGGTGCATTTAAAATAACTGCATTTTTATGCCCTCTAGAAACCAATGTTAAATCGTCATTATACCTTCTGTCTGCAAAAGCTTCGTATTTGATGTTGATATTATTTTCTAAAGCAACTTCCGCTATTTTAGAATTATAAGGCACGTATAAAAAACAATCCTTCAAATACTTTTTAGTAATTTTTATAAACTTTATAGCTTCCTTTTTGTCTTTGGCAATTAAATTATACAAAGCACCGTGTGGTTTTATATGGTGTATTTTATGGTTGTAATTTTCCAAACACTCTAAAAAAAGGTCTAACTGCGCTTCTATACTTTGTTTTAACGCTGCTTCAGTAATATTTAAAACCTTTCTTCCGAAATTCTCTTTGTCAGGAAAAGACGGATGCGCACCAACTAAAACATTATTGGAAATTGCTACCTTTAGAGTTTCATCGATTGTTTTTTTATTCCCAAAATGACCTCCACAGGCAATATTACAGGAAGAAATAAATGGCATTATCGAATACTCATTATTCATTCCTTCGCCAACATCACAATTAATATCTATACTATGCATTTTTTTTAAAAGATTTATTGCTCGTTTTTAATTATTTTGTAAAGCAAAATATTGAGACCTCAATTTTAAAAAAACAAGAACCAAAGCTTACAAGTAATTTAGAACTTTTAAAATTCCTTTTACGCCTAAAAAAATAGCGATTACTAAAATAAGAACTCCTAAAATATTTTGAATTTTTGAGTTTACAAAATTTCCTAAAACCGACTTTTTATTCACAATCCAAAGTAAAATCCCAGCTATTATTGGCAATAATATACCGTTTGCAACTTGTGCAAATTTTATAATTTCAATCGGTTTTATTCCTATGGAAGAAAATAAAACTCCTAAAAATAAAATAGCAAACCAAACAAATCTAAACTTTTTAGATTTTAAACCCCCAGACCAACCCAAACATCCTTTTGCTACGTATGCTGCTGCTAAAGGCGCCGTAATAGCAGAAGTTATTCCTGCTGCAAACAATCCTAAAGCCATAAAATAAGTAGCAAAATCGCCATACAACGGAGCTAAACCTTCTGCTAAATCTGCAGCGTTCGAAATGTCTGTCGTTTTTATGGCAGCAGCAGAAATTATAATTGCCATAGAAACCAAACCTCCTAAAATAATGGAGATAATGGTATCTTTTCTAGCAAAAGATACATCTTCTTTTTTATGCCAACGTTCTTTCACTAAAGAAGCGTGTAAAAACAAATTATAAGGTACTACAGTTGTACCTACCAAACCTATAATTGTTAAAATACTTTTCTCCGGAAACCTCGGAACAAACATTCCGTTCAGTACCTCTAAAAGATTAGGTTTTGTAAGAATTGCTGTTGCAATAAATGAGACACTCATCAATAAAACTAAAGAAATTAGTGCTTTCTCTAAGAATTTATAATTGCCAATGTATAAAAGAGTAAAGGCAATAAAACCAATTAACAAACTCATTAAATTTATAGAAATAGTTCCGATAGCAATACTGTATTTTCCCAAAACACTCTCTAAACCTAAAATTCCTCCACTAATATTTCCTGCCTCATAAGATGCATTCCCAACAACCACAGCAGACAAAATTAGAATAGTAATGCATTGTTTTAAAAATGGCGCTTTAATTTCTTCTCTAATTACTTCAGACAACCCTTTTTGAGAAATAATACCCAATCTTGCTGCCATTTCTTGCAAAACAATAGTAGCTATTATAGAAAGTAACATCGCCCATAACAAATTGAATCCAAAATTTACACCTGCTAAAGTGCACAATGTTACGGTTCCTGGACCAATAAATGCAGCTGCAACTAAAGTTCCAGGACCGATGTTATTAAAAATATTTTTAATCATCTAAATAATCAAGTGTTAAAGCTGTCATTGTTTTTACACCTAATACAAACCCACTTTCATCAATAACAAAATCTGGAGTATGATGTCCAGATGCATCTTCTGTTTTTATCTCTAAAGATTTTCCTCCTAAAAAGAAGTACAAACCTGGTATTTTTTGTTGGTAAAAAGAAAAATCTTCTGCACCTGTAATCGCGTTCATATTCAATACTTTTTCAGCACCTGCAATTCGTTGCAAAGTGGGCAACATTTTTTCTGTCAACTCAATATGATTATAGGTAATTGGGAATCCTTTAGAAATTTCTATAGTCGCTTCTGCTCGATGTACCTTTGCTATTGCAGGCACCATTTCCTGCATCCTTTTATTAATAAATTTTTGCATGTCATGATCTAAAGTTCGTATCGTTCCAATTAATTTTGCCGTTTCTGGAATAATGTTAGATCGTATTCCTGCATTGATCATCCCTACTGTAATTACCGCACCTTCTTTTGTTAATTCTGCTTCTCGACTAATAATCGTTTGTAAACCTTGAATAATGTCTGCTGCCGTTAATATAGGGTCTACTGCATTCCAAGGTTGAGAGCCATGTGCTTGTTTTCCTTTTATATTAATTTCAAATGTTTGTGATGCTGCCATAATTCCGCCAGACTTATATTTAATAGTACCCACGTCAAATGCGGAAGCGATATGCAATCCGAAAATAGCATCTACATCCGGGTTTTTTAGTACATTCTCCTTTACCATCAATTCAGCACCTCCTTCTTCTCCTTTTGGAGCGCCTTCTTCTGCTGGCTGAAAAATAAATTTAACAGTTCCTCTAATTTTGCTTTTCATTTTAGAAAGCACCTCTGCAGTTCCCATTAAAATAGCAACGTGAGAATCGTGTCCACAAGCATGCATTACACCCGTCTTTTTACCGTTATACTCAGAAGTTACTATCGATTTAAAAGGTAAATTATTTCTTTCTGTTACAGGCAACGCATCCATATCTGCTCTTAAAGCAACTACTTTTCCCGGTAAATCTCCTTTTAATAGACCAACAACTCCTGTTTTTGCAATACCTTCTTGTACTTCTATTCCTAATTTCCTTAAATGTTTGGCAATATATTTTGCGGTATTAAATTCTCTATTAGATAATTCTGGGTTTTTATGTAAATGCCTTCTCCAAGCAATCACCTCAGCTTCAATTTCATTTGAAAATTTGTTTATTTTTTCATCATTCGTTTGGGCAAAAGAATTTAAAATAAAGCCACAAAATAAAAATACTGATCCTACAATCTTCTTCATATATTTAGTTTTAGTTATTGGGAATTAAGTGACACTATTAACTAATAATGCCTTTTAATTATTTTATAAATATATCATTTTAAATCCCAAAATTAGAATTACTCGTAAATACCTGCATTTCGAATCAACATTCAATGAAAACAATTATCCACGTTGTTTTCTTCAAGAACTTATAAATTAATATATTTATTTTTAACTCTTTTAACCCTTTTGCGAAAGTGACTATTGTGATCTTTGCAATTAATTGATGTAGAAAAAGCTAAAAATCGAAACGTATATTTTATAGCTGCTGAACATTTATTTTCAATAAATCCAATTGCTGATTATTTTGACAACCCTAACTTTTCTAAGAATATTAGCTCTTCGATATCTCAATTGACAACCAGGTCTACAGGATGTTTTTATACGGATGCTCTTCAAAAAATATTTGGTTCAGATATCGTGATACAAAAATTTGGAGGCATTAGAGGTGTAATCTATGAAGGCACTATCACTCCATTTTCTATTTATTCAATAGACCCATTTAGTAATGGCTTTAATATTTTTTCAATGACTGTTACACAACTTAAAAACTTTTTAAACGGTTACTCAAGTAGCTTTAGCTATTCATTAGATACCAGTTTACTGCACAAAAGAATGGTGTTAATGAATTTATATTTTTAAAAAACGGAAATTTACTTGATGGTAGTAATCTAATAGCATTAAGTCTTAATGATCATATAAGCAATGTTTTCACTAATTTATTCCCAACATCATCTACTTTAACATTCCCTTTAACAACAGCAGATTATTTAATTCAATATGTAACCGATTATGTAGCTAAACCCATCGATTACCTTGGTTGCGCTCAAACAAAGAATGCGTTAGATATCGGCAAGGTCTTTAGCGAGACTATTGTTAAAATACATCCGTTACCTATCTAAATTAATTCAAAAGAACCTATTTTTAGTACTGAAACCTATAGCATTAGAGGTCAATAGATCCATAGGGCTACAAATTCTAATAAAATTGACATTCAATTTCTAACAAAAGGAGTCTATTTATTTAAATTGAACTCTAAAGATGGTCTCCAATTTAAATTTCAAAAATTTATCAGATAATTTTAAATTGATTACAAAAGAAAACACCTCAAATTGAGGTGTTTTCTTTTGTAAAAAGTATTTTGAATATTTACAATGCGTAGCGCTGAGGACCTCCTCTGCGGATCTCTTCACTTGCAACTTCTTCAAATTGTGTAAAATTTTCTCTAAATGCATTTGATAATTTGAAAGCTGTTTTATAATACGCTTCATCATTATTCCATGTTGCTCTCGGACTTAACAATTCTGAAGGCACTCCAGGACAGGTTCTTGGTTGAGCGACTCCAAAAACGGAGTGGATATGATAATTTTCATATTTATAGCTTCCTAAATCACCATTTAAAACAGCAGAGATCATTGCTCTTGTATATTTTAAGGGCATTCTTCTTCCAACTCCATATTTACCTCCAGACCAACCTGTGTTTATTAACCAAACGTTTACTCCTGTATCTTGCATCTTCTTACTTAACATCTCTGCATACTTTGTAGGGTGTAAAGGCATAAAAGGCGCCCCAAAACAGGCTGAAAAACTAGGTGTAGGTTCTGAAACTCCTGCTTCTGTTCCCGCCACTTTAGCAGTATAACCAGAAATAAAGTGATACGCTGCTTGACTTGGTGTTAACTTAGAAATTGGAGGCAAAACTCCAAAAGCATCTGCTGTTAAAAAGAAAATATTTTTAGGGTTTTCACCAATTGAGGGCTGCTTAATATTCTCTATATGGTAAATAGGATAGCTAACTCTTGTGTTTTGGGTAATTGAAGTATCTGCAAAATTGATGACTCCTTTTTTATCCATAACAACATTTTCTAGGATTGCTCCTTTTTTAATGGATGCGAAAATTTCTGGTTCTTGATCTTGGGATAAATTAATCACCTTTGCATAACAACCACCTTCAAAATTAAAAACAGTGTTTTCTGCTGTCCAACCGTGCTCATCATCACCAATTAAACTTCTATCAGGATCTGTTGAAAGTGTTGTTTTTCCTGTTCCAGAAAGTCCAAAGAAAATTGCGGTATCTCCGTCTTTACCAACGTTTGCAGAACAGTGCATTGGCAATGTGTCTTTGTAAACGGGCAGTATAAAATTCAATGCCGAAAAGATTCCCTTTTTTATTTCACCTGTATACCCAGTACCTCCAATTAAGGCTATTTTTCTAGTAAAGTTTAGAATAGCAAAGTTGTGCTGCCGTGTACCGTCTACTTCAGGGTCTGCCATAAAACCTGGTGCATTTACTACGGTCCATTCTGGATCAAAGCCTTTCAATTCTGCTTCTGTAGGTCGTAAAAACATGTTATAAGCAAACATATTACTCCAAGGATATTCATTTACAACTCTTATGTTTAGCTTGTAATCCGTATCTGCACACGCATAAGAGTCTCTCACAAAAATTTCTTTCTCAGAAAGATACGCCGTAACCTTATTATAAAGTGCGTCAAACTTCTCAGAATCAAAAGGAAGATTGATGTCACTCCACCAAACTTGCCCTTTAGTGACGGCGTCTTTTACAATAAATCTGTCTTTTGGCGAACGTCCTGTAAACTCACCTGTGTCTATAGAAATTGCTCCTAAAGAAGACTCCACTCCTTGTTCCTTTTTTAAAATTTCTGCGTGAAGTTCATCAGACGATAATTGGTAACGAATTGTTGCATTTTTGATTCCCAGACTATTTAACGAAATCGATTTCGCATTTGTATCTACCATGGCAATATTTTTGTTGTGTTTTGTTAAGACACAAAATTAAACAATATTTTTTTACAGGAGAGTTAATTAATGTTTTTTTATAAATATCTTATTTTTTTAATTGTTTCTTTATAAAGTATAAAAGCATACACCCCCAACCCAATACTAAAAGCAGTCCACCAAGTGGGGTTATAAACCAAATTGATTTTGCCGTAATTTCCGTTAATTGAATTGCATAAATAGAACCTGAAAAGAAGAAAACTCCAAAGAAAAACAACCAACTGACGGTGTTCTTTTGAGCTAAAGAAAAGCCATCATACATATTCACAAAAAGCAATACAAGTGCATGATACATTTGGTACCGAACAGCAGTTTCAAAACTTAGTAACTGGTCTATTGTCAAAGTTTCTTTTAGTGCATGTGCTCCAAAAGCACCTAAAATAATAGCCGTCATACCAAAAAAACAAGTAATTATTAAATTTTTAAACATTTTTATGGGTTTTTGTTGAATTTTAAACAATTAATGTATCTTCGTATTTCATACAAAAATACATTATTTATCATATGAAAAACATACTTATTATTGGAGCTGGAAAATCAAGCTCTGCACTCATAAAATATCTACTAGACAAATCTGATAGCGAATCTCTTTTTTTAACCATCGGAGATATTTCCACAGACAATGCAAAAAATCTTATCAATAACCACAAAAACGCAAAAGCAATTATTTTAGATGTTTTTGATAAAAACCAACGTGAAGAAAACATAAAAAAATCTGACCTAGTTATTTCTATGTTGCCAGCAAGGTTTCATCTAGATGTAGCCAAAGATTGTATCACTTTTGAGAAACACATGGTTACGGCTTCTTATATTTCAGACGAAATGAAAGCCTTAGATCCTCTAGTAAAAGAAAAGGGATTGGTTTTTATGAATGAAATTGGCTTAGATCCAGGTATTGACCACATGAGTGCAATGCAAGTAATAGACAGCATTAAAGATGCGGGTGGTAAAATGTTATTGTTTGAATCTTTCTGTGGTGGCATTGTTGCGCCAGAGAGTGACAACAACTTATGGAATTATAAGTTTACTTGGAATCCTAGAAATGTAGTTTTAGCAGGACAAGGAGGCGCTGCCATGTTTATTCAAGAAGGTACTTATAAATACATACCGTACACTAAATTATTTAGAAGAAGTGAATTTATAACAGTCCATGGAAATGGTAAATTTGAAGCAATCGCCAATAGAGATTCTTTAAAGTACAGAACTGTTTATGGTTTAGAGGGCATTCCTACAATGTATAGAGGAACCATTAGAAAAGTTGGATTTTCGAGAGCTTGGAATACTTTTGTTCAATTAGGAATGACAGATGATTCTTACACCATCGAAGAATCTGAAAACATGAGTTACAGAAATTTTGTCAATTTATTTTTAGCCTATTCACCTTCAGACTCGGTAGAATTAAAACTACGTTCTTATCTTAAAATAGATCAAGATGATATCATGTGGGAAAAATTAGTAGAGCTTGACATCTTTAATCCAGATAAAAAAATTGGATTGAAAAATGCCACTCCTGCCCAAATGCTTCAAAGCATCTTAGAAAAATCTTGGACTTTAGCAGAAGACGATAAGGACATGATTGTAATGCAACACCTTTTTGGATACGAACTTGAAGGAAAAAAATATCAAATAGAAAGTAGCTTTGTAGTTTTAGGAGAAAACCAAACCTATACTGCAATGTCTAAGACCGTTGGCTTACCCGTTGGAATTGCAGCTATAAAAATTCTAAAAGGAGAGATTAAAACTCCTGGAGTTCAAATTCCCATTTCTAGAGAAGTATATAAACCTATCTTAAAAGAATTAGAAGAACACGGAATTATATTTTCAGAGCGTAAAGTACCTTATTTAGGATACAATTCTAATCGTGTGTAAGTAGACAAAAAATCATACGCTGAAAAGGACAAAGCGCTTTCCCAAAGATTCCTCAGGAATATTTTAATTCCTTTAAATCTATGCGAAAGCGCTTTTTTTTTAAACTTAGTGTATTTGTACTTCGCTTTTTCACAGCGCTTAAAGATGGTTTTTTGGTGACCAAAAAACACAAAAAGAATCCTTTCACCGATACCCTTAGTTACTTAAAAAACCTAGTGTTGATTTAGATGATTTTTGAAATGTCAAAAAAAAATGTACTAAACTTCAAGAAAGCACTAGGTATGAAAACAAATTTATTTGGTAAAAGAGTTTCTTTTGAAATTTGCACTCTCAGCAATACTTCTTTGAGAACTTTGCGTTTAATTATTTACATTTTTAGATAAAAATCCTTGGTTAAACGAATGTAATCCTCGGAATATTGATGCCGTTCAATTTCTATAATTAAATGTGTTTCATGTATTTCTGTTTCTTGAAAAGAAAATTCTAACAAACTTCTTTTAATTTCGGCAGTCTTATTCCCTTGAACTCTACAGATTCTATTTAAAAATAAATGATGTCCTTTTGCTATATTGACTATATGTTCTTCCTCTTTAAAAGGAATAACTATCGAGAAAATTCCGTTTTTAGACAAAATTTTTGAGACTCCTTCAATCAATTCCTGAAAAGACAATGAAGAGGTAAAACGTGCTTTGTTTCTTGCCTCATTTTCAGTTTCAAACGCATCTGTATAAAAAGGTGGATTCGATACAATTAGATCATAGGTTTCTTCTTCTTCAGCAATTTCAATAGCAAATTCTTGAAAACTTGCATTGTAACAGTACAGACGATCTCCCCAATCAGACCTTTCAAAGTTTTCAACCGCTTGTTCGTATGCATTTTCATCTACCTCCACAGCATCAATTGTCATAGCGTCAGAACGCTGTGCAATCATGAGCGCAACAACACCACTGCCTGCACCAATATCTAAAACAGTATCTGGGTACTTATCAACAGTGCACCAAGCACCTAATAAAACGCCGTCTGTACCTATCTTCATAGCCACTTTATCTTGTTCCACTGTAAATTCTTTAAACTTAAAAGGTTTAGATTTCATTAAATATATTGATCTATCTTTTTTTAAATATTTGTTTTTAAATACACTGCTCCAGGTATTTTTTTGGAGAATAATTGGTTCGTTTTTTTAAATGATGTAAAAAATAAATTACAGGAAATATAGTCTGTTTTTAGCCAAGCCATCAAAAGTTTTTGACCTCTAAAAAAACTTTTTTACTTAAAAATCTTTTTTTTGCTAAAATAAAAAAATATCTTAGAATAGTTACTAATTTTAACAAATAGCGTATCCAATGCTACGCCACTGGGTAATGATGCTGTTAGCAACACTATTCAATTAGGAATGTAGCTATAACCAACGTAAAAACTAATAGTACCGTTACCACAGGAATGGTTTTGTATGCCGATAAACTTAATTCAATTGCTGGGTACGTATTAACTGAGAATGGTGCTGGTGTTGCAAGATAGAAAAATGCTGCAGTAAGTTTGCAAGAAGTTGCAAACGAAACTTCTGCAACAGTGTCGCAAGCTAGTTTAACCTTACCGAAAACACCTTCATCAAATAGTAATACATCTTTGTAATTAATTATATAATTTTTTTTAAAAAATATGAAACATAACTTCTTAAAAAGAAGCTAATTTTGCTCAGTTTATAAAAACAAAATTATACACTCATAAACTACTGGATTCAAAATAAGTTAATGTATCATCCAGTAAATAATGAATCTTACCCAATAATAGCAGGTAACAGCATTCAGTTTAAATATTATTAAAAAAGTATTTTTAAAATGAAAAAACTATTTTTATTTTTTTTGTGCACCACAATGATTTCTTTACAAGCTAAAAATTATGAATTCAATTCTAACATTTATGGATTTGAAGAGCATCCTTCTGGATATTCCTTAAATCCATTTAACTTTATAAATAATAATTCAGCATTCATTGATATTGATTTTGGTGCCGCAGAAGATTTCATGTTGTTTACTGGTGCGGGTGCAATCGCAAATGCCAACACTTCTACAATTACAGGTAATGTTGGATCAAACGCTGGGGCAATAAGTGGTTTTTTACCACCTTCAGTCGTAAACGGTGATATAGAAAATGGAAATCCAGTTACTGCAAAGGCGTATGAAGATTTAAAAGTTGCTTGTGCTAACCTTTTTGGTTTAAAAGCAACAATAACTAATCATGCTGCAGTTTTTGGCAATGGGGAGACTGTTGGCCCTGGCATTTACTATGTTGGATCTGCTGTTGAAATTTCAGGAACACTTACATTAGACGCTCAAGGAGATCCTGATGCTATGTTTATCTTTAAGATTTCTGGAGCACTTAATTCAGTTCCCAATACAACAGTTCTTCTAGCAGGCAAGGCTTCGGCAGCTAATGTTTATTGGATTGCTAAAGGCGCTGTTGGTTTTGAGACAAATACAACTATGATTGGCACGGCAATAGCTTATCCAGGTGCTGTTTCATTAAAGACAGGAGGATCTATAACTGGAAGTTTATATGCTACTGAAGGCGATATAGCAACAGCTTCTTTTGAAGCTGTAATTCCAGTGCGCGACCCAGCGTATCATTATCTTGGTACTTATACTTCGAATGGTACACCGCAGTATGTAGAAGATCCAAGCGATGTTGTTTCTGCAGCAACTCAAAAAACGATAAGTAATTCACTTCCTGACAACTATCCGGTTCCCGAATATAACCCACAATATATTACTTCAAATTTTGATACCAATCTTAAAATTGAGGGGAGTACAGACGTTTTGGTAACCTTTGTAAGTGAAGGAGTGGATGCTAAAAATGCTTTAGGTTTTTATACGTATGATATAAATAACCCATCGACTACAGTGCCAACCAAAGATGATATCACTATTATTTTTCCAAATGTTTCAGAGTTATCAAGTGGCGGTGGTTTGCAAGTTGGAGACAAAGTGAAAATTGGATCTTTTGAAGCAGGAACGGGAATTGGCTGGGTATTAATAGCAGATGCTTGGAATTCGACTGATCAAGAAGTTGGAGATAGTGCATGGGAATTGTATTCAAATCCTGATTATAATCAGGAAACAAGTGCGAATCTAAAACTTTACAATGTATTATTAGAGGATACAGTTAACAAAAGAATTATTTTGGGTTTTGAAGATGTTTTAAGAGATAATGACTCTTTTGATAGTGATTTTAATGATGCAGTTTTTTATATTACTGCAAGTGCATATGAAGCAATAAATACAAATAATGTTGTAGACATAACCAGTGCCTTTGATACCTTTGTATTAAGTGATAGTGCGTTAAAAGTAGGAGAAACAGCTACAGTCACGTTGACCTTTCCTGAAGTAGTCGCTAATTTTAATAGTGATGCTTCTATTACTGCAGTAAATGGAACATTATCTATGATGACTACAGATGATAATATAATATGGGTAGGTACATTTACACCATCCACAAATATCGAGGATGCAACCAACATATTAACATTAGATACCAGTAATACGGTTTTTGAGGGTATTACAGTTCTGTCGAGTACTACTAGTAATTATGAAGTAGATACATTGTTTCCAACTGTATTATCCTTTGCATTAAGTAATAGTGCATTAAAAGCAGGAGAAACGGCTACAGTAACGTTGACCTTTTCTGAAGCAGTCGCTGGATTTAGCAGTGATACTGATATTACTGCAGTAAATGGAACCGTATCTGCGATGACTACAGATAATAATATAATATGGACAGGTACATTTACACCGACCGTGGATACTGAAGATGCCAGTAATGTATTAACCTTATCTACTAATTATACGGATGTAGCAGTGAATGCAGGTCCATCGGATACTACTAGTAATTATGAGGTGGAGACCTTGTTACCGACAGCAGCTATTACCTATAATTCAATAAGTCCTTATAAATCGGGTGAAACAATCATCATTACCGCCACATTTAATGAACCCTTGTTAGATTCGCATATTCCAAAAATTGATGTAAATAGTTCCGGGATTACAAGTGGTAATGCTACTCAGATGACAAAAACAGCAACAACTACATACACATATAATTATGTTGTACCTGCAGGAGACGGCACAAGAACCATCAGTTTATCTAATGGAAAAGACCTTGTAGGAAATGTAATTACATCAACTCCTACAAGTGGTACTACCTTTATGTTAGATAATACAATGCCTACCGCATCCTTAGCTTACAGCGTAGGAGGTACTACTGTGTCCTCTGTTTCAGCAAATGATGTTGTTACCATTACAGCTACTTTTAATGAAAATATTGCAGATAGCCCGGGAATGCAAATATCGAGTAGTGGTGTAGAAACCATTAGTACCACCAATATGACTAAAGTAAGTGCAACATCTTATACCTATGCTTGGACAATGGGAACAGGAGCTGGTGCGCAATCATTTACATTGGGAACAGGAACAGATACTGCGGGTAATGTTGTAACAGCAATACCAATATCGGGAGCTACTATTCTGATAGCTGCTCCTCGGCACCTTACAAAATATGGTGAAATTTCTATTGGTAGTGCTAATTTAATAAATAAATATGGGGCCTTAGGAGGAACCAGTGGATTGACAGTGAGTGGAAAACGGATATCGATATCAACAGCTCCAGACGGGCTAACTCCCGCAACAGCGAGTAGCAGTGCTTATCAAATAAAACAAGACTTTCCGGATTCTACAGACGGGCTGTATTGGATAGCAAATTCAAATATAAATAGTGGAACACCTTTTAAGATATATGCTGATATGACTACCGATGGTGGCGGGTGGACGTTGATTATGACCAATGCATCAAGTAGTGGTTGGACCTATGCGAATGCTATTGAAAGAAATACGGGTACCCCAAGTATTACTGCCAGTTATTCTATTATTGCTTGGGCAGACGAAATTAAAAGAAGCGCTAGTGGTTTTCAATATATGATTGATGCAGGCACAAGAGGTACACATGGTGCTATTTGGACCGCTAATGAGCGCTACAGTTTTGTAAATTCAGACAATACACAAACGGAGGTAACCATAACTACAAAATTTGGTACTTGGAACTACCACAATGGTAGTATTGAAGAACGCATGCCTTGGTATTCTAATTCCCAAGGGCTTATTACAACAAGTATTAACCCTAAGGATATGTGGTGGGGAACGTTAATTGCAACCTCAGGCTGGGATCCAACCCCTTACATGAACAGTGATTGTGGTGGTGACGGCTGCTTACCAAATCCAGGTATTATATGGTACTGGGTGCGGTAGCTGGGTCTGTTTAGAGATCTAGAACTAGCTGTTTTTTTAACGGGACTATTGCCCAAGTATTCATCTATAGTTTAGCATTTACCACCAGAGAAATGAAACAAAATTTTTATGCAGTAAAATGAAACCATACCCTAAATTAAATACGAATCTTAAAGAATAAATACAAAAAATCTAATACTATAAAGTCTTTTGTAACTTAATCTCATTTCGTTTTATTTTAAGTAATCTTAAAGTTTACACCAGACATTTACTATTGTGGTTACACTAAAAAAATCCTATAAACAGTACGTTTACAGGACTTTTAATTTTTTAACTAATGCAGAAAGGAAGGGATTCACTTCGTGCGTCCCAAATAAAATCTTAGCACAAGCATGAAAACTAAAAAGCTTCGCTTTTCTATCTATTTATTTTAAAAAAGATTTAAAAACAAGTTTTTATCTTTTTTAAAATAAACAGCTATTTGACAACGACAACAGTTTTCTTTTGTAGAAAGGAAGGGATTCACTCCGTGCGTCCCAAATAAAATCTTAGCACAAGCATGAAAACTAAAAAGCTTCGCTTTTCTATCTATTTATTTTAAAAAAGATTTAAAAACAAGTTTTTATCTTTTTTAAAATAAACAGCTATTTGACAACGACAACAGTTTTCTTTTGTAGAAAGGAAGGGATTCGAACCCTCGATACCGTTACCAGTATACTACCTTTC
>Ga0307488_10002817_pt1 | contig 14614 bp, 12 predicted proteins | sample SB02metaG_FD_202248 | JGI IMG/M metagenome (GOLD analysis project Ga0307488, IMG submission 202248) | Sea-ice brine microbial communities from Beaufort Sea near Barrow, Alaska, United States - SB 0.2 | ecosystem: Environmental > Aquatic > Marine > Coastal | place: USA: Alaska | collected... | reverse complement strand
TTGTTTATGTCGACACTAATGGAGAAGACGGTGTAGCACCGAGTTTTGGCACTACAATTGACAGACCGTTTAAAACTATTAAGCATGCTGCATACAACATTGAAAATGGTTACTTGCGTTCAAATGCACGTAAACTAATTGAAATAAACAGAGCATTTCTTGCAGACGAAGCAGTAGAATGGGTAGATGCACAAGTTACAGCAAATGCCGGAACGCCATTTACTAGTTCGTTTACTTATGATCAAGCGGCTTGGAGAACATACTTAGGACGCTTGGTAACTGCGCTACTTTATGATTTAGGTCATGGTGGTAATGAAGAATCAAGAAAACTAACACTGGCAATTTATAACGCAGGCGAGGTTACAGGTAAAACAGCAGAATTTGTAGCAGCAATAGAATATTTAGAAACAGTTATAGATGCTGTAATAAGTAATGTTGCACCGGCAGCTACATTCGGATCATTAACTAGACATACGGATGCAGCACTTATAGAAGAAACAGATGCGCAAGGTATTATTGGCAATCTTATAGACATACTTACAGCTACAGTAACAGCAGGTGTTACTACTAATGTGCCTACAGAATTACAACCACAAAATACTATCTTTGTAAAAACTGGACAACTTAATGAAGTAGGTCCGATTGTAATTCCAAAAAATACAGCATTAGTTGGAGACGAATTGCGCTCTACTAGAATTAGTCCAGCTGGTGGATTAGTAGCAGGAGCAGATGTAGCATATAGTTTAGATGGTATTTCTAGATTGCAAGCAGTTATAAGTCTTGCTGTTACTAACCCTGCCGGTATTACTAAAACCACAGGCAATGCATTAGATCCAATTGCAACACATGTTGTAGGAGCTGGCGCAGCTGGCACAGCAGCCGCTGGAATTGTACAAGACATATATGATCATATTGACTTTGAAATTAATGCTACAGGGACCAAACCAACACTAACAGGTACAATGACAGCATTAACTTCAACTGATTATACATATGCAATTGAATCTATTGAAGCAAACAGAGAATTCTTAAAAGCAGAAGTATTAAGATACATTGCAGTTACATACCCTTCATATACCTATAACACAGCAGCGTGTGCTAGAGATGTCAGTCGTTATATCGACGCTGTACAATATGACCTAATTAACACAGGAAATTACAAAGCAATTAGAGCAGCATCAGCATATGTAAATTCAGTATCAGGCTCATTAGACAAAGATATGTTCTACTTACGCAATGGCACTGGATTTAGAAATTGTACAGTAACAGGTCTAACTGGTTCGCTAGGCACAGCAAATGCATTGGGCACCAAACGTCCAACAGCCGGCGCCTATGTATCACTTGATCCAGGTTTTGGAACAGCTGATGAACACGCTTGGATTACTAATAAATCGCCGTATGTGCAAAATGTAACTACATTTGGTACAGGGTGTATTGGACTAAAAATTGACGGAGCACTACACGGCGGCGGCAACGACTCAATTGTTGCAAACGACTTTACACAAATTTTAAGTGACGGTATTGGCGTATGGTGTACTAACTTAGCAAGAGCAGAACTTGTTAGTGTGTTCTCATACTACGGACACATTGGTTACTTGTCAGAGAACGGTGGCAAGATCCGTGCTACAAATGGTAACTCATCATATGGTGATTTTGGTACTGTTGCTGAAGGCGGTGACGCTACAGAAACTGCTATAACTGCAACAGTAAACAATCAATCAACTGAAGCAAATGTTACTAATGTATTAACAGACGGAAATAATGTTCTTACCCTTGAATATGCAAATGCTGGTGTCACGTATACTAGTGGTGCTACAACTATAACTGTATCCGGCGAAGGATTCGCAGCAGCAATAGGAACAGTTAATGTTAATAACGGCGGCGTGTACGAAGTTAGACTAACTGATCCAGCAACAAACTTTGGCGGTGATGGATTTGTGGATGCAACTAATACCGGACAAGCTGGTACAGCAACACAGATTACATTAAGTAACACTGATGTTAGATCAAGTGCTGCATATGTAGGAATGGCTATATGGATCGTAAGTGGTTCAGGCGCAGGACAATATGGTTATATTGATACTTATAATAGTGGTACAAAAATTGCAACTGTTAAAAAACAAAGCGACGACTCTGCAGGATGGGATCATGTTACAGGTATAACACCGCTTGTTGCATTAGACGACACTACTGAATATTTAATTGAACCAAGAGTAACATTTAGCGGCGGCGGCGTAACTGCTTATGCTGATATTGCTAAAGCTCGTGCTAGAGTGTCTGATGAAAAGGTTATAGAAATACGTATTTGGGATTCAGGTAATGGATACTCAAGTGCGCCTACTATGACAGTTACTGATCCGAACAACACTGTGGAAGTTCCGCACTTAGTTAGAATTGGTGACGGAGTATTAGGTCAGCCAACGTGGACTAATAGAGGTACAGGTTTTACAACAGCACAAGCAGAAATTGCAGGCGATGGATATGCAGACTTGTACCAACCTGGCGTAACTATAGTAGTTGCAGGAATGAGTGCAATACCGCAGGCAGGCGCAAACATTGAAATAGCTGGAATAGCAGGCAAATATTATAAACTTGTTACTGTTAGAGAATTAGCTGGTGCAGGGCCGTATACGGCAACATTACAACTATCACCGACTATTAGTATTACTGAAGCTCCTGAACACAACGAAGTAGTAGAAATGCGCATACGTTATAGTCAAGTACGATTAACTGGACACGATTTCCTAGATATCGGCACTGGTAACTTTGCAAATACTAACTATCCAGGTGTTCCTTTGACAGATCCAGATCCAACTAAAGAAACAAACGACTTGGGCGGCGGCAGAGTATTCTACACAAGTACTGACCAAGATGGTAACTTTAGAGTTGGCGAATTGTTTAGTATTGAACAAGCAACTGGTATTGCTACTCTTGATGCAGATGCATTTAATATTAGTGGCTTGCAGGAATTACAACTTGGTGCAATTAGCTTAGGAGGTACTAATGCTACTATTACTGAATTTAGTGTAGACGGAACGTTTACTGCTAACAGTGATAATATTGTTCCAACACAAAAAGCAATTAAAACTTATATCCAATCGCAAATCGGCGGCGGTGCAGGTGAGCTAAACGTAAACCAACTTACTGCTGGTAATATAAGAATTAATAGTGATACTATTACTAACACACTAGGTGAAACGATAAATATAAATACTAGAACTAACTTCACAGGCGGCATCAAAGGTGATCCTGTTGCAATGAATATGTTCTTATCAAACTAACGGAGAAAGTTTAAAATGGCTACAGGAAAATTAGGCGCAAACGATTTAGCTGCCACAACATTAACTACAGTATATACCTGCCCAGCGGCAACATATGCTGTAGTATCGATAAATATATGCAATCGAGGTGCAGTTACAACTGGCATTCGAATTGCAATTGCAGATGCAGATACCCCGGGTGCAGCAGAGTATATTGAATACGATTCAGAAGTATTTTCAAAAAATGTACTAGAGCGTACCGGAATAGTACTAGCAGCCACACAGCGTCTTGTTGTTTATTCGACACAAGCCAGTGTTAGTGCTGTAGTAGTAGGTATTGAAACTGTAGCATAAATACATACGAGAGGATATTAATTATGGGACGATATACAAGCAGTGTTACAGGAACAGCGACAGAAATGACAGCTGAGTTTGTTAACTCAAATAGTGTTACAAACGCTGACGGATTTCTTACATCATATGTAGCAAACAATATAACATATTCAAATATTACATATGTTACTGATTCTGGGGTTGCTGCTGCTTATGGCGGCGAATACCAAAAAGTTAATAATTGGACTGAAGTTAATAACCTTACTAATGAATCACAAACAATTACAGTGAACTATGATGCTACGACAGGTGAAGTATCAAGTCTAAGCATAGCATAATAGGAGATTATAGTGGCAGATCCGGCAGTATATAATACAGTACTTAAAGAAACTAAAAGTATTCAAACAACAACCCAGGAAACAGGATTAGCAGCGGCGCTTGCGGGACTATCAGACGATCCAGCAAATCCAGCTAATTGGAGTTTAATTCCTTTAATACCAAGCCCAACAGGGTGCTTGTGTGTGTGGAATGCTTCAGACAGATTTGGGTGTGGTTGTAATTGTGCATGGACAGTGCCAGCTGGCGCATCAAAAGTACAATTCCAATTATGGGGTCCAGGCGCATTTAACATGAATGGAATGTGTTGTGCTGGCAGCCCTACAGGTGCTTCTGGCGCCTTTGCATCAGTTATTGTTGATGCTACTCCAGGAGATGCTTATACGTTATGTTCAGGTTGTGCATCGTGTTGTTACGGGTATTGCAGTCAAGGCTACGCCTACTGCGGCAGTCCGTCGTACGTTACCGGACCAGGACTTACAAATTTATGCGCTCAAAGTGGATATTCAAGAATTTCATGTGGTATGAAAGATTTACATTCAAGTTACGGTCAATGTAGATGGCGCGGCGTTCAATCATCTGAGCAGTCAGGACCTTGTATTTGCGCATCTGGAACATGGTACTGTTTTGATAACAGTTGTGCATCCTGCGGTGCGATTCCGTTTATTCCATCAAAGGAAAATCTTTACTACGGTTCTGCTACTACTGGAACAGTATACGGATTACCAGCAGTATGGGGCGGCGGTTGCTTTGATACAAACCATTATGGATATATGATATCACCGCCAGTTATTGGACCATGTCACACAGCACAGCCAAATTCATGCTGTTGTTATGGGTTTAGTAGTGGTAGTTGCTGCGGCGGGTGCCGTTGCAAAGCAAACGCAGGACATAGATGTTATCCAGGCGCAGGTGCAGAGTACACGCATATGATGGGTGGATCAATGTACTGGTCAGGCGATTATGGCCGAGCAGGCATGGTAAGAGTAACTTGGTGTTAAAAGGAAAATAAATTATGGAAAAAACATTTACAGTAAACGTTCCAGACGATCTTTGGGTAGATCTTTGGACAGAAGAAAACACAGCAGAATACACATATAGTGGACCAGAATCTATTAATGTACTAGTGGCGTTAACCGACACTTTTGAAATTATTAGATGGTCTGAAGATGCAATTGAAGGTGCAAATGAAGATACAGAACAAATAGTAGTACTTGATGCAAATACGCATACTAGTGTTGCAAAAGCTTTGCAAGGTTCAGTTTCAGATTATGAGTATACATATACTACTATTACAAATCACGATGATTCAACACACGACGAAATGAGTAATCCTCAGATAACTGATATGTACGAAGCGTCTTGGACACCAGTAGGTGGGTTTGAAATAGTAGCAATTATTAAAGAACCAGAAACAATGAACGAACGAGTTGCAAGAGAGCGTTTGGCATATGTTGTAAAATATGACAATGCTTATGATTATGATGATGCAATTCAGGGAGTTATTGATACATTTAAAGCAGCAATGGCAACTTACCTAGCAACAATGGCAACGGTTTATCCTTGGAGATATGTAACAATTGACGATACTGTAATTCCAAGAATTCCAGCATCGTTAGTAACAACGTTCAATACTTTGCCCGAAATATCTTAAGGAGATCTAAATGAGTGACGTAATATTATATGCAGCAATTATCGAACGAGATCGATTAAAAGACGCAACAGCCGGCGGCACGACAGCACTTGATTACTCACAGCCTACTCCGGGTGGGTATCCGTATGTCTCTGGTGCTGGCGCAGATGGCGCTGGCGAATTTAATTCTTGTCCGCAAATTGTAAAGGATTGGATCACTGGCTTAACTCCTCTAGTTTGTCCAGCACAAACATACGGATTTAAAGTATGCGGTAGTTGTTGGAGATGCGGAACTAATTGTAACACTACTATTTGTTCAGGCGTGTCAAACATTCAGATACAAATGTGGGGACCAGGAAGCGGTACAAGCGGCAACTGTTGTTGCGGCGGATCACCATTTGGGCCAAGTGGCGCATACATGGTAACGCAGTTTTGCGTAAACCAAGGTGAAACATATTGTCTCTGCGCAGGCTGTGCATATTGCTGCTGGGGCGAACAAACTACTCCAGGAATATGCGGATCACCAACTTGGTTTAATTCAACATCCGGTATAAATGCATGTACAGACAGTGGAATTAGTTGTTTCTGTTACTGGAACGAAGATTTAAATTCTAACTCTTCGACTTGCGGGCACAGAATACCAGATCCAGATCAAGCAGGCGGCACATGTAGTGCAAACAGATGTAGCGGCTGGAACTTCTGTTACGACGATTACTGGGATGAATCTTTAGCTTGTCACGCATTTGCTAGTAGAACATCATTCCATTTAAATAGCAGCGCAAGCGACGGCAGAACTATTACAAAATATGGGTTAAATGGCCTTTGGCCTGCACATTGTACAGGCGGTTCAGGTCAATGTTTACACGGTAGTTCGGGTTACTCAACTCCGGTATTTGGATTTGAAAGCTGTGTATGTAACGCAACTTATACTGGCGCAGATCAGAATGAAGGACTACGCGGATGTTACTATAACGCAGCAAACGGTTATCTTAGAATACCAGGAGCAGGTGGTTATCACACATATAGTTGTGGCGGCGGCAATGGCTGTCAAGGTGACTCAGGACGTATGGGAATGGTTTGCGTTAGCTGGGAATGCGATTAAAGATTGACTTTTAAATCATTTGGTGTTATAATTTAACAAAGGACACCAAATGATTAAACTTTTATTTCCAACACCTATTAATATATCTACCCTCAAAGAGCCTACTCATCTAATATATGATGAAGTAGGCTTTCTTTTGAATAAAGGTTACACAAATAAAGTAATCAGCGGCGTCAACGGCGATAGAATTGATATTACAAACGAGTTTTTTGAAAAAGAAAATCTTACTTATATCCCAGCTCTTTTAAATAACATACAAAAAAATATATTATCTTTTTGTAAGGAAATTTGTATTAAGCCTCAATATATAACAGAATCCTGGATTAATATTAATCCTACTAATTCTTATAACAAAAGACATTGTCATCCAGGATCAGTAATAAGTGGTACATATTATATTAAATATCCTGTAGATGCAGATAGTCCTATTTGTTTTTATAGAAGCAGAGAATTTTCAGATTATGGATGGGCATATGCAGCAGATCGTGATGTTGATGAATTGAAATCTTACTATTCGCACCATCCTTGTGAAAACGAATTAATAATGTTTCCCAGTTATTTGGATCACGATGTAGTTTCTAACCATAGTAACGATAGTAGAGTATCTTTAGCTTTTAATACTTCTCCGTAGTCAGATCTGTCCAATAATATTAAAATATACAATAATTAATAGTATAATGTTTACCTAGGAGTACATATGAAAAAAGCATTTTTTATTAACGGTGGAGCTGGCCGTGTGTTATGTAGTATACCTGCATTAGAGTATTATAAAGAACATACTGATCCAGATGTTGTAATAGTATCAGAAGCTTGGCATGAACTGTTCTTATCTTCAAAATTGCGAAATAATATTTGGCCAGTAGGCAGTAAAGAATTATTTAAAACTGTTTTAAAAGATAGAGAAATTATTAGTCCAGAGCCTTACAGACTAAATGCATATTTTAATCAACGTGTTAATTTAATACAAGCATTTGATATGCTTATTAACGATGTTGACGAGGAAGTAGAAAGTAAGCCTATAAATTTAGATCTTGGAAAAGCTGATCAAATATATGGCTACAATTTAGTAAGTCAAGTTAAACAACAAATGAAAAAAGATAAGGTTGTTGTATTCCAACCATTTGGAAGTGGTGTCAAAATAGATGGTAATTTTGTATTTGACGAAAGTGGTCGTAGTTTTGAATTATCAGATGTGTTTAGGATAGTCGATGACTTATCAAAAGATTATGCAGTAATATTAATGACTAACTTAAAAATACCAACTGACCGACCAATGGGGGCCGCTATACCGGAAGGCGCTAGTTTACTACAATGGACAGGAGTTGTTAATGCTGCTGATTATTTCTTAGGTTGTGACAGCATGGGACAACACTTTGCGCATGCATTAAGAAAACCTGCAACAGTGGTTATAGGATCTACTTTCCCAGAAAATATAAGTTATCCAGGAAATAAAGATTTTACAATTATTGATAACGGAAAAGAAAACAGAGTCTATGTACCTTATAGGGTTACAAGTGACCCTGCATCTGAAAGACATAATGAAGACAATATGATTTTAAACGATGAAAATTATAAAAAAATTATGAACAGTATTACAGATAAATTAGGTAAACCATCTAGCGCAGGATCTCAACTCCCTTTAGCAAATAATATAAAACCAAACTTGTTCAATACAAAAAAAAATAAAAAAGTAATAGGAGAAAAATAATTATGTCATCGGGATATATTTTAGGAATTTCAAGAGGACACAACGCAGGCGTATGCTTGCTTAAAGATGGTAAAATTGTTTTTGCTAGTGAAGAAGAACGATTTACCCGACACAAGTATGACGGTGGCCCATTAGCAACAATGTTAAAAGTAAAAGAATACACTGATAAAATTGATGCACTTGTAATATGTCATACTACAACTTTAGATGACGGTCCAAAAATAGAATATACAGGAGATAATCTGTATTCAGGGTTAGCTAGAAAATTAGGATTAATTGACAGAAGAACTGACATACACAACCATCCGCAAGTTATTGATGTTTCTAGTCTTCACCACAGAGTTCATGCAGCCTGTGCATTTTATAGAAGTGGTTTTGATGAAGCAGTAGCAGTAGTAATAGACGGCGCAGGCTCTGCAACTACAGGTCAAACACAAGATGGCAATGTTTTACTTTGGGAAGTAGAAAGCATTTTTGATTGTTCGTATCCTGATAATATTAAAACTCTATATAAACATTTTGGATGCAGAGATCCAATTGTTACTGCTATTAATCACAATACAGATGGAGCTCAGTTTGGAGAAGAAGGCAACACATTTACTTCTGTAGTATCAGGACATGCTGGCATAGTAAAAGTATATGAAGCAGTGACACAATATTGTGGATTCCAAGCTATTGAAGCAGGTAAAACTATGGGACTGTTTCCTTATGGTAAAGAAAATAGTAATATACCGAAACTGTTTTTAAATAATACTAAAGTTCCACTAGCTGATAGAAGTCTTTTTATTCCTACATATCCAAACGCTGCAATAGTAAATCATGCCAATTACGATGAACTATCGGATAGCCCAACAGGAGATGATCATTCGTGGACAGAATATCAAAATCGAAGAGATTTAGCATATGCATGTCAGACACAAACACAAGAACAAGCATTAGATTTAATTTTAACTGCTGTAAAACTGTCAGGTAAGAAGAAAGTAGTGTTAAGTGGTGGATACGGTTTAAATTGTGTAGCAAACTATTGGTATCTTAATAAACTTAATGAAGAAGGTATTGAATTATTTGTCGAGCCTATATCAAATGACGGCGGCACAGCAATTGGTTCGGCATTACTATATTATTACGCTACTAGTCAATCAACTGAACCGTTGTCGAGAGAAATCTATCTTGGACCACAATATAGCTATAATGATGAAGAGATTAATAAATTAGCAGAAGAATATAATGCAATAGTCACTGACGCAACAGACGAAGATGTTATTGAATTAATGACTAATAAGAATATTGTAGCAATGTTCCAAGGTCGTGCAGAAAATGGACCACGTGCATTAGGCAACAGGAGTCTAATGTTTGATCCAACTTTTGAAGACGGTAAAGATTTTGTTAACGGAATTAAGCACCGCGAGTATTTCCGGCCATTTGCAGGATCAATTCTTGCAGAAGATGCACACGAATGGTTTGATCTGCGTGGCATGGAAGATAGTCCACATATGATGTATGCTGTTAACTGTCAACCAGGCATTGCTGAAAAGATTCCAAGCATTATTCATGTAGATGGTACATGTCGTATCCAAACAGTTACCGAAGAAGAGAATCCGTTTTATTATCGTGTAATTAAAGCATTTAAAGAAAAGACAGGATGTCCAATTATCTTTAATACTAGCTTTAATTTAGGAGGCGAACCACTAGTCGAAACATTAGAAGATGCGCTTTGGACACTAAGTGAAAGTAAGATTGAATATCTTTATATGCCAGAAAACGGTAAATTACTTACAGTTGGTAATTGGAAAATTGCGTAATACAGAAATTGTTGAAGTTAGGGTAGATAAATTTCTAGTATACACTTCAAATAAATTAGACGGATACGGTTATCAGACAGCATCTGATGCCGTATCCTGTATTAATCACTTTTCAAATGGAAGAATATATAACCATTGTTTAGAATGGTGTGCAGGCCCAGGATATTTAGGATTTGGAACACTTAGTCAAGGTTTAACAAAAAATCTTACATTATTAGATATACACGAACCTAATAAGATTGTAGTAGAAAAAACTATAGATAAAAATAATCTTAATGATAATGTAAATTTTATTTTATCCGATAATTTTAAGAATCATAATACAGATGTAAAATATGATTTAATAATTGGAAATCCACCACACTTTACTTTTTCTCCTACTTATGGAAACATTGATCCAAACGAACACCGAAAATTTAAAGATGAAAACTGGAATATACACAAAGACTTTTTTAAAACAGTTAGTAATCATATAACGGATGATGCTGATATCATATTAATGGAAAACACAAAAGGTAGCAATCTAGACACTTTTGCAAAAATGATTGAAAGCAATGGATTAAGAATTGAAAATTATTGTTTAAGTGTAACCTATCCTGATAACATTTGGTATATACATATTAAAAAGTCTTAAATTATAAATTCTTCTTTAAACCCTGTAGTTAAATCTAATACTTGTTTATGCTTAATAGTCTGAAATAGTTTTTCAGATAATATAGGATGATTACAGTTAGATATATGTCCTTCTCGAGGATCCACTCCGTCAATTCGGCCTTTCCAATTTAGCCACGATTCCATACTTCTACCCTTTACTTCTTTGATGCACGGGTCGAGCAAACTGCCTTTTATTGTAAATTCTTTGTTAAGGAAAAATCCTTCACTTTCAAAGCCAGGAAGTATTAGTAAATTTAAATTATTTTGTTCTTTTAAAAAATTCAATCCATATAGTAACCACTGAAATCTTATAGAATTCTGAGGATTATCTGTCAAGTGTCTAACATAATGATCAATTGCAATATGTTGACTTTTAGTAACATATTTTTCCAACGACGTTCCCATGTTGATATTTCCTACACCTTCGTTGTCTGTAAAAAACCATTGCCTATCAGACTGGGTAGCAATAAAAATAACAGTGTCTGTTTCTGAATTTATCATATGAGAACTACTTATTAATTGATGATAAATCCATTCGTTAGCTACGCCGTCTTCGCACACATTATAAAAATTTTCATGTCCTAGTTTTTCTGTAAGACTCCACATCCAGTGCCAGTCTTTAAGTTCGTCACCTGATCGGTGAAATGTTCCGTAGCTATCGCCAAAAATCCAAAGTTTTCCATTTTTCATAACAATACTTATATCTTACACGAGCATAAATACTATAAATTGGAACCATGAACATGATAGATATTACACGATACTTTAGCAAAGGTTTAAAAACTAGCATACAAATGAAAGATAATGGATCGTTTTCACACAACGGTCCTTGGAAACAAGTGTATACGAATACTCAAGTTGCCCGATGGCATAGTGGAGAATTTTCAAGTGCGGAATTTACTATTAGCATTGATTATAGCACAACTCAAAAAGAAATTATAAAGTGTATAGTATGCAATAGCGCAGATTATGCAAGTTTAACTGTAATTGGAAGAAGTAATCTAGGTACTAATTTAGTAGAATTAAGTGTAACTGCAAATTCGTCTTATGTAGATTTACTGATTAATCCTGCAGATGCTGCATACAGTGGTGCTAAGTTTATACACACTGCACAATATTTTAGAAATCAGAATCCACTAACTCCGTAATGTTGTTAATTGATAAATACTGTAGATGGAGTAATATATGTCAACAATAGTAAATGCACCGTTTAGGTCAAAATATGGATTTGAAAGTACTGGCTTTGTAGTAGATAGCTTAGGTAACATTTCTGCCAAATCTATTAGTTTAGTTGATGAAGCTGCACCGGTAGAAGACTCAGATCTTCCTGCTGATAGAGCATTTAGTGAAGTTGGTGGTAATTTTAGACTAAGTGGTAGTGCAGCTGATAATCCAGGATTTATTGTTTTTCGTACTAAAACAACAACAATTGATCTTGATTTAACTACACTTACTTTTAATATTTATTCAGACGCTGGATTCACTACCTTGTACAATACAGGATTGATACATAGCGACGGCGACTCGGCAGCAGATGCACAAGGTAAAACATCCGGAAGAATTGCCTGGACTGTTGCAATAGAAGCACCTAATACTTTATATTATGCAAACACGTCTGGAACTGTATCAGGTACCATTACAGTTGAAAATGCACCTAGCGCATTTAGTGAACTTAGTGTAACTGGAACAACAGCAAGTACTAGTACAACTACTGGCGCACTTATAGTTGCAGGCGGCGCAGGCGTAGGCGGAGATCTTAACTTAGGCGGAAATTTAAATATACAGGGGATTGGTATTCCTGCATTATCGTCTGGCACGAATTTAGATTTGTCAGCAGGGAATAAAATAGTTATAAAAATTAACGATGTATTGTTAGGAAGTATCGGTGCAACCGGCTCTGCACTTCCGGTAGTTGATACTACTATAAATAACACTACAATAGGTGCAACAACACCGACAACAGCAGCGTTTACTTCAGCTACGGTTAGTAGCGAACCTACTGTTAACAGTGGAATAGCAAACAAACAATATGTAGATCGCACAGCGGTAGCATTAGCAATAGCATTTGGATTATAAAACATGGCAAAAACACAAATAAAAAATTACGTATTTAAACCAGGCTTAGGCGCTACAGGCAGTTTATATCCTAATGCTTATAGTTTAATAAATGCAAACAAATCATTTATACAAAAAGAAATGAGTGCATACATTGCAGATAAAGTAGCAGCAGCCGCACAATATAGCCCCACAGACGCTACGTATGCGCCCGCTACTGGGGTATTAGAAGTAACGATAGGCACACACAACTTTAACGTCGGAGATGCGCTGCTGATAGCACAAGCAGGTATTACGTTTAGGTGCGCATTAGATGGTAACGCAACACTACACCCGTATCCAAGAGTAACAGATCCTGCTTATCAGAAAGCACTTACAATCACAGCTAAAACTGCAACTTCTGTAACAGTTAATGTAGGCATAAGTTCAGATACTAGTGTGCATACTTTTGAATCAGCAACAGCAAATGCAATTAGTGACGTATTCTTTAACTACACAAATACTAGTGTATTAAAATGTGAACGCGATGTTGGATATGTTGTTGATGCATATTTAAAAGATTTACGTTATGGCGGAAATGAAAACGTATACAATACTATTAAGTATTACTGGGATCAAACAGTTGCACAAGTAGACGGAGATCGCGGCGCAGAACTTTCTGCACACAATTTTATTGGTAGATTAATTAAAGATTATATTCTTACTAAAACATCTTATCCTGCATCTAATACAGAAATTACACAAACTATAACAGGAACTGCAAGCGAAACTACCGCACAGTTTACACCAACTGGCGCGACATATACTCCTACAACAGGTACTATGTCTATAACAATAGGCACACACACGCTCGCAGTAGGTGACGAAATACATATTGCGCCAGGTGGTATAACATTTACTTGTGCATTAGATGGCGGAGCAACATTGCATCCGTATCCAAGAGCATTTGGCGTTCCGAATACGAAAGGTAAAGACCCGTATTATTACGCACCAATTACTATTACATCAGTTACGTCAACTACAATTACTGTTAGTGTCGGCATAAGTTCAGATACTAGTGTACACACGTTTGATAGTGCAGTTGCAAATAGTGTAACTGCTGGACCAAGTGCTAAAGTTAATACCTTAGTGTTTAATACTGTTGATGTTATATCTAATGGCCTTAACGCATTGCCTAAATTTATTCCTACAGGCGTAGGCACAATTAAAATACAAGGCAGATATGATTTAGATCAATTAATATTAATTACTAATGTAACATCTAACGATATTATATATAATTTTAGCGCACCGGCTACTGGCGGCTTAGTTAGTCTTAAAACTGACAAAATATCTGAAGATACAGATTTTGTCAAATATTTAGAAACAACTGATGCTATTACAACGATTACTTTGAACTTTGATACTTCTCATCATTTCCCAACAGATGAACTGCAACTTTTTGTAGAAGAATTAGAAAACGGCAAAAGTGTAGTAACTACTAGACCTTTTGATTTTGGTACAGATGCAATTGAACGTTTGAGAGTTGCACAACCTCAATCAATGCTTGACGCTGACTTTGAATACGGATTACAGCCTACTAAATGGGCAGCTATTGCAACAATGAGAGGGTATCCTTCGGTTTACGAAGTACCAGGAACAGATACTCCAGTTTTATCAGTTGTAACTGATGCAAGTGCAGGCACAGATGGAATTGGTCAAAGTTTGATTACTGTAACTACAGTCGGCCCA
>Ga0307488_10002815_pt1 | contig 14622 bp, 22 predicted proteins | sample SB02metaG_FD_202248 | JGI IMG/M metagenome (GOLD analysis project Ga0307488, IMG submission 202248) | Sea-ice brine microbial communities from Beaufort Sea near Barrow, Alaska, United States - SB 0.2 | ecosystem: Environmental > Aquatic > Marine > Coastal | place: USA: Alaska | collected... | reverse complement strand
GGGTCTTGGGGGATCTCAGGGGTTGTTCAGGGTGTATTTTTTGGCAGAAACGGCTCAAGTTGAGCTGAGTTGTGGACGAGTGTAAGCCCCTGACAAGGGGGCGCGGGCGCAGGTGCGAATGGACACCCCTCGTGTTACCCAAAGTCTGGTAACCCCCAGGGGGCCCGGCGCCCGATTCGTCGGCGTGAAGTCACAGAACCTGGTCATCGTCACCGCCGGCGGGGATTGGACGACGCAGGAGTCAGACCCCTCGGCGTTGATTGAAGTGCTCGGACCCGGGGCCTTGGCTCAGAAGGCGGCCGAGGGCGACCGGGATGCTCAGTTCAGCCTGGGGTATATGTGGGCGAGTTCGGCACCAGCTGCGGCGGCAGGCGAGCTGGACGCGGCCGGCAGATCACCGTACGCCAAGGTAGGGTTGGACTTTGCACCTCTTCTAGGTACTAACTTCAGTATATCGGCAGACTAGTACAGCCTGTATCTAGATAGGAGCTACGCTCCTGTCTGCACCTCACTCTTGACACGTGGCATACTCAAGCAGAGCGACGCCTAGATACCCGAGGGACATGATAAACGGACCTCCGGAACGTCCTAGTCGGCGTAGTCGTCGTGCTTGAGTGCCTGACTATCCGGTCACTCGCCGGATGGACAGGCGTCGACGTTGTTGTCACCTTATGACCAAATGACTCATTTGCGGGTGGCAACCCTGGGCGGAGGATGGCATAGCGCTGATGGAGAAGGCGGCGGGGCAAGGGCAGGCGTACGCTATGGTTGCATTGGTAGGTCGGTTCAGGTTGAACCTATGGAACCCGTGTTGAAAGCGCCTGGGATCCAAAGCTCTTGAAACTAAAAATGTGATGAACCGCTTACAAAATTTGCTTTCAAATTCAACATGCGCCTCTACACATTGGGAGAGGTTCACCACGACTTCAAGGCAGGCGCTTACACTCGTCCACTTCTCAGCTCAACCTGAGCCGTTTCTGACACAAAACACACCCTAAATACACCCTGAACAACCCCTGATACTCCTTAGTACCGCCTGACACCTCCTAAACAACCCCAAAGAACCCCTGGATGCACCCCTATCCCACAGAAAGCGCTCAAGTTGAGCAAAAATGTGGACGAATGTAAGCCCCTGCTTGAAGGAACACGAACGAGCCATGCAGTGGCTGATTAAGGGCGCCGAGACCGGGTTGCCGGGAGCGATGCACAACTATGCGTGCTATCTCGACCAGGGACACGGCGTGGCGGCGCCGGACCAGCCGACGGCAGTCACGTGGTACACACGTGCGGTAGGGGCTTACACTCGTCCATGTTTAGCTCAGCCTGCCCATATTGAGCTCAGCCTGCCGCTTGCCGTTTTGTCGCTGACAAACTGATGCCACCCAGCATATCCCACAAAACAGCGCCTACGTTGAGTCTTCAAAGTGGACGAGAGCAAGCCCCTGCCACGCGGCCGACGCTGGGTTCGGAGAGGCGGCGCATAATCTGAGTAACGTCTACGATGTCGGCCGCGGTAGGGTCCATTCCTGCCGCGTCATCCTCCATCCTCCAAATTTTAGTCCAGATGTGTGTGCACCTGCTGCCGCGTTTGGGCATCTGACAGTGTTGCAGTGGGCGCTAGAGCACACTTGCCCTTGGAACGAAGAGACCTGCCGCACAAGCCGCATCGGCAGGCACTTGAAGGACCTGAGGGGGGCTCGTTTATTGAGTCAAACGGCATCACATGACGTGGCTTAGCATAATCTGTCAGGCCCTAGGGCGCGGCGTGACGCGGAGCAGGCGGCAGGCAGGGGCTTACACTCGTCCACCTTTCAGCTCAACCTAAGCCGTTTTCGGCACCTCCCCGTGTCCACCTGTCTAATAGGCTGGGGGAAATCATGCACCCGACGTATGCCACAAAGTGTGCTTAGATTTAGCCGAAAAGTGGACGAGTGTAAGCCCCTGGCGGCAGGCGATGGTGTGGAGGCGCAGGGCTGGCGACCTGGTAGGGCGGTGCAGGTTGCTAGTATCAAAACCCGAGCTGAAACTGCGCCTGGTTTCAGCGCCTGAAACTAAATTGTGATGAACCGCTTTCAGACTGTGCTGACAACTTAACTTGCGCCGCTACAACCTGGGCTACGCCGACGCGTGCTTGAAGATCGCATTCTCAATGTACATGGACCGTCCATGTAGGGCCTGGCAGATGTAGCTCGCCCCGCCATCGACACGCATGTCGAACCCTCGTTTCCTGAGTCAAAGTCTCTTCATGGACGCTTCAATTGGGCTCCCTCAGGGGGTCTAAATAGGGGGTATACTGTAGGGTTTTGATCGTTAGACTTGAAGAAATATCAAACGGACACGTATATAATGATATCATGTGACGCGGCGAGCAATATATGCCAGGCCCTACCAATCGATGCCCGCGAGCTGGGGCACAAGGAGGATGCCGCTGCCGCCGCCGCCGCCGCCGGGTTCGTCACACCGTCTGGACACGACGTCCCCCCGGGTGTCTTCGCCGTGATAGCATATTGGTTGAGTAAGGGGGGCTATGATTCCAAGGAACAGATCCTGGGCTTTCGCAGCAGAGCGGTGGAGGGCGCTATGTATTGCTACAACGAAGGGTGCGAGGTCATTGGACAAATGAAGGATTTCAAAATCTGCCCGCGGTGCCGGGTCAACCGGTACTGCGGCGCCGCGTGTCAGAAATGGGACTGGACAACGGGTGGGCACAAGTTGACGTGTGGCACATTCGCAAGCCATGTAACCAAGTAAAGAAAATGCAGGTCTCCGCTTCCGCTCAGCAGGGCGTAGGATGTGTGACCAAAGAACGGATAGACCACACCTCCTGAGGCTTGAAAATTATGTATTACTCGTTAAATAAAAAATCATAGCGTGACGAGAAGGACACCACCTCCGACCCGCTCACACCATACCCAGCTGTGTGCGGGCAACCTCCATAGTGACGTCTCGCGAATACAGCCGCCCGGCGGCCGGCGCCCCACAACAGTCCCCTTTGCAGCTGAACGCTCAGAAGCATCTCCGAGGCATTAGTAAGATGCATGCCAGTAATCTCAGGATTCAGACGACATAAAGCTGAGACGGGGAGTCGTGTGGAGCCCCGCCGGTGGTGTCGCCGCGGGGGCACACGCGCCCGGTGCCTCGGAACACAACGCACTGGATCGCCGCTGGCGCATGGAAGGCGGGCCCGGCTGGGACATCACAACTCGCCACGTCACAGCATGCTGCGGAACTCGAGAAGTGAGCGTTCAAACGAGCTGCTAAGTGATGTGCCGTGCATGCTCGCTCGCCATACTTTTACCCTTGCGCTGGTGTGGGCGGGATAGTGGTCCTTTTCGAACCATGCGGTCCGGTCGGACGGAAAACGTGCAGGGTGCCGGCCGCTCAAGAAAGGAAATCTTCTTCATAACCTAAAGACTTTTTTGGAGGCCCCACTCCATCGCGCTTGCCTCCCCAGAGCGCCGCACGCACGAGCTGTAAGCGCCATGGCGGAGGTCCCCTGCTCCGGAGCCGCGCCTCTGTCGCTACCGCCTGAGCCGCCCGCGGCAGAGGGCCACGGGGGCGGCGCCGCCGACGACGGCGACGATAACAACACTTTCTCGCAGCTGCTCGACCTGCTCGAGAGATTCCCTGACCTCTTTGCGCAGAAGGTGCTGCAGCACTTGGACCCCATTGACCGCACCTTCCTCGCGCAGGCGGGGGGCGCGTGCCGAGCGGCGGTGGCGGCCTCCGATCTGCCGCGCGCGGGGACGAGAGAGCAGGTTCGTGGGAAAAGTTTGTGGGTGGTGACGCACAAGCTCTGTGAGTTTTGCACGTCCGTCGAGCGGCTGGCCTGGGCCAAGGCGAGCGGGTGCCCGTGGGTTTGGGAGACCTGTGCGCTCGCCGCTCGGGGCGGGCGTCCGGAGGTACTGCAGTGGGCGCGGGCGAACAACTGCACGTGGGAGCAACGGACGTGCTCCGCCGCCGCTCAGGAAGGACACCTGGAGGTGCTGAGGTGGGCGCACGAGCATGGGTGCCCGTGGAGCACGTCCACGTGTTCGCAAGCTGCGTCGGACGGGCACCTGCACGTGTTGCAGTGGGCGCGGGCGCACGGCTGTCCTTGGGACTCGTGGACGTGTGCGCTCGCCGCAGCGGGCGGGCACTTCGAAGTGTTGTGATTGGCGCGGGAGCACGGGTGCCCGTGGGATGTCTGGACACCTGCACACGCCGCTGACGGCGAGCACCCTGGAGTTGCACGCGGGAGCACAATATACCTTCTCGGCGACATCTGACTAATGTCACGTTGGAGAGCCGCATGGGGCGGACATCAGGAGGTGAAGCGGTTGTCGCGGGAGCACAGGTGCCCGCGCCACATGACTCCACAGCACGGACGTGTGCATGCGCCGCCACCTGCAGTGGGCGCGTGGAACGCGACGGCGTGTGCCAACGCCGCCGCGGGCGGGCACCTGACGGTGCTGCAATGGGCCCTCGATGGAAGGTGCCCCTCGCACGTGTGAAGTCGCAACGCATGCTTGCAGCTGCGGCGTGACCTTGTCCAGCACACACACACCGATCAGCTGCATAACATACGATTTGCATGACAGTATGATACGAGACTGCATGAAACGTGAACTTCTCTGGAATAAAACTAACTACATCCACCGCAACTCAGTGACGCACATCTCGCTCCGTGCGCGCCACAGTCACCGCCCCCCTACTATGCCGCATCATATTGACCGACATATGCGCTTAACTATAGATGTGCACCCGCACACTCTCCGCGACCTGCTCCCCTACCTTCTCTAAGTAATACTTCACATCTTCACTCTGGGTGTTAAGTGACAGCATCCTCGGGTGTTACGTCACAACACCCCGGGGAGTTACCCTATACACTCGCCAGGTGTCACGTCACAACAGCCCCGGATGCTAAGTCACACATCCTCGGATGTTACGTGACAACGATCCCGGGGGTGTACACCACACAATCGCCAGGTGTTACGTCACAACATCACGAGGTTACACTATACCATCACCCAATGTTACATCACAACAGCCCCGGGTGCGCCTTCTTAATGTGCACTCGCACACTCTCCGCACTCAGCCTGCACTCACGGCCTCGCATATGTTGCTCGCCACGTCATAGGATGCCAATTAACTCAATACCCGAGAGTTAAAGATGCGTGTCAATGATGTGGTAGGCAGTCCACAGCCGGGCAGATATTGCTCGCCACGTCACGGGATGCCAATTGACTCAATACCCGAGGGTCTAAGATGCGTGTCGATGACGTCGTAGGCAGTCTGGCTAGGCAGATATTGCTCGCCACGTCATAGGATGCCAGCTGACTCAATACCCGAGGGTTCAAGATGCGTGTCGATGACGTCGTAGGCAGTCTGGCCAGGCACACTGTTGCTCTCCACTTCGTAGGATGCCGTTTACTCGTGTCTCAATAAACGGGTGGTCACAATGCGTTGGATTAGGTGCCGGGCAACATGAGCAACCCTCAACCCAAAACAGGCTGCGTAGTATTGGCAAAATGACCCAACAATCGATCCGACTCGTGCGAAACAGCCCAAAATCGAGGGGGCGGGTTGACTGGATCTCCGGCAGCCCTGCCCGCACTTGGCGGCGCACTTGGGGCAGGTGCGCGGCTCCGGGCGCGAACTCCGGTGCGCAGGGACCGGCCGAGTGGGGATACTTGATTATAAGTTGGTCGGGTGGATGAGATGGAGCTTGCGGGAGGATGCGACGAGTATGTACAGGTAAACGGGTGCGATGTGAGCGGGTAGGAGTGGGCGGGCTCCGGGCCCCGGGCTTAGGGTTTAGGGTTTAGGGTTTAGGGTTTGGAGTTTGCCCCGGGCCCCGCCGGTGGTGCACGGACTGGGAGCCGAAGAGGTGGCGCTCGCGGGCCATCAGCGCCTGCATGTAGGGCCTGGCGAATGTTGCTCGCCACGTCACCGAAACGGCCTTTGAACCCTCGTTTCTTCAGGTACACGGCATCATATGACGTGGCGAGCAATAGGCCGATTTCGGTATATCGCTTCCGGCGACAAGCGCTGACGCTTTGCCCGCAACTCTGTATGGGCATTCAACCTGGCGCCCGCTTTCCCGCGCAGAGCGCTGACGCTTTGCCCGCAACTCTGTATGGGCATTTCACCAAGACGATATACCGAAATCGGCCTATTTCTGCCAGGTCCTACCTGCATGAAGCCGTCGTTGGGCTTGGTCAGCGGGTGCGCAGCCTTCATGCCCGTCAGATAGGGGCTTATACTCGTCCACTTCTCAGCTCAACGTGAGCACTTTCTTTGAGTTTCGTTGGGTTCCTGCAGTAGATATATGGGTCATAACCCGTCACGGACTAGACACCGAACGGCTGATTCACCAAAACGGCATAGGTTGAGCTGAGAAGTGGGCAAGGTTAAGCCCCTGCCGCCAGCACATCCTTCAGCGACGTCGAAGTGCTCTCCATCAGGTTGTAGCGGCGCAAGATGAATTTGAAACCAAAGTTTGAAGGCAGATTATCACATTTTGGTTTCAAGAGCTCAGTTCCAGGCGCTTTCAACGTGGCTTTAATAGGTTCAACCTGCACCACCCTACCAGGTACTGCGCGATCACCGTGGCACTCCTGCTCTTCCCTTCAAACCGGGCCAAACAAATACACGCTCGCCGCGTCATAGGATGGCGTCTAACTCTAGAAACAGGGTCAAAACACGATGGAAGGCAACACATTATACTTAGGGATGCACTGCGCGATGACCGTGGCGGTCCTGCTCTTCCCTTTCAACCGAGCCAAGCAACACCACGAGCACGCATTCAGATACCAGTACTGGGCATTGGGCGTGGGGGCCTGTCTGGCGACACACACGAAGTTGCTCATGCAAGTGCGGGGGTAGGCTATGGGTGAAATGAGGAGGATGAGGTGCATGTGTATCGGGCCAAACAAATACATGCTCGCCGCGCCGTACGATGGTGCCTGACTCTATAAAAGATGGAAACACGCAATGGAAGGAAACACATCATGCTTAGGGGGTGCACTGCGAGCAAACAGTCAGCTGCCGGGTATGATGAGCAGGGGATGCATGTGCACCGGTGCACTACGAGCAAACAGTCAGATGCCGGGTATGATGAGCAGGGGATGCATGTGCACCGGTGCACTACGAGCAAACAGTCAGATGCCGGGTATGATGAGGAGGAAATGCATGTGCACCGGTGCACTACGAGCAAACAGTCAGATGCCGGGTATGATGAGGAGGAGATGCATGTGCACCGGTGCACTACGAGCAAACAGTCAAGAGTCCCCCCGCCTTCGAAGCAGTGCACCAGCACGTTGGCGCCCGGCGCGGTCAGGGCGGCGGTGATGAACTCGGACGCGGCGGCGAAGTGCGCTCCGATGTCCTCCGTAGCCACGTCCCTGGCAGGAGGGTCATTGAGAACAAGCACTTGAACCGAAATCGGACGGCGGGTTGAGCCAAGCGCGGGTGGCCATTGTGCTCCCGCTCACGTCTTCGGTTGCTCGCCATGTCACGTCTTCGGTTACCGTGCCCGTATGACTTACATTATGGGAAATTGCTGATACAGACGCACGGACTCGGTTCGTCGATGCACCGTCGATCGAGTGCTTGTTCTCGTGACCCCCCCTACAGGTGTTTAGAGTTCAGGGTTCAGGTTTAGGGTTTATGGTTTAGGATTAGGGTTTAGGGTTTAGACCCCCCCAACCTGGCGTCCACCCGGTAGTACTGGAACTCCCCCGGGTGCGCGTCCTCCAGGCAGGGGCTGACACTGGTCCACTTCTCAGCTCAACCTTAGCCGTTTTGGTCAGTGCGCCGTTTTGTGTCCAGTTTGCGACGAGTTCTGACCCATCTACTGAAGGTACCCATCGTACACCACAGAAAGTGCTTAAGTTGAGCTGAGAAGTGGACGAGTGCAAGCCCCTGCCTCCAGGTCGTTGGTGCAGTTGAGCACGTGTGTCACCCCAAGCTCCACAAGCGTGTGCCGCGCGTTGGCCGCCACTCAGGGGCTTACACTCGTTCACTTCTCAGCTCAACGTGAGCACTTTTTGGGGATATATCTGCCGAGAGGGGTAATCAGGTGTCCATTATGTGGGGTCAGTTGCCCGTTATAGAGGGGTCAAATGCCCATGATAGGGGGGTCCGGTGCCCACTATAGGGGTGATTTCGTGACAAAAACGGCGCAGTTGAGCTGAGAAGTGGACGAGTGTGAGCCCCTGCCGCTAGAGCGCCGCCAAGGTACAGGCGCGGCGCCACCAGCGACGGGCACGCGGTCTCGCCCGCCGCCACGATGCATTCGCTGCGGTGCGTCAGGTGCGACAGTCTCACCTGCACCGAGGGCCCGGCAGATATTGCTCATCACATCAGTGGATGCCATTCAACTCAAGTAATGAGGGTTAAACATGGCATCCTATGACTTGTTGCTGGGGCCGCGCAGAAATTGCCCGACACGTCATAGGATGCCATTCAACAACTCAAGACAATAGGGTTGAGCATGGCATCCCATCACGTGTCACTGGCAGTATGCAGCAGCCCCCACCCACAGCTCGTAGCAGTCCACGATGTGGCAGACAGTGGCCGCCACGTCATAGGATGCCATTCGACTCACAAACGAGGGTTAAACGTGGCATTCGATGACGTGGCGAGCAGTATCTGGCAGCCCCCACCCACAGCTCGTAGCAGTCCACAATGTCGCGGCCGGTGGTGCCGTCAAGGAACCCTGTGTCCATGTTCCCCAGCCCGCGCCGCCGCGCCCACTCGCCGCACCTCTGCCGCAGCTGCGCCTTGTCGTCCTTCATGACGTCCGGGGCGTATGGTCGCAATCACCAAAAATACGATGTGGCAATTGGTCAGATGACCAAACTGACATTCCCCTGTGTTGATTCAACGGTGATGAAAAGTTCGCCACCTCACCTCCCAGTCCACGAGCCACTCGCTGACCCCCTCGTCCCCCTTCGCATCCTTCTGCACCTTGCGCAGTCGCAGGGTGCCCTGCCGCGCCAGCGGCGAGTCCGGCACACTCTTCAACCCGCCGCCCCGCCCGGGTGTAGCGGCGCAAGTTGATTTTGAAAGCAAAGTTTGAAGGCGGTTCGTCATATTATAGTTTCAAGCGCTGACTTCCAGGCGCTTTGAACTTGGGTTTCAAAGGGTCAACCTGCACCGCCCTACCCGGGGGTTTCGATGCCCCCGTCTCCCACTTGCAGCGCGTTGTTCTCGGGCCGCGCAAACAACCCGGGCCCGCCCCACTTCCAGGGTCAGATATTGCATTGAATTCGATGACATTCATAGACAAGCCCACGTTCGTAAATATGTATTAACTCAAGACGTCTTGCGTTAAAATGTCCGAAAATTACATTTTCGAACGTTGGCTTGTCTTCAAATGTCATACCATGTGAGCGCCTGAGAACTCGATAAATGTGACTCAAATCGTATTGCTTTCAAGTGGCAAGCATTTTGTGTGTGAACCTACCAGCTCCACCGAGTCCGGCCGACTTCTGGCGTGCGGTGTACCCGGAACCATGACCCCGCCCCCGTCGCCGGGAAACGCGAAGGATTTCACCGGAATGCTTTTGCTCGGCGAGGAGAACCGAACGACGCGCCCCGGGCCGGAGACCAGGGGCTTCCACTCGTTCACGTCACAGCTCAAGTTGAGCAACTCCAGGACACATTCATGATTTAAGTTGGGTTATACGGGTGACAGAGGAGCTCAAGTTGAGCTGAAATGGGAACGAGTGTAAGCCCCTGCCGGAGACTATCTCCGTCTCGCCCGTGCTCTTCCTCGCCTCGCGCGCTCCCAGGCAGGAGGGCCATAGGGTTTAGGGTTTAGGGTTTAGGATTTATAGTCTAGGGTATAACGAGAGCAAGCACTCGAACCGAGATCGGAGCATGACTCACCTTCACGGCGAATGCTCATACAGATGCGCGTACTCGGTTCGTCGATTCAACGTCAGTCGAGTGCTTCTATACGGTCCGACCCCCTCTGCTTTAGAAAAGTGAGGGGTAGATCAAGTGCAACTTATTTGGTCCAATTTTGTATTTGGTCCGATTTTGAGGGTCGAACAACTATAACTCAAGAAACCCCTTGAAATGGTCGATCGGCTCGGCCGGCGAGTCTCGGAATCCGAGACTCGCACACTGAAACCCCAAGTTTCTGAAAGAGGAGGGGGTCGGGACGAGTAGTTGTTCTCAATACCCCCCCTGCCAGGATAGCCTTGGCCGGCGACACCTTGAGTGGCGAGGGTTCCAACAACCCCTGCTCCTTGGCGAAGTCCACCCCCTCGGCGCCGAGCTCTGCCGACGCGGCCTTGGTGAAGCGGCGCATATTGAAATTGAAAGCAAAACTTGAAACCAGTTTATCGTATGTTAGTTTCAAGCGCTTAGTTCAGGCGCTTTCATCGTGGGTGTGATACGCTCAACCTCAGGGCCTTACATTCGCGGGTATTCCGGCCAGCGAGTCACGAATATGGTTCGTTTTCGTTTGGTTCAGCCGAGTGAGTGTAGAATATGGTTCGTATTCGTTTGGGTCAACCTGCACCGCCCTACCTTCGCCGCCGCCTCCTCCGCGCGCATGTCGTCCATATCCTCGAACAACACCCGCAGCGTCTCGTACAGCGCCTTGCCCAGGCTGTCGAACAACCCCTTCAACTTCGCAGTCAGCTCCACTGCATCCCGCACCCCCGCTTGAAAGCGATCCGTGAGCTTCTCGACGTCCGCGGGCGCCAGGCCCATGGCCGCCGCACCCGCCTCGCCGCCCAGGGTGTAGCGGCGCATGTTGGTTTAGGGTTGAGGGTTAGGGTTTAGGGCTTAGGGTTGAAAGTAAAACTCAAATGCGGTTTGTCACGTGTCAGTTTCAAGCGCTTAATTCCAGGCGCTTTCAATGTGGGTTTGGTAGTGTCAACCAGCACCGCCTTACCAGGGCCTCCAGCAGCGCGGCCGCGGCGCTGGGCCGGTGGTTTCGAAGCAACTCGATGAACTTGGGGACCTCCTTTGTGTAAGGCACCGCAGATATGGCTCGCCACGTCATAGCATGGGCGTGTCATAGAATGCCTCTTGAATCAATAAACCAGGGTTTAAACGAGTTGGATGATGTGGCAGGCAATGTGTGCCCGGCCCTTCCTTTGCGTCGGCGCGGGCACGCATGGCGGGGGGGCGCCGGGGCACCGCCTGGTCGATCGCCACCACAACCTTCGGCGGCCGCGGCCGGGCCGGGCGGCAGGGGCTCACACTCGTCCACTTTTCAGCTCAACCTAATCCGTTTTGGTCACACCTCCCCGTGTCCCCCTGTCTAATAGACTGGGGGGAAATCATGCACCCAACGTATCCCACAAAATGTGCGTACGTTGAGCCGAATGGTGGACGAGTGTAAGCCCCTGCCGGGCGGGCCTCGGCCAGCGCGGCGGCGGCGGCGGCGGAGTTGGCGGAAGTGCCGGAGTGCCGCGCCGTGCGCGGCTCCACGGGCGATGCGGCGGCGGCGGCGGCGGCGTTGGTCGTGGTGCCGGAAGATTTTTGCACGGCGAGGTCTCCCAAGTCGCGGTCGCTGCCGACATATAGCGGCGCAAGTAGGCCAATTTGAAAACAGTTCATGAAATTTTAGCTTTAAACCCAGTCTCCGCTTTTGTAAAGGAGTGCCTGACGGCCCTCATATGGTTGGTCGAGAAGATACCGGTACGCCCTCGACCAATCATATCAGGGCCTTCAGGTACTCCTGTTCAAAAGCGGAGACTGGGTGTCAGTGCGAAACCAAGCGCGGTCAGGCTGAGGTCAAGCTGAGGTCAAGCTGCAGCGCCCTGCCGATGCTACTGGTGCTGCTGACGCGGCGGTGGCCGGCGCCGTTTGGGCGGAATCCGCCGTTGTGTGGCGGCGCAAGTTGAAGATGTAAGCAAACGTTGAAAGCATTTTATGGTATACCAGTTTCAAGCGTTGGAACCATAGGCGCTTTCAACACGGACTTTGATACTGTCAACCTGCACCGTCCTACCATTGGATATCCGCCGTTGCGGGCCGCCGCTGTCGGCCAGGCCACCCGAGGCGAACCCAACCATGCCCCCGCTATTGCTCTGCTGCTCTGACGTCGTGCTGCTATGCTGGTCGTCGTCCCCTCCGCCGCCGCCGCCGCCGCCGCCAACTCTGCCAAACAGAAGGTTTCCTGGGTTCAGGGCCTGACACTCGCTCCCTGACTGTATGCACACAGCGTACCGGTGCACCTGTGTACTTTTGAGCAAACAGTCAGAGACATGGGAAGGGAAACAATGAAATGGCCATGCCTGGGTTGCCTCGCCACGTCAGCCGCTGACATGGCAGCCGGTCCGGATTACCCAACAGCATGTCCAACACAAACACGCGCCCGAGCGCCTCCGCGGTTTCGCCCGCCCGCTCCGCCGCGAATGCGCCGGCCCCCGCACTTTCCGGCGAGCTTGCACTACTTGCTCCGGCGCCGGCACTACTCATCAGCTGCTTGCCGTGCACGTATTCCATGACCAGAGCGGCCTGGTGGCTCTGGAGGCAGTACCCCAGCTGTGGCGGCGCAAGTTGAATTTGAAAGCAAAGTTTGAAAGCGGTTCCTCACATTTTAGTTTCAAGCGCTTAGTTCCAGGCGCTTTCAACGTGAGGTTCACATGGTCAACCTGCACCGCCCTACCCAGCGACTCCGCCGCCTCCGTGTCGTCATCGAATGTCCACTCCGCGGAGCCCCGCTGCGCCGCATGGAGCGCCGCCGCCCACTCCCGCCCCGCCTCCGCCGCTGCCCCGCCCGCCGCCGCAGCCGCTAACGCCGCCGCGCTCGCGCCGGCGCCTCCCGTGCCCTATTGCCAAGGCCGCACCTTAATACCCTTCAAGCTCAACTCAAGTATCATAGTGCCATACTTCGATTTTATCGGCATTAAGGATTGTCCTTAGCCGAGTATTATCACGACTGCTGAGCTGACAGTGTGGTCACGAGCTCGATCCCTGAAAAGATACCTTTTGAGGTGTTTCGTGGGATCACTCGAGTGGTGACAGGGACACGCGGCTGAAAGTACAGGCTGGAGTAGTACCGAGGGCGGGCCATGCCTTGCGAATGAGGCGCGTGGCCGGCGCGTCCACCCCCAGGCTGTAGCGGCGCGAGTTGAATTTGAAGGCTACAGTTGAAAGCATTATATCACACTTCAGTTTGAAGCGCTCAGCTCCAGGCGGTTTCAACCAGGAATTCATAGGGTCAACATGCACCGCTCTACCAGGCTCGCCGCGATTTCAAACGCGAAGTACTCCGACTGCGCCGCCAAACGGTTCGCGCAGAACTTGAGCACCAGCACCGTCTCCGCCGCCGCCGCCTTGCCGTAGCGCCGCAAGTTGAAATTGAAAGCAAAGCTTGAAAGCAATAGGCCGGTTTCGGTATATCGCTTCCCGCGCCAAGCGCTGACGCTTTGCCCGTCACTCTGTATGGGCATTCAACCTGACGCCGGCGTTCCCGCGGGGAGCGCTGACGCTTTGCGCGCAACCCTGTACGGGCATTTCACCAAGGCGATACACCGAAATCGGCTCATTAATCATATTGCAGTTTCAAGCACTAAGTGCCAGCGCTTTCAACAATGGTTTCATCGGTTCAACCTGCACCGCCTTACCTTGGCGTGCAGCTGCGGCGACACCGCGTCGTTGTTGAACAGGCAGAAGAAAACTGCGCCACCAGAGTTTAGCGACACGCAATGCATGCTCGCTGCGTCATGTGATGGCGTAAACCCAATAAGAGGGAATCCAAAACGGTTGAGGACATCTACTGGAACCGGTACCCCGTGATTTATTATAGTGAACGACGCATGATGGTACCAGCCTGACGAGTATAGGTAGGTCCGAGCAAGGGAACTTCCCATAGTTTTGGGGGGTGGATTCCGGTAAATAAGTATTTGTCCCTTTTCCTGAGTTAACTCGTCGAATCTGGAAATCCACCTGTAAAGCGCAACAGGCGCCGTCATAATAAGGTTTCGACCGTTTTGTCGTTCGCAGTGTGAATTCATGAATTACGAAGCAACTGTCACTCCGTTTTCAGCTCGATTTCCAAGAAGCGCGGTCGGAGAAGATGGAGATATTCCTGGTCAACGCATCCCAAATCCCCCCCCGGAAACTATGCGAAAAAGGGCCAGTAAAGTGAACCCAGAATTTACAAGTTAACAAACTGTAAAAGTACGTTAGGGTTTAGGGTTTAGGTCTTAGGGTTTAGGGTTTTGCATTCACGAGACGACCCCTCTAATAACCCCCTAATACCCCCCCAAATCTGATAATACCCCTCTCAACTGGTAAAGTATGGGGTCACTTTACCGGCCCTTGCTCGGACGTGACAGGTTTGGGATCCGGTAGGTGGCGACCACTATCGCTCGTGCCTACCCGAGTTGACATCCACGGCGTGGTGCCCAAAGCCTCCAAACTTCCCGACGACGCCCGGCCGCTCCTCCCCCACCGCCTCCGACTTTATCACTCCGCACAGGTTGCCCCAATCCACCCCCCCGAGCTGTAGCGCCGCGAGTTGAAATTGAAAGCAAAAAGATTGAAAGCAGCTCGTCACATCATAGTTTCAAGCACTGAGACCGTATGCGCTTTCAACACAGGTTTTGATAGTGTCAACCTGCACCTCCCTACCGAGCGCGCTGCCGCCCCCCGCGCTGGTGCCGG
>Ga0307488_10002814_pt1 | contig 14622 bp, 26 predicted proteins | sample SB02metaG_FD_202248 | JGI IMG/M metagenome (GOLD analysis project Ga0307488, IMG submission 202248) | Sea-ice brine microbial communities from Beaufort Sea near Barrow, Alaska, United States - SB 0.2 | ecosystem: Environmental > Aquatic > Marine > Coastal | place: USA: Alaska | collected... | reverse complement strand
CACGTCATAGGATGCCATGTTATAACTCTAGAGGGACTGATGGATAGTGCTCGCCACGCCATGGGATGCCATTCAACTTGAGAAGGGACTGATGGGCAATGCTCGCCATGTCATAGGCTGCCGTTTAAATTAAGAAACGGAGGTTCAACACATGTTTGATGACGTGGCGAGCACTATTCATCAGTCCCTAAATGACGGAAACGCCACAGGAGCAGTAATCGTAACGTTGATCAGCGGGACAGAGAAATACGCGTGCAAGCCATGTCCTCCCGGCGGCAACTGTTCCGGGCTTGGTATCGAAGACATCGGCGCGTTACCTGGTTACAGCCGAGTGAGCCGCTCCACGACGAAATTCACAGGCTGCACAAATCCAGTCTCATGCTTAGGAGGCAGGGAATTACACTCGTCCACTCGTCAGTTCATCCTGAGCGTTGTTGTCACTGACAGTCTGATGCCCCTAAATCCGTACACTTGTCCACTTCTCAGCTCAACCTGAGCCGTTTTTGACTAGAAGTTGGTAAGCCGACAGGGTATTCCATAAACAGTGCTGACGTTGAGCCAAACAGTGGACAAGTGTGTGCCCCTGCCAGGAGGAGTCGACAGCACTTGTCTTGCCGTCAACGGCAGCGGTCACACCGGGACGCTGTGCGAGTCTTGCCTCGCTGGATACGCGTACCCTTCGGTCAACGGACGCTTCCCTCCTACATGCTCGTCATGCGGCAGAGTCGGTCTGAACGTGGTGATATTTCTGGCGCACTGGGTTGCGGTCATTGTCGTCATCTCGGGCATGGCGTGGTTGAATTCAAGGTAGGGATTCATGGATAGTGCTCGCCACGTTACAGGATGCCATTTATGTCAAGAAACGAGGTTTCAAAATGGGTTTGATGTGGACTGATGGATAGTGCTCGCCACGTGATAGGTTGCATGTGTATGCTGACGTGGCGAGCACTATGCATGAGTGTAACTCAAGAAATGAGGGTTTAAAATGCGTTTGATGACGTGTCGAGCACTGTCCATCAGTCCCTAAATCCCGGAAAGGCTCTGACGCGGTTTGTCTGATTAAGACGTTCGTGTCCTACTTGCAGACGATCTCGCTCGCGAAGGAGCTCGATATGAAGTGGCCAGATGTTACTGCAGGCAGGGGCTTACAATGTCAGCGAGCCGTGTTCAGTCCAATTTGAGCCCGGCACATGACCCATTGATCTTGTCACACGCTGCTGAAACCGCACAACATAACACCCAAAAGGTGATTACGTTGAGCTGTGCAGTGGACGATTGTAAGGCCCTGATTGCAGGGTACATGGTGTTCGTCGAGAAACTCAGTACCATCAATCTCAAGTCAGCTCCGGCTGACTGTGTGCTTGCGTGGGACCACTATTCTGCGACGGTATTCTACATCGTGCTGCCAATCGTCTTTGCCGGCGTGGCGATTATGTATTTCTCAGTCTTCCACTTCCTGGAGGCAGGGGGGTGATGGGGAACAAAGTTTCGACCGACGTTTAATTCTCCTCCTCCTCCGTGCGTCTGCATGAGCACTCGTCCAGGGGGGTTATTGAGAACAATCACTCGACCGACTTTGAATCTCTGCCTCCGCCTCCGTATACTCCACGCGTCGGTATGCGCATTCACTTTGAAGGTAAGTCATGCTCCGATCTCGGTCGAGTGCTTGTTCTCAATGACCCTGCCACCAGGACCAGAAAGACGCGGTCTCCAGCATGCGCCGCCGGCTTGGAGATTTCCTTGGGGGTGAGGAATCTGAGAAGGAGGAGGAAGACGAAGAGAATGATCGGTCCCCGCTGAAACGCTCCGATCACCTCAGGACGAAAAAGCGGCTTGAAGCGATGGACAACGCCATGTTTGGGGAGAACTGGCAAAGCAAGGCGTTCGATCAGGTCTGCATGGTAGGGCCTGACAGATAATGTCTACCACGTCATCCTCCACATTGTAGAGCTCCTTTCTTGAGTTGAATGGAATCACATGACGGGGTGAGTATGGCCTGACAGATAATACCTGCCACTTCATCCTCCACATTGTAGACCCTAGCTGCTTGAGTAACAGAATCAAGTGACGTGGTGAGTATATCTGTCAGGCCCTGATGCATGATTGGCGTCATGTTCCTGTGGTTCGTATATCCCACTCTGGTGCAGTATTTGGTGGGGTTGATTCGGTGCAGGCGGTTGGACGATGGGGTACACGTGTACCTCCGGGCGGACATGAGCATCACGTGCTATGACTCGGCGCACTCGGCGTGGTATGGCCTGACAGATATTGCTCGCCACGTCATAGGATGTGGTTTGACCCACGAAACGAGGGTTCGCAATGCATTAAATTTGGATGGCGTGCTAGGTCCGGACAGATATTGCCTGCCACGTCGTAGGACGTCAATTCAACTCAAGAGACGAAGGTTCGAAATGCGTTGGATGACGTGGCGTGCATTATCTGTCAGGTCCTACGGCGTGGCTGTTTGTGTTCTTCCTCTTCAGCGTGACGTACATCGGGGGAATACCGCTGGGCTTGCTCGGCCTGCTCGACAGCGAAGGCGGAGCCTGACAGATGATGCCTGCCACGTCATGTGATGCCAATCAACGAAAGAAACGAGGGTCTAAAATGTGGAGAATGAAGTGGCAGGAATGATCTGTCAGGCCCTAAGCGACTCAAGAAACGAGGGTCTGAAATGTGGAGAATGGCGTGGCGTTAATCATCTGTCAGGCACTAAGCGAAGGGAAGAATTGGACCACCCTGGCCATGCGATTTCGCGTGGGGTTCCTTTACAAGGGGCACGACTTGGATAAGACATGGTGGTGGGAGATGGTGGTCTTCGCTCGCAAACTGGCAGGGGCTTCCACTCGTCCACTTCTCAGCTCAGCCTGAGCCGTTTCAACGTCAGTGTGTATTCCACCAATATCGTGTGAGTGAGTGTGTGTGTGTGTATTCAAAAGTGCTCACGTCAAGCCGGAAAGTGGACGAGTCTAAGCCTCTGCAAGCTGGTGCTCGTTTTTATTGTGGTGCTGTTTTCAGACGCCACACAGTACGGCGGGTACGTGGCGGTGTGGCTGCTTGAGGCGAGCTTCATCTTGCATCTCCTCGCCAACCCGTACGCCAACCAGCGTCAGCACCGGCAGGGGGGTTATTGAGAACAAGCACTCGGCCGATGTTGAATCGACACCTCCTCCTCCTCCTCCTCCTCCTCCTCCTTCTCCCCCTCCTCCTCCGTATACTCCGTGCGTATGTATGAGCATTCACCCTGAAGGTAAGTCATGCTCTAATATCGGTCGAGTGCTTGTTCTCAATGACCCTCCTACCCGACTGGAGGTGTACGGCCTGCTCGCGTCGATCATCACGTTCAACTGCGGCATCCTGTACCTCGGCTTTGCCGATGGTCCGATTAACGTCCTCCTGACGCTTTGCGTATTCGCGGTGCACGGCAGGGGCTTACGCTCGTCCACTTCTTAGCTCAACGTAAACACTCTGTGTGGGATACCCTGGGTGGTTTCAGTAGCGTGCAACAAGACTGATGGGTTACCACTCGTCACAAACTCGACACAAAACGGCTCATTGACCAAAACGGCTTAGGTTGAGCTGAGAAGTGGACGAGTGTAAGCCCCTGGTGCATGGCGGCATGTGGGTGTTATTGGTGAAGAGCCTTCGGGAGGAGTTCGCCACCGAGGTATGGCGGTGCAGGTTGACCCTGGGTTGACCCCGTATTGCCCCCAGATTGATCCCGGATTGGCCCCAGGTTGACCCCAGGTTGACCCCAGATTGACCTCGAATTGACCGCGCTTGGTTTCAGCGCCTGTGGCTAAAACATGATGAATTGCTTTCAAAACTTGCTTTCAATTTCAACTTTCGGCGCTACACTGAGGGTCGGACGGCGATGATCGCTCGCGCGCAGCACGACATTCGACTCGAAGAACAAATCGCGGTAGGAACTGATGGATAGTGCTCGCCACGTCATCAAACTCACTTTGCAGCCTCGTTTCTGTAATTAAATGGTGCTCGCCGCGTCAGCAAATTCACTTTGAACCCTCAAAGGAATTGTGCTCGCCACATCATCAAATTCACTTTGAACCCTCGATTATTGATTGGTGCTCGCCGCGTCATAACACTCGCTTTGAACCCTCGTTTCTTGGATTAAATGGTGCTCGCCGCGTCATCAAACTCACTTTGGACCGTTGTTTCTTAAATTAACTGGCATCCTATGACGTGACGTGCACTGTCCATCAGTCTCTAAGTTGCGGATGAGTTCGAAGCGAGGGCGGCGACGGCGGATGGCGAAGAGGAGCGCAAGGCTGAGAAGCTGGCGCAGCTCAACTCCATCGCTGGTAGGGGTTGATGGATAGTGCTCGCCACGTCATCAAACGCATTCTGAACCCTCGTTTCTTGAGTGGCAATGGCATCCTATGACGTGGCGCGCCCTGTCCATCAGTCCCTGATGGATACCCTGATGGATAGTGCTCGCCACGCTATCAAACGCATATTAAACCCTCGTTGCTTGAGTTGGATGGCCTGCTATGACGAGGCGAGCACTATTCATCAGTCCCTGTTCGCTGGCGCGCACCTGCCGTTCGCCGACGATGACTTGCTGACGTCGATTGAAACGGGGACCGTTCCGGAGATCAGAGAGGAGCACACCAAACTGTCGGGGAGGCTCGACAGCTTGTGGGGCCAGGCAGACATTGCTCGCCACTTCGTCTGCCTCATTTGCACCCTCATTTTGTGGTTGAATGACATGGCAGCCTATGACGTGGCGAGCAATATCTGCCAGGCCCTGACACGAGGCGTGATGTGTGGAGCGCGCGACAAGCGGCGAGGGCGGGGAAGAAGTATCTGGTAGACGAAGCGCACCGAGGCACGGAGGCGACTGCTGCTGACAAATGGAGACAACAACGAGCTGACGGTGCTAGTGGCAGTGCAACGCTGCAGCCACGCAACGGCGGAGAGAGGACGACGTGGAAAGAAAAGATGGCAGAACGGTGAATGGCCTCTGCGGGATGTCAGGTGGCTGGGCGGCCAGTGAGGGTGCGACAGGTGGCGGGGCGGCCAGTCGGGACGTGACAGGTGCCATCTTTACCAGTAGGGGCGCGACAGGTGGAGGGGATGGCAGTGCAATGCTGCAGCAACGGAACGGCGGGGAGAGGCCGACGTGGAAGGACAAGATGGCACAAAGATGAAAGGCCTGGCCTGCGTGGGATGGCAGCCTCGGTTTTCCGTCCAATTAGTTTTGCTAGTTAGTTGATTAGTTAGTAGCCACCGATAGATTAGATAGCACGCCAGCGCCTTGGGGCTCGACGAATGTTAGTAAACAACTCATTTAGGGTACCCCGATTTGCGTTGCCTCGGTACAGCTGCGACGTGGACGATGCGGTCAAACAATGCCAAGGCTGAAAGGTGACGTAGCCCGGGATTCTGGTGGACTTTCCTCGGGGCAGCTATACGTCAAAGTATGAGAGGGCGACGCTGCGTTGACGAGGCAAAAAGACGGTGGTTGATTTTCCTCAGGGCAGCTACGCCTGCCTCTTTTATATTGGATATTGATATAGGTATTGGGGGGGTTTGGGGAACACAGCTAGTTACAGCTAATGGTGTTTAGGCGAGGGACTTGAGGAGCGCGTTGCCCTGGTCCTGGACGGTCACAAGGAGGGTCTGGGCCTTGGCCTGGTCCTGAGAGTAGGGCCTGGCGGACAATGCTCGTCACGTCATGCGGTGCCGTGTAACTCAAGACACGAGAGCCTGGAACGTCGAGAAGGCGAGGCGGGCAATATCGGTCAGTCCTACGCGGTCCGACCCTCTCCACAACAAGAAACTGAGGTGTCAAATCGCGCTAACACCTCGATTCGTCAAAATGGTCGATTTGAGGGGTTATTATCTCAGGCGAAGCGGAAGCCCGGTCAGCTGGGTGTCCGTCAGTTGTTCCCAGATCCGGGAACATCTGACTCAAACCCCATGTTGCTTGTGGTAGAGAGGGTCGGCGTGTGTAGTCCCCACCTTAGAGCGGATGGCGAAGTCCAGCTTCTCAATGGACTTGTACAACTTCGCAGCGTCGGCGGAGCCCTCACCCTTGGCGCCCACCAGGTTGTTCACATCGAAGCGCAGCGTGCCCACCTGCCGACAGGGCCTTCCACTTCTTTGCTTCAATTTCAGCTTGCGCCATTACATCTTTGTGGGCACTGTGGTGCTGTTTTCAAACGCCACGCGGTACGGCTGAGTACGTGGCTGTGTGGCAGAAGCTTCCGCTCGTCCACTGCTCAACATGACCCATTTCCATTACTGAACTGAGCCAACGTACCCCGCAAAAGTGCTCACGTAAGCAGGAAGAAAGTGGACGAGGGTAAGGCCCTGCCTGCCGGCGCATCTCGTTCGCCGCCTGGGTCCAGTACTTCTTGTCGATGTACGTCTTCATGTCACCGTTGAAGCGAGACTGCGGGAGGCAAGAGAGAGGCAATGCAAACGGGTTCAGTACGGGGGTCAGGAAGAAAAGGCTGGTGACTCTTTGTATACGCACTGAAGCGTCTCTCTCAACCGGGGTCAGTCAGTTTGTCCTCGCAAGCAACCTGTGGTTGAGACAACCGCAATGACATCACGGAGGGCGTAGGGGCATGCATAGCCAAATCAAGCGTTCGCACGTGTCCAAGGCAACCCTGTTGCCGCAAACACCACACTGGACGGCCCACTCGCGGACATAACACGCATTCGCACATGACCAAAGCAAGCCTGTTGCCACAACAACTGACCAGGCAACAAAGACCACGGGCCCACTCAACATATGGTGAACAGGCACAGGCATTCAAACAAGCGCACGTACCACAGACTCGGAGGCGCGGGTGAGAGACTGCTTGTTGGTCAGCTTCTGGAAGGCGAAGCGCGAGGCGCCAGCGCCCTTCGTGCCCTCGTCCAGGTTCAGGTCGCGAGCCTGCGATGAGATTGTACACGAACTGGAAGTCAGTAGGCGTGTTGATGGGGTGCGTGTTGGTGGGGAGCTATCACTTCGTGTGACACCATTTTGCCACCCAGGGTACCGCGAGTGTGCAGGGGTACACTGGAGGGAACAGTGCAAGGCCAGGAAGGAGGATGCGGCGAGTGTATATGGTTGCACTATCCGTATGAGGGAGCAGTGTGAAGCCAGGGAGGAGGACACTGGAGGGAACGGTGTAAGGCCACGGAGGAGAATGCAGCGAGGGTGTATGAGGCCACGGCACTTGACGCAGAGCACATCATTTGATGGTTCTTGCACGCACCTCGTAGATGAGCTGCAGGCCGGCCTTGTTGGTGACGCGCTGGTCGGTGAGCTCGATGGAGTTGAGCGCCAGGGCGGGGCCCGCGGACAGCACCACCGCGCCGGCCGCGAACAGCGACACCGCCTGTTGGTGAATGGAGGGAGCGGAATGATTGTTTCAGTGCGAGTGAGAGGCGAAGGCACCTGGGAAAAACCAAACCCCACGAGGGGATCGCCCGGTCGCGATAGCCCCCGAACGCAGTTCAAACCCGGCGCGCGCTCTCCGGACCGAGACTTCACTGCCGGAACCTGCCAGCGCTCGGCGCACCGTCTTCCACCCCCGCCGCGCGATTCTCCGCCGAACCCCGGGCCCGCCGCGTCCTATCCCGCTTTCCGTTCCATCCCGAACTTTTACACTAACACGGCCTTCTTCCTAGGACGGCGACGCCGACGCAGGCGTAACAGCGGAGAGGAAAGCCGACGACTGCAGAGTCCGCCACGGCGCGTGACCCCCCTGCTACACACGTCGCTGGCCACCCCATAGCGCGTCCCCGTGTCCCGTCCCCGTCCAATGGAACCCGCACGGACCTTGTTGGATTGGGCGGACGCCTTCACGACCACGCTCGCGCGCTTGGCGGAGCGGATCTGCGTCGACTGCGTAGCCACGGCCTTGCCGGCGAAGACGGAAGTTGACGCGGTCAGAGCCATGTTGACGGGACAGGTGGCGTAGGGTGACGGGTTTCGGGTGCGGGAATGGCGCGTAGATTGCGCGATGGCGAGTTTTCGCTCACGAAAAAGATTGTGTCCGGCTGTGCACTCGTCCACTTTTAGCCTTGCCGTGAGCACTTTTTTATTCTGTGCGGTATGTGAATTGATGGTCAAAACTGCTCAGTTTGCTTGAAAAGATCGTGCTCTTTCTCATTGGTCGAGAATCTGAATGGCAATTTGGATAATCTCCCGTGACTAGATTTAGGGTTTCAGGGTTTAGGGTTATCCATTTGCTGACGCGCGGGAGCGCCATTGCGAGGCCGCCGATCGTGACTGTCCCCCACCTCTCACTCGCTCCCACGAACCCTGACCGCACTGCAGGAGGCGGCGGCGCGCGCGAGTCGCCAGAAGCAAAGGCTGTCGCGACACAGCGGGCGGGGTCGCTCGGTCCGCGGCAGCCAGCAGTGAACGCGGAGGGGCCCTCCTCAACAAGAGCCCTCTTTCTTCGTCGCCGTCGCGTCACTTCAGCGGTCGCTAGGAGGAGTAGGTGGAGGAGGAGGACGGCCATAGCGTCGGGGACCTCCTCAGTCGCCGCCGCCGCCACCGCCATCGAACCGCCCGAGACGGCGAGCCACGGGGGCGACGGCAGCGACGACCGACTGCACTGGTAGCACTAGCCCGCTGCTCGACCTGATCAAGCGGCACCCCGACCTCTTCTCGAAGGGGGTGCTGGCCCCAACAGAACGCCCTTCCTCGGGCAGGTGGATAGCTGCTGAGCAGGAGGAGGAGGCGGGAGGAGGAGAAGGAGTGGAAAGGAGGAGAAGGAGGAGAAGAGCGAGGGGGCGGAGGAGGTACGGTCAAACAGATGTCGCCACGTCATAGGCTGCCGTTCAACTCAAGGATCGAGGGACTAACGTGCGTTGGATAACGTGGCGGGCCGGTCCAATACCTGCCAGGCCCTATATTTTGGTGCGTCCTCTCACTTTTATCATCTCACTGTGCAGGTGGTGGGGTGGTAGGGTGGGTTGCGGGCGGGCGCGAGGGAGGGGGGGAGAGCGCGCAAGGCGGGGGAAAGGAGCCCTGGCGGCCCTGGCGGCATCGATGCGCACCCTCCGCGCCGTGTTGGTGACGGGCATAGTCGCGGTCTTCCTACTGCTGTGCCGGGGCGTGTTCTTTTTGGGCTTCGACTTTGCGTCTCACCTTTCGTCCGAGGCGCCGCCAACGCCGATGACACCGGCAAATGTGCTGGCGGGGTGGGGCCTAGCAGATACTGCCCGCCACGTCATCAACACGCATTGCGAACCCCCGTGTATTGAGTTGAATGGCAGCCTATGACATGGCGAGCGATATCTGCCAGGCCCTAAGGCGCGGGTAACGGCAGCGGTTGTGGCGCTGACCGTGGCACCCTCCGGGGTAGCTAACCTGCAGCTAAGGGCCGAGCCGCCAGCAGGGACGAGTACGGCGCTCCCTGAGGCGGCGATGGTGGCGGTACACGTGGGGCCCAGCGCCGCCGCCTGGGTAGGGACTGATGGATAGTGTTCGCCATGTCATAAGATTCCACTTAAACTCGATAAACGAGGGTTCATAATGTGCTTGATGACGTGGCGAGCACTATCGAACAGTCCCCAACCCTGGGCCGACGCGGTGGCTTCGGGGCGACGCGGGTTGGATTCCATCGAGCGCCTCGCAGTCCAGCGCCTGGCGCGCGACGACGGCGTCGAGTTCGGCGGCGGGTAGGGGCGTACATTACACACGTCAATACGTCCACTTCTCAGCTTCACGTGAGCCATTCGTTGATTAAACCACTCTACGTAACCCAAAAGATGTGTTCACGTCAAGCCAAAAAGTGGAGGAGTGTGAGCCTCTGGTGACGGGCGGTACGCGGTAGACGCAAACGTGATCTTCGAGAACGGGGATGCCGCGCACACCGTCCGCACGAGAGCGGGGGTGCCGCTAACGTCGGCCGAGGTCGGCGCGTGGCTGGGTCTGGCGTCCGGAGCACTCAATGAGACCGTGCCGCTGATCGAGGCGTCGCGCGCGGTAGGGACTGAAGGGTAGTGCTTGCCACGGCATCCTGAACATTGTAGACCCTCGTTTCTTGAATTGCATGAGATCACATGACCTGGAAGCACCGTCCATCAGTCCCTAGCGCGCGGTGGAGCGCCAGATCATCGGCCCGGCGTTTAACGTGTTCTCGGGAATCTACGGCGCCGCCGTGAAGGCGAGAGGCAGGGGCTTACACTCGTCCATTTTAAGGCTTGACGTGCGCACTTGTTGAGGGGCAGGTTGGGTGGTCTCAGTTAATTACCGTGAAAAGAATGGCTCAATTTGAGCTGAGAGGTGTACGAGTGTCAGCCCCTGGCGAGAGCACTGCGGTGGTTGACGGAGTCGCCGGCACACGAGCGCATGTGGGTGCTGGAACCCGACGTGGTGTACACTGGCAACTCTTGGGCGGACCTGTTCAGGTAGGGTCAGATATCAAGATTGCTCACCGCGTCATGGGCTGCCTTGTAACTTCAACATGGTTTGCGTGTCGATGACGTGGCGAGCAATATCTGCCAGGCCTTATGCTCAGCATCTACGCGGACGACCCCGCGGATTTGATTGCCGTGAACTCCACGCTGGCCACGGGCGGCGCGATGTGGCCGCACGCGAAGACCTGCACGCTGTGCCGCAAAGGTGAGGCGGTGCAGTTTGCATCGTGTTGAAACCTGTGTACAGAGCGCCTGGGTTCAACGCTTGAATATGAAATACATGGTTTCAACGCTTGAAGGTAGTGTACGATGAACCGCTTTCAAATTTTGCTTTCAAGGTCAACCTTCAATTTCAACTTGCGCTGCTACCTGCACAAAGGTGTTGATGGGAAGTGGCAAACAGCCTTTCTTCCAGTGTTCAGGATCTCCAAGCGCCTGGCTCGAGACGTACTGGAAGGGCTCCGCGCGGGTAGGGTGCGACAGATAATGCTCGTCTCGTCATGGGATGTCATTTGACTTAAGGACAGAGGGTCTAAGTTGTAGATAATGGCGTGGCGGGCAGCATCCGTCAGGCCCTCCGCTCGGGCTCCACGGGTCACCACGAGGCTTACATCCCCACGATGTGCGAGCAAACGCCGGGGTGCCGGCAGGGACTGATGTATAGTACTTGCCACGACATCAAACGCATGTTGAACCCTCGTTTATTGGAATAAACGACCTTCTATGACGAGGCAAGCACTATCCATTAGTCCCTGGGTGCTGGTGGACCGCGCTCACGCAAACCGCAATCTATCGCTACCGCCCTCACATCAATGTCGGCGAGGTGAAAAGAAGCAAACGGCGATCCAAGCTATACCATCCCGTGAAGGATGCGGCAGTCTACACTACGCTGATGAATGTCACAAGCTACGCTAAATAGTTCCGCTCTCTCTATGACAATGACATCACGTTGCTATGATGAATAAATCCCGTTGCTGTGATAAAATAGATCCCTCATCTGCCTCCGAGCGCCTTCCCGTATACCGTTACTAAGCGCTGCAACACCGTCAGCTCTCCTGCCGGTTCACTTCCAATAAATAGACGCAGCGGCCAACCGCCGCGCGTGGCGTGCAGCTACCAGCAAGTCGCTAGAACCTAATCCGACAGCACTAGATGCACGTATCTACGACTCCCAGCGCCCTGTGGCTAGTAATGAGCCAACAGCGTCCCTGTCCAGCCACATCAAACTAGATCCTGATACTGCCCAATTGTGGCGCATCGGCCCGCCTTGCCCGACAGGATGATGGAACGCACCGTGCGAAGCTTATAAGCCAGCTCGTCATCGTCTGTCCCTCGTTGACTCACCGTCTCTTCGAACACTTCCAGAATATAGGGACTGATTGATAGTACTCGCCACGTCATCAGACGCATGTAGTACCCTCGTCTCTTGAGCTAAAGGCATTCTATGACGTGGCGAGCACTATCCATCAGTCCAGAGGATTCAAAATACGTCTGATGACATGGCGAGCACTATCCATCAGTCCCTACAGGAATCAGATCGTGGTACAGCGTATCCTCTAGATCCGCCATGAAAACGTTCATCTGGATCGCCTGCCACGTCGTCGCTATCTCCACGTACTGCTCGCGTGTGCTTTTGAGAAGGCTGGTCTCGGGCGGCGCCGGCGACTAGGGCCTGATAGATAATGCTCGCCACGTCACATGATTCCATTTAACTCCATCAACGAGGGTATATCATGTTGAGGACGACGTGGCGCACTAGGGCCTAAAATATCATGCTCGCCACGTAACGTGACTCCATTCAACTCAATGCACGAGGGTTAACAATGTGGAGGATGACGTGGCTGTTAACATCTGTCAGGCCATGCTCGCCACCTCATGCGATTCCATGTGACTCAGCGAACGAGAGTCTACACTGTGGAGGATGACGTGGCAGACATTGTCTGCCAGGCCCTACAGGTGGAGTGCTGTAATGCCAGCACTCATCGGGGAGCCAGGTGAGGAAGTGCGAACGCCCCGCCGCGGCGTCCATCGCGTGCTTCGCCTTATCGTAGGGACTGATGCATAGTGCTTGCCACCTCATAGGATATCGTTTGACTCAAGAAATGCGGGTTCAAAGTGCGTTTGATGACGTCACGAGCACTATCCAGACTGATGCATGGTGCCCGCCAAGTCATAGAATGCCATTCAACTCAACAGACCAGGATTCAAACGGGTTTTATGACTTGGCGAGCACCATCCATCAGTCTATACCTGATCGTCAACATCAGCGTAATGTTTCCTGTTGGGATACTGTAGGTTTTTGTTATGCGCGAGCAGCTTCAGAAAGTCGTCGCGGCGGCGAAGCGCCTTCATGTGATCAGAACCTAACAAGCTCTCGATCTCGGGCGCGGCATCCTACCAGTAGGGACTGATGGAAACTCCTCGCCACGTCATCAAACGCATTTCGACACCTCATTTATGGAGTTAAACAACATCCTATGATGTGGCGAGCACTAACCATCAGTCCCAACCTTCCACAATCGCACCACGTTGCCCAGTGTATACGCTGTGTCGCACAGCTCTCCGGTGGGCACCTCGTCGTAGGGCCTTACAGATTTTACGTGCCATGTCGTGCAACGAATGTGTAATCCCTCGTTTCTTGAGTCAAATGGTATCCTATGACGTGCCGAGCAATGTGTGCCGCGCCCTACGAGTAGCACCGCATTGTGCACGCTCGCTTATCGAGTGATGTGGTATCTTATGACGTGGCGAGCAACGTTTCTCAGGCCCTACCTTGTCGTGCCTCACCCGACCCCAGTCCACTGTAGAAAGCACGTGCTCGATCCACTCAAGCGCCGTGAGCACCGCTGCGGCCCGCACAGACTCAGTAATTTCGCCTTCGTCTGACGGAGACGGCGCCGCAGACGTCGCCGCGCCGCCACGTCTTCGCCGAGCCGCCAGTTTCTCCTCAAACCTCTTGGCCTTTTCGCGTACCGGCGCCACAATGTCCATCAGCCAGGGACTTACACTCATTCACGTTGGAGCTCAACTTGAGCACCTTCGGGTCACGTCCATGGGTAAAGTTGGGTTATGAGGGGGACATAACAGCTTGAGCGGGAACGAGTGTAAGCCCGTGCCAGCAGCACGCTCTCGCCTCCTCCTCCTCCTTGCATGGCAGCCTGGTACCGCTCCGTCAGCTCCAGGAAATCCCGAGGCAGCGTGCGTCTCGACGCACTCGTCGGGGGCGCCGCTTTGGGTGGACCCATGGAAGGGGAGGCGCTGCTGCGACCGGAGCTCACGCTCAAGCGCTGCACAGCCCTCGCCTGCGTGCGGCAGTGGCACAGACCAGTGTGTGAGAGCGGATGTAAACAGCAAATCGGACCTAGCAGTCGGTTGTAATTGAATCAGGAGCTGTGGAGCCAGTCTCTCTCTAAAAGGGAGAGAGGTGGGCGGTAGCGCTTTGACGCTGGAGGAGGGGGGGAAACGCATGGAGGCGGTACTGAAGAGGGAAGAGGGTGGCGATGAGGAGCATGAGAAGGATGAATAGCAGTAGCGTCGGCAAGTGACGACGACACCACCAGGACGCGTGCGCGCTCGGAGACGTACCTGCTCGAGCACGGCGTCCACTCCGGTAGCGCCCCCGGGAGCGGAGGAAGCGGCGCTCCCTCCCGCGCCTTCACCCCCGCCTTCCCCCGCGCCTCCCCCCACACCTCCTCCCCCTGGAGCACCATTGGAGGGTGCCGAGTCCGTCTTGTGCCTGCACGCGTCGTCACACTCACAGCGGCACCGTTAGTCAACACACTTTGCGGCGGCGACGACGGAGGCGGCGACGGCGACGGAAGCGGCGGCGGGGGAAGCGGTGAGGGCCGCGGCGGTGACAGGGAGGGCGCGGCGGTGGCGGCGGCGGTGGAGGCGGCGGCGGGGGTGGCAGCGGCGAGGTGGGTGGCAGGGCAGGCTACGAGTACATGCTCGTTCAAACCAACTTGCATTCCAGGGACGCAAAACACAGAGGCCACGCACCATCGCTTGATCGTGAGGTGCGCCGCGTCGTACTCCGCGCACGCCACCTCCAGGGACCCCGCCGCGCGGCTCACCAGCACGCACGCGCTGCTCAGCCGCGCGTGCGCGGACTCCATTGTATGGACCCCGGTGCGGCACGACCGAGCACACCTGTCGAACTAGGCTAGTTCTGGTGACGGGGGGGGTAGACTACCCTAAATTAAGCTAGTTTAAGGGTCAGTGCGTAGA
>Ga0307488_10002813_pt1 | contig 14626 bp, 2 predicted proteins | sample SB02metaG_FD_202248 | JGI IMG/M metagenome (GOLD analysis project Ga0307488, IMG submission 202248) | Sea-ice brine microbial communities from Beaufort Sea near Barrow, Alaska, United States - SB 0.2 | ecosystem: Environmental > Aquatic > Marine > Coastal | place: USA: Alaska | collected 2017-05-06 | reverse complement strand
GGATTTGCATCTGTATCCCGACCCTTACCTGGTAACGGAATAATATAATCAGGGCATTGAGCATTGTAATAATAAATATTTGGATTATTTGGATCTTGTATTGGAGAAGATTCCGACGGAGAAGCTCTAGGATCAAAACATTTCACTTTAATTAAGCCATTCGGATTATTATCTGAATAAAATATATTATCGGGTCTTTCGTTGGGTGAAGAAATATATCTTATATTCCCAAGATCTTCATTAATGTTCCAATCAACTTTTTTATCATATATTTCAATATCTAAAATATTATATTTTTTAGGAAGCAAAGCACAGCCCGTATAATTTTCTGAAATTCCAGAAGTTTCATTCGGTGTATCTAAATTGATTTTATCTGTATTATATGGGTGTTGAGTTGGAGAAGAATTCCAATCAGAATAATAATTTGTTTCTTTGTAAGGTACATAACCCAAATAATTATTAATGCGGTCTCCTGGTTTTTGAGTTTTTAAAGCTGGATTTGTAAAATAACAATTATTACCTGGTATTTCTAATCCAGCTCCTCCACGATCTTCTGTACTTATTGGATTATCAAGATTAGTGAGACATATTTGGTGAAACAGGGCGTCGTCATGTCTTTCTAAATCAAATTGGTTCCCTTGATCGTCTTTTAATATTGGAACACGATCGGGATAAAAAGAACCGTCGTCGGATATTGTACCTTGATTTTCTAAAATACGTTTCCCTCCAGGAGCAGAGGTTGTATCCGGAGAACTGGGGCACACCTCTCCTTTTTTATACATTCCGCTATATGGGGGATCTTGTCCCTTTAATAAATTAATACAATAGGGTCTGTTTTCTAACATTTCGGTTTGTTTATAAAAATTTCTAATTTTATAATTACAATGCATATCTGTTGGCATAATATATTTATCTCCGTCTACACCAATACATTGTCGTGGAATACTCTTTTCACATTGATTTAGATTGGTTTGTTTTATAATATTAACTCTTTCACTTCCATTCTCATTTATTGGACGAACTGCTGTATTTGGATCACTTATAATATCATCTATGAAATAAGAATTTGTCCCTGTAGCGTCGCAACCGACGAAAGCAATATCTGAAGCATATTTTATAGGACTACAACATATGTCTGGATATAATTTTTTATTTTCTGGATTTATTTCTGACCCCTGACTTTGAATACCCACGGGTCTATAAAATTTATTTCTTATTTTATTATCTTCTGTTTTGTCTCCCTTATCAGATTTATCTTTATATTTAATACAAAATTCTTCGTCATAAACTTTTTGCATAAATTGTGTTTTTTCTAAATCAGAACAATTGCCAGGTTCACTCCCTTCACCTTCGCAACCTTTAAATGTAGGTTTCATGTTTAATGGATCACCTTGTTCTATTTCTAATTGACTATAACGGGAATAAGGTTTCCCCGCAGAGTCTCTCACATTTGGAAGGAAAAAATTATTACCATATACTTTATCGCCGATAAAATCATTTGTAGTTGCCCGTTTAAATGACCAACATGTTTGACAGTCACCTGTTTCTATTGCATAGGTTCCATTTTTATGATTATAATCTCTTTCATATTGATCAAGATATAACCTTGAATTTTGAGTTAAATATCCTTCTTTCTTTTCGGGTAGAAATTCTTCATTATAACTTCTTAAAGTCATAAATTGCTTTGGATCCAAGTAATGTTCATAACCAGTCGCACCACTATCTTGTTCGGTTGTGTAATTTTTTTTATTATCTATTTTAGCTCTTGATCCCCAATAACTACCTGCCGGTTGATTTTCCAATTGTAATGATTTTATTTCGGTATTTTCTATGAAATAGGGGGCATTCCGAATTGAATTCTCGTACTCGGCAATTGCAATCCCCTCCGGACCGCCTATATACCACATTGTTGTCATACCTCCCATCGCTTTTTGGGGTCCCTCGGCGCCACCGATCATTGACCCCTTTGTTGTATAATCTGAATCTCTACTAGACACCGATTCAATTTGACTATTTAAACTATTATCTTCGTCACCTGGTCTGTGTATATCTTGAAATGTGTATGTTTCGTAGGGATTATCTGAAAATCCCAAATGAGTTTTATTTAAACTATTTAAACTATCATTAGAAATATTTATACTACGGGATACTATTGCATCCTCTCCAGTTCTATTATCGCAATCAATACCACCTTCTATATCAAAAAAATAATGACCTTGATCTTGAATATCATTATATTTTATATCATAACAATTTGAAGTTAATTCATTTAATGTTTTATTGTAATTTGTTTTAAATTTTGGTATAGAATATTGAGTTTCACGTTTAGAGCCAGCTGTAATTATGGCACTAGTTTCTTTATTAATAAGATAATTTTCTAAAGGAGTGTAAGTACAATATTTTTGAGGACTAGGTATAGGGGGACTAGGACTGGATTTATTTCCTTCACAAGAAATTCTACGATCAGAATTAGGGGTACCAGTATAATCAGTACCAGACAACAAGCCCTGACATTGTTGTTCCCTATTATGGTAAAGTTCTAAAAGATCATGATATTTAACTATATCCGCTTGTGTTGGAGAAGGAGAAGAAGGGGAGGAAGGTTTTTTTAATACGGGTTTACACGATTCCGTCTCTCCTTGTGATATTTTCAAGTCATTTTGAAAAACAGGGCAATTTTCTCCATTAATTAATTTAGGGCAACAGTGGTGGGGTTTTCTATTAGGAGAAGGACATTGTGGTCCTCCAGAAAAATCTTGATTTATAATATCTGTACTTGTTCCAACTAAAATAAAATTGTCTGAATTACAAACGTTTGAACTTTTATATTTTTGTTTAAATATATCTACCGGATCCCTTGTTGTTTGGTTGTCAGTATCTCTAAAAAGAGAAATTCCCCAACTATCTTCCATAGAATTTAACGACCATTGATCAAAAGAATTCCCCAGAGTATGGACAAATTCAGGGCCATATTTGTAAGACATATATGCAGGACCGGTTATTGAACTAAATTCCAGGATGTCGTTAATAAAATCCCCGTTCTGATCAATTAAGTTTTTGTATGATTGTTTATTTAACTCAAAGGCGTTTGTCGTTTTAGAATTCATTTGTTTCGATAAATCGTCGATTATTTTGCCGTCTCTTCCATATTTACCCTTCAATAATAATTGAGTTAAACTTACTTTACCTGGCGAACTAGGTGATGGATCGTTTGTTAAATTCATATTGTGATCAATTTCATAATATTGATAATTATTGTATGTTTGTTGATTGACCCACGAGCTGGGATTTTCGTCCCCTGAATTTTCTATTTCAGAATACTTCTTCTTTTTAGTCCATTCGCCATACTCAAGGGGGTATCTAGTAGTTAAATCATCCCAACCACCTGTATGGCTTTGTGGATCTGATAATTCATAACTAAGTCTTTGGCATTCATATTCATTATCAACAAAGAAACCTGGTGAAAAAAAACCATTATATGGTGAAGGACGATTATCATATACATGTTCACCTCCAGTTTGTTTAGGAGTATATCCCTTTATAACACAGATACCATTTGGAGGAGTTCTCATTGCCCATGTTGTGTTATCTTGTCCTTTTAAATCTTCATAACCACATAATAATTTTGTAAAATAATCACGATTAATATTTTCGTCGGAATTTATAACTGTACCGGCCCAAGCCCCCCCCTCTGTATATTTTTTATTTAATTGAGATGCGCTCCTCGGTTCGTGTTGTCCAAATATTTGAGTACAATGGTTACAGTCTCCAGAACCATTACCAACTATATAACCATTATCACATGTTGAATCACTATTCATTAACATATGATTATTAAGAGCACAATCCATTAAATCATTACCTGTCTCCAGTTGAGGGGCAGATTTAATTGTGTCTTTAGTTAAATTAGCGGCAGATTTCGCTTTTTTATAAATAGCTTTAGAAATGGGATTTTCGGCTAATTTATTTAAATTTTCATTTGCTTTAATTGAATTCTTCATCCTTTCCCCCGCAGAAACCATATCTTGTGTGATTTTGTCAATTTTTTCAATCATTTGCAAAACTTCTTCTGTTTTTTCTGATTTATCGATTGATTCACTTATAGCATTTATAACTTCGGCCATTTTAGTCATTTTTGCAGCCTTCAATAAATCACTCATTTCATTCAAATTTCTAACAACGGCAATCGCTTCTACAGCTTCGGCTGTTTCCCCCCCTACTTCAGCCAATTCGCCTACTACAGCCACGTCGCCTTCCCCACCAGTGGCTGCTCCGATTACAAATTCCGCGATCATCTCAGCAGCAGCTAAAGCGGCGCAGACTTCCATTTTTCCCCTAACCTTGTTTTTAAATTGGGATTTCCTTTGGGCCGCTTCATTTGAACATGTTTGACTTATACTTGGGGGCATATAATATCAATGTATATAAACAATAAATTATAATTTTTTTGTGATATTAATTATATAATCATAAAATATAATGGGGGCATTGTTGGAACTATTAGAACAAGGTGAAAGGGATGGAGGTGAAGTAGACGAAGCAGCAAGACTTTCTGAAAAGTTATTTGGGAGTGAATCGGCTAGTGGAGAGACAGAAATTGAAAACCTTGATCGGCTATTTGAAACCTTAAACCCACCGCCAGCGTTTTCTAAGGATACATTATTAGAAAACGCTGATACTTTATCAGCGGAAGAAAAAAGTTTTTTAGAAACTGTAGCAAGTAGGGGTGCGGCCCTTTCCGCGGAGGACTCAACCAGACTAAGTGGAATAGGTAGAAAACTTGAAAAGGTTGATGGTGCCGATCAATTCGTGGACGAGATGGCTGGTGTAGATAATAAAGTGGCCGGGGCCGAAACTGGAGTACAACAAGCGGAATCTGAACTTGTTTTGGCAAAGGATGAGGCTCAAGCGGCAAGGGACGCGGAACAAGGGGCAAAAACGGGGACCCAAGCCGATAAAGATCAGGCAGCGGCCGACAGATTAGCAACCGAAAAAGCGGAGAGGGATGCTGAAAAACAACTAGAAGCAGAAAAGAATGCCAAAATGAAAAAAGATATTAAGAATTCTAAAGGTATAACTGCCGCCGCCATTGGTTTAGCAACAGTTGCTTTGGGAATTGGCGGAAACATTTTGGGGGCTTATTTCGCAGCAAAATACTTACAAGCAGCAGGTGGGGTACTTGGTGCCGGCTCTAATTTGTTATCAGATACATTTTTTAGTATTTGTAGTTCAAGTGATAGTTTAATTCATTCTAAAATAGGAGGTATTGCAAGTTTAGCTGATTTAGTTGATATTGATAGTGACCCTCAATCAAGTCCTTCACCTTCACCTTCACCAAGTTCCCCCGTTTTAACTTTGGCAGATTGTTTAGCTTCACCAGGAAATCCTAAATATTTAGATACCAGTGGTCTTGTTCCTAGAGAAGTTGACGACCCTGAAAATGAGTATCAAAGGCAAAGAAAAAGAATATGTGATAGCAAATGTATTACTGTAGTTTTTTCTTTAATAATGGATGGAATTATATTATTAATTGGAATTCCTTTTTTAATATGGATTATGAAAGATCGTCCGAATGCTAAAATAGATAAATATGCAGAGTGGAAAGGAGGGATAGATGGGAAACACAAGTTTGAAGGTCAGTCCCCTTCTGGGGAAAGTGCGATAGAACAAGTCGCCGAAGGATTAGCAGAAGGATTAGCAAAATCGCAAGATGGAAGTCAAGGTGGAGGTTTCTTGAACACTAAAAAATTCAAAAAAATAAATAAATATAATAAATGGTTAATTGTATTCTTACTCATTTTCGCAATGATAATTACTCACTTTTACAAAAAACAAAGAGGAATTCAAAAAGATCAACAATATATTCAACAATATCAAGAATATCAAGGGGTAAAAGAAAAGAAATATTCCAAACAAAAAATTAATAATAATTTTAAAAATGATTCAGAAGTCCAACCGTACCAACCAATAAGTGTCTTCGGGGGACAATATCTATAATAACCTTATAAGATCTTCTAACTTGTATTTCTCTTTTTGAGGAATTTTAATATTTTTACCATTGTATTTCATATATTTACCATAAGGTCCTATATGAATAGCAACCTCTTTTTTATCGTGTTTACCTAAATTCATTGGATAATCAATTAATTCAATAAGATCTTCTAGAACTAATGATTTTTTATTCTTTTTCTTCTTCTCTAAGATATATTTTAGATTTGTATTCTTATTCTTATAAGTTAAGTAAGGCCCATATTTCCCCTCTTTGATAATTACTTCCGAACCTTTATAGTCTCCTAAAATTATATCTTCAATTTTATTTTTGATCTCGGATTTATCCTGTTTAACTTTCATTTGAATTTGAACGTCTTTGTAAAATGAATTATATACCTTTCTCACAACATCTATCCAAACGATTTCTCCTTCTGCTACTTTGTCTAAGTCTATTTCTACTTGAGAAGTAAATTCAACATTGATAATATTGGAGAAATGTTTTACTAAATACTCTAAGACTTGTTTCCCTAATTCAGTTAATAGAATCCGATTCTTTTGCTGAGAGATCTTTTTAATTTCTTTCCCTTCCGTAATTTTATCTTTTTTATCAAGTTTAATAATATCAATTTGTTTTTCTTTTTCTGGAATATTTGTTAGAATCGTATAACTACGATTATATAATGTCGAAATTATTGAAGCATATGTCGACGGTCTTCCAATACCCGAAGATTCCAATTTCTTTACAATTGTTGATTCATTATAATATTGGGGGGGGGAAGACTCAATATCTTTACAAATACTTTCTTCTAATGTAAAGATCGTGTCTTTTGGGATCTTCATTTCGGGTTCAACTTGAATATCTGGATTTGAATAAATAAGATATCCTTCAAACTTTAAAGATTTATATTTTCCTCTGAATATTCCGATAGGTTCTAAATTACTATTACAAAGATCAATTGTTAAAACATTATAAAGAGCCGGTTTCATATGAGAAATAATTGTTCTCTTTTTGATAAGATTATATAACTTAATTTCTATCTCTTGCCATTTCTCATTTAAACTGTGATTAATATCTGTTGGACGAATACATTCGTGAGCTTCTTGTGCTCCCTTTACTTTCTTAGCTTTCGCTGAAAATTTATGATAATGATTAAAAGAATACTCTTTCTCAATCTTCAATTTAATTGTTTTTTGAAAATCGGGAGAAATAAATGTGGAATCAGTTCTCATATAAGTGATTTTTCCATTCTCAAATAGTTTTTGAGCGATATCCATTGTCATTTTTACCGGAAAACCTAATTCATTCTGAGCACTCTGTTGTAAAGAAGAAGTAATTAAAGGTTGTCCTGGATATTTCTTTTCTTCAGATACCTCTGATTCAATAATTTTGTATTTTCTATCTTGTGTTAAGAGTTTCATTATTTCTAAGGGTAAAACTTCGTCTATCTCAAAGAGTAATTCACATTCTGTTTGTTTTTGATCGAAGTCAAAAGATCCTTTAAAATCATAACTATATTCCGATTCGAAATTCTCTATCTTATTTTCATGATCTTTCAAAATAGATAAGAGAGTCGATTGAACTCTGCCAGCAGATAGACCTTTTTTATTCGTTTGAATGTTTCTCCATAAACACGGAGATAAAGAATAACCAACTAAACGATCAATAATTCGTCGTCCCTGCTGAGCATTCACCGAATTCATATTCAAAGTATGAACGTTTTCTATTGCTTTTTTAATTGCTTTCTCGGAAACTTCTCTGAAAATAATTCGGTTTTTATCCTTTGTTTTTAATTTCATTACTTTACCGCAATGCCACGCAATGGCGTCTCCTTCTCTGTCGTCGTCCGCAGCTAATAGAATTTTATTATTTTTTGAAAGATCTCTTAAGGATTTAATAATTTTTTGTTTTCCGTCAATAGGTTGATAATTTGGTTTGAAATTATTCTCTGTGTCGATTGAGATACTATTCCCTGGTAAATCATAAATATGACCAAAAGAAGACGTTACTATTGTATCATCCTTGAAAAACTTTTGGATTTTTTTAGCCTTAGCCGGAGATTCAACAACAATAACAGTTTTCATAATTTGTTATTAACTATAACTTAATAGTTAATCAAATTTAAATAAAATATAATTTAATAATAATAATTATAATTATATATATATGTCAGATTGGGTTGACGAATTAGAATGTTTAATTGAAGAATATATACCTGCATTTTCTAATATTTTTGATATTCACTGTCCCTCAAGTGCTTCCCCTGATCCCTCGGATCCCTCCAATGTTAATAGTACAGGTCAAAGTGGGGGTCTTTGTAATCCAAACCAATGTTTCCCTTGTAGTTCACCTTCCAATGGAACTGAAGAATGTGGGGGTGGAAACTGTATACCAAAATCTATGGCAGGAGATAATTGTAGGGGTTGTAAAAAACACCAATATTTTTGTAATTGTGACAGATTACCTGAAAGGGAAAATCCTCCTTCCCCACACATGTCAAATTCTCAACAAGAACCAGGCGGATTCGGTATCTACGGTAAATATCCTGAAGACGGTCAAGCATGTACCCACGATCCTATGGGGAGACACGGACAAAATGCCGGTACAGCATATTGTAATTGGACTAGAGAAGAAATTAATACAGCTATTAGAGATACACGCGAAGACACGCAGACGTTTCAATATAATGGAGGAAATATAACAGATTTAAAAGTTGGAAATTCTATAAATATTTTAAATATTCCCAAAGATTATTTAAATCCAAATTTAAATCATGATCCGGGACCAGATCTAATGGGAATTCCAAATTTTAATAAAGATTTGAAAAATTTGTATGAATATAGTAGTTTTTTATCTCATCAAAGGACGATATCGGAATTAAGTTGTGACGGTAATAATCCAACAGTTCCTCAACCGGGTGTAAATTTTAATCAATTATTCAATAATAAATATTGTAAAATAGGAGATCTTTTACAGTTTGATGGACAACTTCAACAATCAGAAGGAGATTATAACCGAGATAATGACGGAATGAATCTTGATATAACACAGCAATATAATTCACAATATCCCGCTCTTGGACCAACAGATCCATTCCGAATTCCACTTACTTATGAAAAAGTTAATTTGCCACCACCCGATCAACCAAATGATAATATTTTTCCTTACTCTGAATCAAACCAACGAAGATTATTGGGGGATATTTATGGAGAAAAAAAGATTATTTGGGATAAAACTATTTCTTCACCGTATTGTGACTCCGAACACGGTGTAGTTTTACCATTTAAGATTACGAACGCATGTATTGTTCCCGTAAATGGAGATTCTATTCTTGACTATTTAAACAATAATGGTTATATTTCTCCTTCTGATAAAATAGACGGGGATATAATAAAAAAAATTATTGATAATCACGAAAATTCAGGGGGGGAATTAAACTCTGGAAACCTTAATGATATATTATCTTGCTCTAGTCCTAATTATTATTTAGACGGAGACATAGCATATGAATGTGGGGGTTATCAACAATTTTCTATTAGCGGCTGTAAACCAATGGATTGTGATAAATTTATGGTAATATCACCTCCCTCACCAGGAAAAATATTAACCGTTTCTAGGAACACAAAATGTTATTTAGGAGATACCCAACCTCCTTCGGGTCCCCTGGCTACCGCATCACCTTGCGCGACAGCATGTTCATTTCAGGATTCCGCAACAACAAGTTGTAGAACAGACTCTTTAAGGGATAGATATGAAAACATGGGGTGTGATTGGGATTTTAATGGACCTCATTTATATGTAGTTAAACCTTCTCCGGAAAAATTAGGCGCAAAGTTTTCAATGGAAAGCGATTCGACTTTACGAAAATGTTGTGTTGCTAAAGGTCCCATATCTGGATCTGAATTTATAGAAGCAGAAGCCGCAGGCCAAGGTGACATTTTTAGAATGGCAATGGGTGGAGCCGTAGACGCCGATGAGGTCACCTACGGCGGTTTTTTCGACGGCGCGCGGGCGAGCGGGCGGACCATCAAGAGAGCCGGCGGCAGCGGTGGCGGAAGAAGCTGGGAATCAGCGACTATGGACGAAGAGTGGGTGGCCGAAGCCGCGACCTCCGTGCTCAACCCCACTGACGCATCGCCGATATTTGATTTTTATAAAAATCAGTTAAATGTGATGGGCGCGAGTCTCCATGGACAGCAGTTCGAGATACACCCTTATGATATTTATCTCGGATCTGTCGCTGTTCCACCATTGTCCATCGGAGGTCCCTCGGCGGACAGCGACACCTCCGACAAGCCCGATTATCTTATATGGGGCTCTGGAGAGGGTGCTTGGTCACCCAGTAATTCATATAATAGATTTAAAAATTTAGAAGAAACTTTAAATCTTAAATCTATCAAAAATAAATATTTGAATAATAAAGGTGAGCAATTAAAAGATTTAGATATTTTAAGAAAAGGAAATGTAATTGATTCTCAAAATACGCCAATTTTAAATAACGTGACTTGTGCGACACATTTTAGTAATACTATACAGGATCAGTATTATGTGAAAGTAGAAGGTGAAAGTGAACCACAGAGAGTGAACGAAATGACACCTGGTCAAGCTGCTCGGGCCGTCGCCTCTCCGACAAGATACTTGACTGGTGCCGAAAGATATAATAATTTTTGTAAAGATACTACGGGGGATACTAGTTCAAAATTCCTTAAAAATAAAAAAATGTATAACCTTAAAGGGTCCCCAATTAATGAAGGTAATTTTATTGAAAATATGAAAAAAAATTGTTGCTATTCTTCTCCTATAACATTAGATTTAAGTAGCGATTCAATTGACCCCGATACTATTTTAGAATCATGTAGATCGCCTATACAACCGCAGGATTTTGAGGATAATTTGGATCCTATATTAGAATCTTTGTATCTTTCTCATAATGGTGGGACGCGGGACGGGTTCAGCCAATATAATACTGGAATTCCTAACTGTTTTTCTATGAAAGCAGGTTATGAATGTAATCAAGGATTAACATATGATTTCCCAGAATCTAGTCCCAATACTATTGTAATTAAAACATGTGAACATAAATGTAATCTCGACCAAGAATCAACAACCGACAAATTACAAAATTTCGGGTCTGATGAAACCACTATTGTTCAATTAAATTCTATATATAGTTCCCCCTCAGCTAGCCCGCCTTCTAGTCCCGCTGTTATAAATTGGGGAAGTCCCATAGATATATTACATATGAATGATAATTTAATGGATATCAATAGTGGAAATCCTGAAAGTGCTTCAGGCGAAGGTGAAAATAGAGCTCTGTATTGTTCGGAACAAAGTAAAACTGATACTTGTCATAGGAAGAGAGGGTCCGAGTGCTCCATTTCTCCAGAGTGCGAAAGTGTTACTGTAACAATTAATGGCGCTCCTAAAAATTTATGTGTCCCAATGAGTGAAGGTAATCAAGGGAGTGAAGAATATGTTAATTATTTCCGAGATCTAAAAAATTTATTTATCCAGGGGAATGATTCTATAGATGGCGAAATGAATACCGGTGATAATCAACGTATAGAAGATTTAAGTCTTAATTCCGGTTATCATGGACCTTATTTTGATTGCGAATCTGGTAATACTAATGTTAAAGGTTGTGATGCTAAATTTATTAGAACTGGAACAGCAGGTAATTTGTTTTTAGAATCACAAATTATACCTCAAAATTCGGATAATTTTGAATCTTGCTCAAGATTTATTGAATATCATAATATGGATACGACAATAGAACAACCTTATATTACAGGAGAGGGTCCATTTGTAGGAGAATATCCTGACTATCAAAATATTGGATCAATTTGTACTACAGAAAATAATGTTTTATTTACAGGGTTAAATAAAGGGGAAGAAAAAAATAAATATTGTAAAAGAGGTTATTATCCCGTCAATAATAATGGATTTAATACGGGTTGTTCCAACTTGGGAGAATACGAGTGTTATAAATCGGTGGATTGTTTTTATAATATAGAAAATAGTCAATGTTTAAATATTGAAAGAGCTCGTTGTGTAGAAATAGCGCAACCGGGTACAAATTTATCAAATAGTGAAGGAATGACATATATCAATAATTTAATATTAGGAGAGTCGCCCGCAGGAAAACAAATATTAAATCAAGATATAGGAACCACTCAATGTACGGTTTCTACAAATTACCAAATAGATTCAGACCGGACGATCTCACAAAGTAATGATATTTATGAAAATTATATAATTTCAAGTCCTGTTAATTATAGTTCTAGTCCACTAAAAACCTATGCCGAAATATATAAGGGTCATCCGGGTGAAAATAATGCTTCTCTAAAATCTTTAATGAATTGCAATAGTATACCTGATTTATTTTCAGATAGAAAATTAAATCAAAATCTTATAGGTCCAGGAGTCTCTTCAACCCAGCCCGAGGGTCAATTAAGATTTACAATAAAAAATGAACATCTAATTGATCTACAACTTACACCAGGGGGTGTGGGCGCGAGTCCATTTAATTTTGTAAAAAACGGATTAACAGTTAATAATAATAAGATATGTAATTTTGGTTCAATATTACAATTTGAGAATAACAATGGTGTGGGAGACGAAGTTAATTTAATATGTGCGCCGTGTCCACAGCTACCGTTGAAAAATGAAAATCCTTCGGTAATAACCGGTTGCGGTTACAACCCAGACGTTTTAAATACTTATTCCCCCGAAACATTAAGGACTATATTAGGAGATTATACTGGTTCTCCCGATTTAAAACGAAATTTAAAATTAAATGATAACGAAATAAGTGGTGAGAGTCAGGACCCAATATCATTATGTCAGAAAGGTTATTCATATGTTTATGAAGACTCAAATATTTCCGGTAGTTGTCAGCCGAATACTTGTACTATTCCGATAGACAAAACATTAGGCGTAGTATCCGAAGGTATAAAAGATACAAATAAATTTGGTGGAGAACAAATAATAAACCAATCACTCTCACCATTAGATCAACCTATAACTTATAATCCAAGTCCTGTGCCTGCCCCCCCTAAATATGGATATCAATATGATAGACTATTTGAAACAAACGAAAATTATTTTTGCTCTGGAAACCCTGTAGCCTTAAAAGAAGCGTGTGATTCTTTACACGGAGATGGGGGGTATCTGGCATTTGATCATGGTTTGTTCGTTGGAGAAGGCCCCAATACAAGGGGAATTTATAATACTAAATCCGCAACTCCCGACGCTGATACATTTATATTTACTTCTTCACCGTGTCAAGAAAAAAATTTAATTGATCCAACTTCATATTTAAAAACCATGGAAGCATGTCTTGGTTATACCGATCACGTTGACTTACATAATCCATTTATTTGGATTCCTACTGATTCAAACTCACAACTTTCAAAAACGAATGGAAAAATGAGTTTTGAATCGAATTTAAATGATTTTGTGCATCCCGTTGCGGGTAATAATCCAGGAGTCTGTCTGAGAGTAACAAGGAATAAAAATGAAAATATAATAGAATATTTGAATGATAAAAGTTTTTATTGCGGTCAAGAAACTCCTCTAAATCAAAGACAACAAGATACTATTAATTCTATATGGACACAAAACTGCTCACCAAATACTGATAAACCTATATGTTCATTTATTTTTAAAGGACAAGAAGAAGGGGATCAAATATCTTCACCTTCAGACGATACATATGGACTAATATTCAATAATATACAAAGTAAACTTAATTGCGCAGGATTCTCTAATATGGAAGGATTCTCTAACAGTTCTCCCACATTAGCAAATCCAATCGATAGTTGGTATAAGCCCCCCGACCGGCAAACGGCGCACAAAATAGAAACAGAATATGGTGACTCTTTAGAAATTCAAGGGAATATCGGTATTAGTACAGAAAACCCACATCCATCTATACAAGATCTAGAAGGTAGGTGTGGTTGGAGTATTCGGATACCGACCAGCACGTTGGCTGACAAAGAAAAATATAAAACAGAATTTTCAAGAATATGTAATCGTAATTATTATCAAGGAATGGGGATTGGTCAAGATTTGAAAGACGCATATCAAGGGAACCAGAGTACCACCGAAAACCGGAAGACATCCTACACGGAGGGTAGTTTACGTGATAATTTGGACGACTTGGCGAGTAATAAATCTCTTCTAATTCAAGATCCAGCTAACCAAATACATGGTAATGAAAAATATTTCAGTACGAATTACCCTAGGTGGGATGAAAACACTATAAATTATAAAAGTGCTAAAAATGATTTTCAACTTATAGGTACAGACGCCGCCCCCCCATTCTATTTCACATATAATTCGGAAGAAATGGAACTCAATAGCGTAAACAAATCCCAATTAGACGATTTATATGAAGATAAAAATATGCACATTAACGCCAAGGTAAAGGACGATAAAGAGGCAATTTCATTTTGTACGAGTACTATTAAAGAAAATATAAATAATAATACTACTGATGTTATTTGCAGTTATAATATTTTAGGATCACGAGGGTCCCCTAGTCATACTGAAGTTACACCACTTGATATTTTAAAGCAGCCATACATTGGTCATTTAACCATATCGCAAGAAAGTGGGCTGAGCGTAAACTATCCC
>Ga0307488_10002812_pt1 | contig 14628 bp, 13 predicted proteins | sample SB02metaG_FD_202248 | JGI IMG/M metagenome (GOLD analysis project Ga0307488, IMG submission 202248) | Sea-ice brine microbial communities from Beaufort Sea near Barrow, Alaska, United States - SB 0.2 | ecosystem: Environmental > Aquatic > Marine > Coastal | place: USA: Alaska | collected... | reverse complement strand
GTCGTTCAATGAAAAGCCAACTCAATATGGTTCGACAATATATGAAATGGTCTGATCCGATTGAAACACAGCCTTTTCATGAACTGAAATACGCTGAACTTGAAGCCATAAAGCAACATTTTAAAGAACGAGGTAAAGCACCTAGAACCATAAATCTTTGTATACATGCGTTGAAGGGGATTATTAAAACTGCATTTTTAAATGGTGAAATTGCGGAAAGTCAGTGGTTGAAAATACAAGGCGTTAAACTCATTAAAACCACTGAGAACCTAAATGCTAAAGCCCTCAGTGCAGCGAATGTATTTACCATGATAAACGAATGTGCATCTAGTGCTCACGTTCTCGATATTCGTGATGCTGCCATACTGGCCGTTTTCCTTTCCACTGGATTAAGGCGGTTTGAAATTGCCAATTTGAATTTAGACGATTTCAAACTAGATCCCCCCAGCTTTATCGTTAACAAAGGTAAAGGCAATAAAGCACGTGAACAATATCTCCCCCTGTGGGTACTACCTTACTTAACTCAATGGTTGGAGCTTAGAGGAAACGAGAACGGGTCATATTTTTGTCCACTCAATGGAAAACAGTTCTCAACAGGTAAGGTGCTTTCTGAAACCACACTTTATCGCCTTGTTGTTAAGCGTTCCTCCACGTTCCTCGGTTTCAAAATTACGCCACATGATTTACGCCGAACTTTTATCACCGAGTTACTTCGCCAAGAAGTCGATTTATCAACGGTAAGTAAAATGGCTGGTCATGCAAGTGTGGCAACAACTCAACTTTATGACAAACGTGATAGCTCTGTTATGCAGGCAGCAATCACCAAACTCAATTATCAATTTACTTAAGGAATCAACATGGCTTCAATTGATGCGGGAATACGGTATTTGGCTAGTGATATCGTCAAAAAACTATTAGAGACTGATGTGTATCAACATGATTTTATGGAAGACATATCAACAATGATTGTCACTTCACTCACAGGAAGACCTTTTAAGGTAAAACCTAAAGATATAGACGAACACTTATTACTATTTAAGACCAAACTCGGTTCAGTGAAGATAGATTCAATTATTGAGAACAGATTGAACCATAATGTTTCATTAGTGATTCATGCCCTAGGTTTACCCTGTGAATGTGAGGGCTTACTCAGACTGTGTACTATATACACGCTGAATTTCGGTCTGAACGCTTTGATTGACCAACATTTATCAATGTATGATGATTTAAGTTACATGGTTGCCGAAACACTAGATATCACGCCATTTGATTTAGAACAGTTCACTCGTGAACTTTCCAGTTCTGGGTTGTTTAATGAACCGACATCAAATTTTTTGGATATATTACAAATACCACGCAATATTGCCATCTCATTGGTCACAAGAGATGCCAGTTCATTCAAAGAATTACTTAAAGACTGTTTTGAAGTTTTAGGTTCAAGTCCATTGTTACTCAACGACTTCCCTTACATTAAACTTGATGATTTAGGTTTGCTGTTAAATGCCACGATTAAATCCAGAACATGTGGCGTTAACATTTTACTTTATGGTGAAAGCGGCACAGGGAAAACAGAGCTTTCAAAACTACTCACCAGTAACAGTGCCTTGATTGCAGTAAAAGCCAAAGGGGATGACTTCAATAGTAGTAGAGATGAACTGAATATTAATATCAACGCTGCACATCTTCGATTGCAATATCACGGTTTACTGCAAAGCTTATTTCAGAACGAACCCAACTCGGTATTACTTATTGATGAGTGTGAGGACATTTATTATGAATATTTATCCGGCAGTAAAATATCAAAAGAACGATTACACCAAACACTAACTTCAAATCCAGTTCCAACCATTTGGATCACGAATCATATTGAACATATTCCCGAAAGTTGTATTCGCCGTTTTCTTTATGTTCTGGAAATTCCTAAACCACCGAAAAATATCAAAGCAGAAATACTCGCTAAACCCCTTAAAGGTTTGAAAATCAGTTCAGAGTTCAAAACAGCATTAGGACAAATAGATGCCTTAGCCCCCGCACATGTCGATAATGCCGCTAATGTAGCCAAAGCTATAGGCTTTAAAGGAAAAGCGGCTGAGCATTGTATTGAACAGCATATAGAGCAAACATTGTCTGCCTGTGGTTACTCAACCAATAAAGCACAGTATCAAGCCGAGATTGCGTTTGATAAACGATTTATTAACTTACAAGGAGATGTGAACTCAATTAATGAACTGATTAAAAACGTTCAACATTTTTATGGGGTTCGAGGTTTATTACTTGGTCCTCCCGGAACTGGAAAAACAGCATTAGTAAACTATCTTGCAGAATCATTAGAGCAAGAACTGATAACGGTAAAATGCAGTGATGTACTGGGTAAGTATGTTGGTGAAAGCGAAAAGAATATTGCAAAAATATTTAAAGAGGCACGTATCAACAACGCCATTATTTTACTTGATGAAGTTGATAGCTTGCTTTGTTCAAGACAGAGCTTAACGAACCAATACGAAACTCAACTTGTTAATGAACTGCTGACCCAAATTGACCAGTGCGAACAAACCATCTTTGCCGCAACTAATTTTTCAGAGCGGTTAGATAAAGCTGTTATGCGACGTTTTGATTTCAAACTGAATCTTGATTATTTAACCCATCAACAATCACAAAAGTTATATCAAGAAGTGGTTGGTAATTTATCGAAGAAATATAGAGAGGAATTAAGCTTACTTACAAAACTCACACCGGGTGATTTCGCCATTGTTGCCAGACGAAACCGTTTAAGTAAAAAGGCATTAACCGATGAACAAAACATATTGTTATTAACGGAAGAAAATAATCGTAAAACGCAAAACCAAAATATTGGGTTTATTCACTCCTAAATAACCATTATTCTTTTTCAATCAAAGCCAGAACAAACATTCCTAAATAATTTTTAAAATCCAAAGGACTTAACATGATTCGAATTAAACACGAAGGTCTAGCTGTGCCTATGAGCCCAACATTCACACTTTACATTGCCGACTTACTTGCACCTTATGAAAATGAAAAAGCGGTCACGATTAACTTTCGTGATCCAAACTATAGTGCTGACGATGGTGGTTATCATCCAGTGGAAATCAGGTTAGAAAACGAGGGTGATGGCTGGCGATTTTGCTACATTACTGACTTTGTATTTGTTGGAAGTGGATATATGGCTGAACTTGCCAAAGACCTAGATTTTGATTTTCAGGCTGGTATTTTTCAGAACCTATTTGGTACGTATCCTATTGAACAGGCTATTGAGATGTTCCAAATATGGGAAAGTAATTTCGTTTTTTATACAACGATATCCAAAGTATTCTCAATAAATGTTACATAAAGATAAGTTGTTTAAACAGCTCAGTTATTAACTTTATAATTGAGCCGTATTGCCAAAAAAAACACCTTATTAATCAGTTACTTTTAATATCTTTTAATGTCTTTTAATGACTTTTAATGACTTTCTAAGGCTAACTGATGCCACAAAGAAGACCTAATTTCGCATTGAATTCACCACAACCAATAGTCCGCTTGGCCACCATTGCGGCCGTTCATCATAAAAATGCTAAAGCTAACTTTGTGCGCATTCCTGACGTTAGCTACTGGTTGTTCTTTAGGTCAAGTGCTAGCCAATTGCTGACCTTAGCTTTTGAGTTAAAAACGACAGTTCAGGGATCCTAAAGTTGTCGTTTTTATATAAAACTCACATCAATTCACAATTGAGATTGTGCCGAAAATTTTTTGCACGGAATTAGATCTAAAATCCCCAAAGCGGACATTAGAATCAACTAAGGTCCATATAAAATTAGATTAATAAATCTAAGGCGCTATCGCCCCCAAAGTGAGATACGACTAACAATTACTCCTTGGTTGTCTAAGGCAATTGATCCGACAAAAGTACCAGTTCATATCAATGATTGCTTTATGGTTTATGGTTTATTATCTCTACAAGCCGACACCGTTACATTATTTACATTGCTAATTGTCCCATCTCTTATGTTCATTATTCTCTGGGATAGCTGACATCAAGAATATTTTGTCAAACTCTATTAGATTTCTCTATCAAATGTTAAATAAGTCACAGTGTCCCCAAGGTGACACTTATTTATCCTCATTATTATAAAGTCCAATAACTATTATTTGATTGGATTATATTATGTCAGCACCTATCCTTAACCGCCGTGATATTGAGTTTTTTCTCTATGAGATGTTTGACGTTGAATCGTTAACAGACCGTGATAAATATCAAGACCACGACCGAACGACTATCAACGGAGCTATTGACACTGCCCAATCTATAGCAGAAAAATATTACATTCCTATTCAACACAAAGTTGATGCTAACCAACCAACTTTTGACGGTAAAAATATTCATATAATCCCTGAAATTAAAGCAGGGTTAGATGCCGTATTAGAGGCAGGTTTGAGTGCTCCAACTTCCGATTATGAAATGGGCGGCATGCAGCTACCTATGGTTGCAGCAAGTGGCGCTTTTGCCTACCTTTCAGCATCTGCTAGTACTAGCTTAGGTTACATTTCTCTTACACATGCAAATTGTAATTTAATTGAAGCATACGGCACTAAAGAACAGGTTGAAAAATGGGTACTTCCACAACGTGAAGGGAGATTTTTTGGCACGATGGCAATGACTGAACCAAGTGCTGGTTCAGGGTTAGGAGACTTAATTACCAGTGCTGTAAAACAAGATGATGAAACATACAGGGTCACTGGTAACAAAATATGGATCTCTGGTGGCGATCATGATTTGTCTGAAAATATCGTTCATTTAGTACTTGCTCGTGTTAAAGGCGCTCCAAAGGGAGTTAAGGGTATATCATTGTTTATTGTGCCTAAGTTTTTAGTGAATGATGATGGCAGTATTGGTGAAAAAAATGAAGTTGCACTAGCGGGTCTATTTCATAAAATGGGTGGCCGTGGACATACATCAACAGCATTAAGTTTCGGTGAAAAAGATGGTGCTGTCGCTTATTTAGTAGGAGAAGAAAACAAAGGATTAATGTACATGTTTCATATGATGAATGAAGCACGTATTCTTGTTGGTACAGGCGCTGCCCTAACCGCTTTAACCGGTTTTCAGTACTCTTTACATTATGCAAAAGAACGTCCTCAAGGACGATTACTTTCATGCAAAGATCCAGAGTCTGCCCCCGTTAATATTATTGAACACCCTGATGTTAAAAGAATGCTATTAACACAGAAAGCTTATTCTGAAGGTGCTTATGCCTTATGTTTATATGGCCATCAGTTAGCTGATGATGAAAAAACAGCGCTAACAGAAGAAGTTCGGAGCCAAGCCAGTACAATTTTAAACTTTTTAACACCTATCATTAAAAGTTGGCCTTCTGAATGGGGACCAAAATCTAATGATCTAGCTATACAAGTTTTAGGTGGTCATGGTTATGTTGATGAACACCCTGTCGAAATGTTTTACCGCGACAACCGATTAAATCCTATCCATGAAGGCACTACAGGGATTCAATCACTCGACTTATTATGCCGTAAAGTACCAATGAAAAACTTTGCTGGCTATCAAGCTTTTCTAACTGAAATAGAGAAAACCATTGACGGAACAGCATCAATTGAAAGCTTAAATGGTTTCTCTAAAGAACTCGCTAACGCGGTCATTAATCTACGTGATGTAACTGACCAAGTACTTGATGCAGCAAAACACCAAAATATAGATTTGGTGTTTTCAAATTCAGTGAGCTACTTAAATATGTTTGGCCACATCACCATTGCATGGTTATGGCTACAACAAGGTGCGATAGCAACCAAAGCTATGGATACAGCACCACATATTGATGAGCAAAATTTTTATCAAGGTAAATTACAAGCAATGAAGTATTTCTTTAACAGTGAATTGCCCTTGACTTACCACTGGGGATCCTTAGTTAAAAATATCGATAGTACCAGTTTTGATACTCAAGCCGATTGGTTTTAACTGAGCCAAGCCCCTAAATTGATAGCGTCTAATTAAATTAAAATATTGAGAAAATTATGTTCGAATACAAAGCTCCTTTACGTGATTATAAATTTGTTATGCACGAATTATTAAACAGTGATTCACATTATCAATCACTTGGATACGATGATGCCAATGAAGATATGGTTAATGCAATTTTATCTGAAGCGGCTAAGTTTACCGAACAAGTGATAGCACCTATTAATCAAATTGGCGACCAACAAGGTTGTCATTGGGAAAACGGAGCAGTTACAACACCTGACGGTTTTAAAGACGCTTATCAACAGTATATGGACGGAGGTTGGCCGACACTTTCACAATCAGAAGAATTTGGTGGCCAAGGTTTACCGCACTCTTTGAATACTGTAGTCAGTGAAATGCTGTCAGCAGCTAATCACAGTTTTGCTATGTATCCGGGATTAAGTCATGGCTGTATGTCCACGTTAGAATTTCATGGTACAGTCCTGCAAAAATCGATGTTCATGCCTAAACTTGTGGACGGTTCTTGGACTGGCACCATGTGTTTAACTGAATCTCATGCGGGAACAGATTTAGGGCTATTACGCACTAAAGCTGACCTTAATGAAGATGGTAGCTATTCGCTAAACGGCAGTAAAATTTTTATCTCTGCTGGCGAGCATGACTTATCAGAAAACATTGTTCACTTAGTGATTGCTCGAGCATCAGACTCACCAGCCGGAACTAAAGGTATATCATTATTTATTGTCCCTAAATTCAACGTAAATGATGATGGAACTATTGCCGATGAAAATGGCGTAAGTTGTGGTTCAATTGAGCACAAAATGGGTATTAATGGTAATGCTACTTGTGTAATCAATTTCGATAACGCAAAAGGTTATCTTATTGGTGAAAAAAATCGCGGTTTAAAATGTATGTTCACTTTCATGAATGGCGCTCGTTTAGGTGTTGCCAACGAAGGTGTTGCAGCAAGTGATGCTGCTTTTCAAGGCTCTTTAGCCTATGCACAAGATCGTTTACAGATGCGTTCACTTACGGGTGTTAAAAATCCGAAAGGTGAAGCGGATCCTATCATAGTTCACCCTGATGTAAGACGTATGCTGTTAACACAAAAATCTATTGCTGAAGGTGGTCGATCGTTGGTTGCGACTCTTGCACAGCTAGTTGATATTACCCATGCAGGTAAAAATGATGCAGACAAATTGGCTGCTAATAATCGCTTGGCTCTACTTACTCCTATCGCAAAAGCATTCCTAACAGAAACGGCTGTTGACTCTGCAAGCTATGGCATACAAGTATTAGGTGGTCATGGATTTATTAAAGAATGGGGTATGGAGCAACTACTACGAGACACAAAAATTTGTTGCCTTTATGAAGGGACAACGGGTATACAAGCACTCGATTTAATTGGACGAAAAGTCATTGGCACTAAAGGTACCTTACTGAATGATTTTATTAAAGAGATAAAACGTTTTTGCCAAGTAAATGAAAATAGTTCTGTTTCTCCTCTTTGTCATACCTTGGTTGATTATGTTGAATTATGGCAAGAAGTTACTGACGACATAACCATTAAAGTGAGTGCTAATGCAGACGAATTAGGTGCAGCTTCTGTTGACTACCTAATGCTTTCTGGTTACATCACTTTAGGTTATATGTGGGTAAAAATGGCTAAAACCGCACAAGATGCGATTAAAAATCATCAAACAGGAACCGAATTTTATTTAGCTAAAATGCAAACAGCAGACTTTTACTTTGCTCGTGTAATGCCAAAGGCACATGGACACTTAGCGTGTTTATCTAATGGTGCGAGAAGTATAATGAGTATGGATAGCGAACACTTTAATTTTTAAGAGAAAACTTATGTCGAATGCCAAGCCAAACTATTTAAAGCAAAGTATTATCATGAAACATCGCCCTAATGGCGTACCTACCCTGAATGATTTTGCTTTAGAAGAAAATACCATTGATGCTAGTTCACTAAAACGTGGGGAGCTATTAATCAAAGTATTGTACTTATCACTCGACCCGTACATGCGGTGCCGTATGAGCCTAGCGAAGTCATACGCGGATCCTTTGCAAGAAGGTGACATTGTTACCGGTGAAAGTGTCGGTGTTATCCTTGCGTCTAAAAGTGAACAATATAAAGTCGGGCAAACAGTTTGTTCAATGTCTGGTTGGCAGTCGCATCATGTTACCCATGAAACGGCACCGGATTTATACGCGACTTTCAACGACAATATTCCGTTATCAACGTATTTAGGTATTGTCGGTATGCCTGGACGTACCGCTTATTTAGGCTTTAAGCATAAAGCAAAAGCCAAATCTGGTGAAACCATTGTTGTTTCTGCAGCCTCAGGCGCCGTTGGTGCTATTGTAGGCCAATTAGCAAAACAACAAGGTCTAACAGTTATTGGGGTTGCGGGTAGCCAACAAAAGTGTGATTACGTAACACAGCAACTGGGTTTTGATCACTGTATTAGTTATTTATCTGACGACTTTGAAGATAAATTAACAGCGGCTTGTCCTAAAGGCGTTGATATATATTGGGAAGGTGTTGGCGGTAGAACGTTAAATGCCGTAATAACCTTACTAAATCAAGGTGCACGAGTTCCCATTTGTGGATTTATTGCGAATTATAATAACGCGCAAAGACTTACGGGCACCCCAATGCAAATTATCGCAGCGTTAGAAAACCCACCTGAGCATGGTTTTTTCTTAGTCAGTGATTGGCTTGATGAATACATAGAGGCCTCTGAGTTTTTAGCGCAAAGTGTTGTTGAAGGCTCACTTAAATTTAGAGAATCAATGGCTGTTGGCTTAGAGAGCGCACCAAGTGCATTTATTGGTATGTTGTCTGGAAAGAATTTTGGCAAGCAAGTGGTAAGGGTTTCAATAGATGTTGAATAAAACGTAATACGACTCTAACACATACAACTAAGTCAGCTTTCGAACGTAAAGTACCGTTATGATCTCCCTCAACATTACTGAAAAATAGCTACCCTGCACTTAATCAAGAAAGTAACTTACAGTCATGACAATCATTAATTCAAAAAAATGAGTCACGCTGAAAATGATAACTTAACTTCTGTTAATAAATTATAGCTATAGAGAGCTCATTCGACAGTTGAAAAGAGTAAACATTAGAGTAGTAAAACTAAAAACCATAAAGGCATAACCAATATCTGGTTAGCCTAATACTTTAATTGTCGAAGGCATTTAAAGGTATGACTATTTGGGTATATGTAGCGCTTGTGTACGTGTGTATTCCAATAGACCTTCTTCACCAAACTCAACGCCAATAATTGATTGCTTTATGCCACCAAAAGGAATGTGGGGCTGAATTTGTCCATGGGTATTGATCCAAAAACTACCGCTTTCAATTTGCGTCGCAATTGACATTGCTTGTTCTATATTCTTAGACCACATCGAGCGACATCAACATCAGGTAAAACTATCGCGGCGTCATTGCCACCCAACTCTAATGGCAGGGGCAATATGCCAAGTGGCTATCATTAGTGGCCAATTCCAAGGCGTAATAGACGCTACTACGCCTACGGGTTTTCTCACTAATATAGCAGGGCTTTCGCCATTATTTTCCAATAATTTATCTTCAAGCTTCATCGCTGCGGTTGCCCTAAGCCAATCACATACTATGCTCACTTCAAATTCAGCACCAAGTCCTTTTAGCGGTTTACCTTGTTCTAAGGTGAGTAACCTAGCAGTTTTGTCGATTTTTTTTCAACGAAATCAGCCATTTTATTCAGCACATTACTACGAACTTCATCCGTTGTTTTAGACCATGATTTAAACGCTTGATTAGCAGCAGTCACTGCATTTTCTAATTCTTCATCACTGCAGTTACGACAGGTATCTACCACGTAACCTGTTGCGGGATTAATAACAGTAAAGTGTGATTCATTGTTGTTAGCATTCATTATTGATACTCAGCTATAGATTAATATAAAGCGCTCTTTTAGTAAATATGCCTCCTATATTTACTTAAGAGAGCGCCATTAAAAATATATTAATTTATTAGTTAACTTTGTCACTTACGTGACAGCAATCCTCTTTTTACTCAAACAGAATGATAAGTACTCAAAGCCTCATCTGTTATTTTAAAATAGGTATAACCATGAAAATAATCCCATTTACAGCCAAGTGTGGTGTTGTCATTGAAGATGTTGATTTAGCAAATTTAACAGAAGAAACATTTAAAGAAATTAAACAGGCTTTTACTGAATATGGTTTAGTGTTTTTTCGTGACCAAACCCTTTCTCCTGAACAACACATTGAGCTAGCACATCGGTTTGGTGAAATTGTTCAAAATCGAATATTTAAACACTTACCAGGTTATCCTGAAATTGCCGTTATCAGTAAAGACAAAGCACAACAGACTAATATCGGTGGCGGTTGGCACACAGACCATTCTTACGACGATGAACCTGCTATGGCATCGATACTTGTTGCTCGTGAACTTCCTACATCAGGTGGCGCTACTCAGTTTTCCAATCTATCTGAAGCTTACAATGGGTTATCAGAAGGTTTAAAGAAGACCTTATCTTCACTTACTGCCTTACATGCTAATGATCATTTATATGGTGAAGGCGGCTATTTCAGTGGCACAGACTTAGCCGATAAATTAGCAGACAAGGTTGAAGTTAATCATGCTAAACACCCGTTAATAATTACCCATCCAGAAAGTCAAAAGAAAGTACTTTATGTCAATAAAGGCCATACCGTAGGTATTGAAGGCTGGAAAACAGACGAAGCTTTCGCCTTACTTAATTACTTATATGAACATGGTTGTAAAAAAGAATACATTTGTGAGTTCAATTGGTTACCTGGATCAATTGCTATTTGGGACAATAGAATGACTTGGCATTTTGCCAATAATGATTACCAAGGTGAACAGAGAACGCTACACCGTATTACTATCACTGGCCAAGCGTTAACTTAGGGAGATCGCTTTGGATTTATCAAATAAGGTTGCCGTGGTAACTGGGGCAAGTTCAGGTGTTGGTGCGCAAACTGCCATTAAGCTCGCTAAGCTAGGAGTAAGTGTTGTCATTAACTACGCTAAGTCAGAACAAGGTGCATTAAAAACGTATAACGAAATTATTAGCCAAGGTGGCACTGCTGTCATTTGCCAAGCAGACATTAGTGAAGAACCTCAATGTATCCGCTTAGTGAACAAGGCAATTGAAAGCTTTGAACAGCTTGATATTGTTATTAATAATGCAGGAACAACTGAGTTTGTTAGCCATAAGGATCTTAATGCATTAACCGACGACATTTGGAAAAAGTCATTCGCAACCAATTTAATGGGGCCTTTTTATATCAGCCGAGCAGCTGTACCCTTCTTAGCTAAACAAGGCGGCGGAGAAATAGTGATGACCTCGAGTATTGCTGGGTTAACAGCCCATGGTAGCTCTATTGCTTACTGCGCCTCTAAAGCAGGATTAAATAGTTTAACGAAAACCTTAGCCAATGCGTTGGGTGAAAATAACATTCGCGTAAATGCCATATGCCCAGGGTTAATTGATGGCGAATGGGCACGTAGTGGTTGGCAAGAACATTGGCAAGCGGCTAAAGACTACACGTTAAGTCATTCGGCTATTAAACGTATTTCTACATCCAGTGATATTGCCGACAGTATCATTGCGATATTAATAGGTAGTGACAATATGACAGGTCAACTTATTACCTTAGATAGCGGTCTTACGCTGTGAATCAAGTAAAACCGAGTACCACTTAACGTCTGTAAACGAGAAACCTATGACTGATAAATCAATTAAAGCTTCTGTTAGTGCGGTGATGAACCCTGACCGTGACCTTCCCACCATTAACGAAGGACAAACAGATTTGGAGATTCGGCAACATCGTAAAAAAATGCTTGTTGCCGCTTTTAGAATTTTTGGACAATTTGGTTTTGACGAAGGCTTGGCAGGACATATCACTGTACGAGACCCCGTATTGCCTGATCACTTTTGGGTCAACCCACTGGGTGTTTCGTTTAAACAAATGAAAGTATCAGATTTACTACTTGTAAACGACCTCGGAGAGATAGTTGAAGGGAGTGGCTTTTTAAATGGCGCCGCGTTTACTATTCATTCTCATATTCATCGTGCTCGCCCAGACGTTATTGCAGTTGCTCATGCCCATTCTATTTATGGAAAAGCGTGGTCAAGTCTAGGGCGCAAACTTGACCCTATCACTCAAGATGCATGCGCATTCCACAATGACCATGTACTTTTTAGTGATTTTAAAGGTGTAGTATTAAATGAAAACGAAGGCATCGCAATTGCTAACGCCCTGGATAATAATAAAGCAGCTATATTACAAAATCATGGATTATTAACAGTGGGTGAAACGGTTGAGTCTGCAGTGTGGTGGTTCATTACCATGGAGCGAAGTTGCCAAGCGCAATTATTAGCAGAAGCTGCGGCAAAGCCTCTGATTATTAATGATTCAGTAGCATCGGCTACCCATAAAATAATAGGCTCTGAAACAACGGGTTATTTTAGTTTTTTACCGATGTTTAATGTACTGATGGAAGAACAACCTAAACTGTTTTCATAATAATGGTTTGAAAAACCGTTAATTTACAGCTGAAAACTTTGTATCAATTAATAAAACAGACCAACGGGTTATATGCGTTGGCCTAATTAATTTTCTAACTATTTTTTTTACGACTTGCCAATACCCCCTTCTCAAAACCTAACACTTTTTCGTAGGTTGCAGGAAACCATCGAACAATGCGATCCAGTAGTTTAGCGTCTTTACCTATCAATATTCTTCGCTTGTTTTTTACCAATCCTTGCAAAATAACATCAGCGGCTTCTTCAGGAGTTGTTTTAGCTAATTTGTTAAAGTTTTCTACGTTCTGACTTTTAGATATAGATTTTGACGTTACTTTTGCATTATTGCTAATATTAGTTTTAATGCCTCCAGGGTGAACACAGTGAACAGAAACATTAGTACCCGCCATTTCCATTTTCAACGCTTCAGTGAAGCCTCTAACCGCAAATTTAGAAGAGTTGTAAGCGCTTTGACCTGGTAAAGATAACAAGCCAAATACACTTGATACATTCACTAAATGTGCCTGAGGTGATTTTTGAAGAAACGGCAAAAAAGCATGTGAGCCATAAACAACCCCCCAAAAGTTAATGTTCATTATCCAATGAAAATCTTCAAAACTTTGATCTTTTACCGAATCAATGAGTGTCACTCCTGCATTATTAAATAACATATCGACACCGGAAAATTCACTGTTTACACTTTCAGCAAAGCTAATAAATGCTTCCTTATTGGAAACATCAAAATCTTCAACGAGACATTTTACATCAAATTCCATTATTTTTTTTCGTACTGCAATTAAACCTTCCATGTCTCGGTCTGCTAACGCTAGATTACAACCTTGCTCAGCAAGTTTTAGCGCTAGTGCTTTACCTATACCTGATGCTGCACCGGTAATAACCGCAACTTTACCTTGAAAATAACTCATTTTATCTTACTACTCTCTACTGTTACATGTTCTACAATGTCACTGATAATGCTAGGAATTAACTCAACGGGGAAATCGTGGCCCATACCTTTATATATTTTCAATTTAGCGTTTTTAATAGCATTAGATGTAGCAACACCACCATCACAATGTACTAAACCATCACTATCGCCATGAATAACTAAGGTTGGCGTTAATATACTATTCAGTAATTTAGTTCTATCTGAAGCGGCAAAAATCGTTAAAATTTGCCTTATAGTCCCTTTAGTACTAATTCCTCTTTCCAACAATTTAGAAACTCTTGATTCAAGCTCACTATTATCTAAAGGGTATTGAGGACTCCCCATTACTCGCCATTTTTTCATGTGATAATGTAAACGATCTTCAAAACTTGATGATGCCGGTTTTTCAGCAAAAACTTTATTAATTTCAGGGGTACCTTTTGGTAAAGCTTTATAGCCCGTAGTAGACATAATTGATGTTAACGTATGTAAACGTTCAGGATGATGAATTGCGACTAATTGCGCTATCATCCCCCCCATTGAAGCACCTACAAGGTGCACTTTATCAATATGTAAAGCGTCTAAAAGACAAATAACATCCGTCATCATATCTTCAAGTTTATAAGGGACTTTTGGTGAAAATCCTAATTTGAATTTTAAAATTGTCCAAAGCAAAGGTGGTATTTTTACATGGTTTAATTCTTGTGACTTTCCCATATCTCGGTTATCTATAAGTAAGACTTGAAAACCTTGGTTAACAAAAGATTCAACCATATCCGTTGGCCAACCAGTTAATGGTACAGCTAAACCATGTACCAATAAAATAGTAGGGTTTTGGTTGTTACCATGAAGTTGATAAGCTATATCAATCCCATTTACCTTTATCTTTTCGTCTATAAAATTCATAACATCGCTCACTTATCAATCATATCTTTTTAAAAAAATTCAGTTTATTTATAAACAAACAATTCATCATTTAAATCAACGGTGGGTAACACATGTTTCTCTTCCCAATAGTCTTGGCTATGTTCCCATTCAGCTTTATTACCGCGCTTTGGTAAAAGATGCATTGAACGCATCATGTAGCCAGGATTAAATGCATTAGTATCAATCCAAGGTAATAATTCCATATCTTGATCTTCTTCACGTAA
>Ga0307488_10002811_pt1 | contig 14635 bp, 2 predicted proteins | sample SB02metaG_FD_202248 | JGI IMG/M metagenome (GOLD analysis project Ga0307488, IMG submission 202248) | Sea-ice brine microbial communities from Beaufort Sea near Barrow, Alaska, United States - SB 0.2 | ecosystem: Environmental > Aquatic > Marine > Coastal | place: USA: Alaska | collected 2017-05-06 | reverse complement strand
GGTGTATTTAGTAGCCGTAGGTGGGGCAGCTTTCCTTGTTTCTCAAGCAATTAAAGCCTCAAAAGTTATAGCTTTTGATGATCTCGGAATGGAGGCTATCCATGAATTTGAGGTTAAAGATATGCCCGTTACAGTTGCTGTTGATACTAGAGGGTTGTCCGTACATAAGGAAGGAATGAAGAAGTGGAAGCTAATTAAGCAGGGGTAGCACAAGCGTTGTATCGAAGTTGTGCTCTTTAACAATATATTTCACACAAACAAACGCGTCACACTATTCGTACTTATCAGACCTGTGAACTATCCAGTCAAACGTACAATTTAAATATTGTCTTAATTCATTTGTTTATTAATTGAGCTGTATTAACCTAATAGGTATTTAATAAATGCAAGAATCCCTAATACGTAGAATGCCGTACCCAATGCACAGCGAAACAGGGTATGCCATTTGTTGAGGTGTTTAAGAATTATAGGACACCCATGATTCTAGGGACATTTATCGCATTAGCAACGTTCGTACTTTTTTACTTAATGACTGTTTACATTGCGAGTTGGGCGATTACAGATCTAAATATAAATCTACTTTTTTAATAATCAAAATTCTACAAAGAGTAATTAAAAAAATTAAATAACCACTTGAATACATTAAAAAAAAATAGCTTTAAAGTTATTTTTTTTTAAGCTTTATGTTATGATTTGGCAGCTACATTCGGAATTGGAGGAAGTAGTAGACTTATGATAAAAGTACTTGACGCAACTTTTACAGAAAATGGTGATTTAAAACTTACTTTATCCGGAGACCAAGGCTCTTTAGATTCCAGTTTTAGATTGCTGTTAAATGACAATGAGACACTTTTTGAGAACCTTAATTTTGGGGTGAATGGTGGGCTTGTTGTTACTATTCCTATTGAGCAGCTGTCTACTCAAAGCTCGACGGTGTCGGGCGATCTTGAACTTAAATTCATCTCTAACGATAGCAACAACTCAGGTCCAGTTACCTCTATTAAGGTTTATAATTCCGACAGCACAAAACAAGCTGATCCTAGTATATTATCCAGCACGGATCTTACGCCGAATCAATATTCCATTGTTGTATCTGATAACCCTGTTACCTTATCAGATACAACCGGTGCTAATTTAACGGTTATCACTGAAGCACCATCATCACAAATCAATGAGGCCCTTGTAAATGCAACAGGAGCTGAAGTTCAAGGGATTGAAAGTACCAAGGTTGAATCCTTGAATGACCGACAATTAAAGCGCCAAGAAAGAGCAGAGAGACGAGAGCAAAAAGAACAAGACTCTCTTCAGGTTGAAGCTAATGCGGTCAACACCATAGATGTTGTGCCATCCCAATCACAATCGACTTTAACTAAAAGAGAAATGCGGCAAGTTAATAAACTTGAGGGCAGATTAAGTACCATTGAGGCAAAAATTCAGGGTTCTAGCCAAGAGGTTCAGCTCATACAACAACAAATCGAATCCCAGGGTGGTGTCGCTAAAAGAGGGCAGCTAAATAAGCTTGTGCGTCTTGATAATAGAATTTCAAGATTAACTGAACAGTCAAATGAAATTCAGGATTCCATTTCCACCACCGTGGATCGATATTCAACAGCGCAACTGAATAGACTTGAGCGTCTTGATAGTAACCCTTCAAGATTAACTGAACAGTCCGATGGAATTCAGGATTCCATTTCCTCCCTCACAGGTAGAGGTATTGAGAGGGTAGGCAAAGAGCTGTTACCGCAAACCCTTTTTGTGTCTGAGGGGGTAGCTAAAGATCCTGGAGGAGGAAGGTCAAAGCAGGACCCTAATTCGGTCAATATTACATTAACACCTGATACAGCAACATCTGATACATCAACATCTGAAGTCACAGTGAATGCAAGTATCGGTAATGTAACAGTAACGGAGGGGGGTGCGGCTACTTTTACAGTCACATTAGATTCTGCACCATCAAGTGCTGTGACACTCTATTACGCAACCAGCGCTGGGACAGCCTCCAATGGATCTGATTACACGAATACGCGTGGCACATTAACGATTGCTGCTGGACAAACATCAAAGACTTTCACAGTACCTACCAAAACAGATACAACTGACGAGACAACAGAAACAGCAACCATTACATTATCAAAACCATCATCAAATGTAATTATTCCTGATGGCAGCAACACGGCTGATTTAGTAATTTTGGATGATGATCCAGAGATCACTATTGCTAACCAAACATTAGGGGAGTCTGATGGAACAGCCACGTTTACAATCACTCTTGCACAAACGGTTGATGAAGATTTGACTGTAGTTTATACAACCAGTTCTGGTGAAACAGATGGGGCGACAGACGGAACAGATTACACAGGAACAACGGGGACCGTTACAGTTACCGCTGGACAGACAGAGGCCACAATTGAGATACCCATTACCAGCGATGCTGATGCCGAAGAAACTGAAACTGCTACTTTAACTTTATCGGACCCGTCTAACGGAACTCTTTCGGATACTTCTGCGGATTTGGTTATAACCGATGACGATCCAATTCTAACCATCACCAATCAAACGGTGGCCGAAGGGGATGGAACAGCCACATTTACCGTCACCTTGGATAAAACGGGCGCCGAAGATGTCACGGTCATTTATACCACCAGCACCGGTTCTTCGGATCCTGCGACTGACGACACAGACTACACGGGAACAACTGGGACGCTTACTGTTAGTGCAGGGGCCACATCAGGCACCATTGAAGTTCCGATTACGGATGACTCAGATACGGAGGCCACAGAAACAGCAACACTGACTTTGTCGAGCGCGATTAGTGCGACGATTACAGGCGATACCACCACGGCTGACTTGGTGATTACTGATGATGACGATCCGGTAATTACCATTGCAAATTTAACTGTCGCTGAAGGAGATGGCACTGGAACATTTACAGTCACCTTAGATCAAGCTGGTCAGAATGATGTGACGGTTGTTTACACCTCATCAACAGGGACCTCAGGAGACAATGCCACGGACGGTACTGACTATACTGGCACCACTGGAACTTTAACAATCTCGGCTGGTGCTACGTCAGGCACCATTGATGTGCCGATTACCTCTGATACCGATAATGAATCTACCGAAACCGCGACCTTAACATTATCCAGTGCGACTAGTGCCACGATTACAGGCGATACCACCACGGCTGACTTGGTGATTACTGATGATGACGATGTTGCTATTACGATCGCCAACCAAACGGTTGCTGAAGTAGATGGCATAGCGACTTTTACTGTCACTTTAGATAAAGCACCCGGTGAAGACGTCACTGTGGAGTATGCTTCTGCATCTGGAGCAACAGGTGCGGCTAGCTCTCGTGCAACAGATGGCACAGACTATACCGGGACAACTGGCACCTTAACCATATCAGCAGGTGAAACCAGCGGAACAATTTCAATTCCCATCACCACAGATACTGTGGCGACTGCGGGTGAAGAGGAAACAGAAACCGCGACCCTCACCTTATCGAATGCGACCAGCGCAACCATCGACGGCGGCACGGCTGATGTAGATTTGGTGATCACAGATTCTAATCCGTTTGTCACCATCGCGAATCAAACTATCAGTGAATCGGGAGGAACAGCTACATTCACAATTACTTTAAGTGAGTCTATCTCAGAGGATGTTTCGGTTGTCTACTCCACCGGAACGGGAGCATCAAATGGAGCTACGGATGGGACAGATTATACTGGGGCGACCGGGACAGCGACCGTCACATCAGGTAGTACAGAGGCGACGATTGAAGTACCAATTACTACGGATACAGATCCAGAATTTACCGAAACAGCGACCTTAACCCTAGCGAGTGCGACCAACGGGACCTTATCGCAGACTGCTGTAGATTTAGTAATTACCGATGACGATGATCCGATCGTAACTATTGCGAATACAACCGTAACTGAGTTACTTGGGGATGCAGCGACGGCAACCTTCACCGTGAACTTAAGTTCGGAGGCAATGGATGAAGTTACTGTTGAATATGCCACAGCGACTGGAACTTCAGGAAGTAACGCCACGGATGGAACCGATTATGCAGGAGCAACGGGTACACTGACGATAAGCTCGGGAGCATCTAGTGGCACGATTGAGGTGCCAATTTATACCGACGCAGATGAGACTGCAGATGAAACAGCCACACTTACTTTAAATAATGCCGCCAATGCGACGATTACAGGCGATACCACCACCGCTGATTTGGTGATTGTTGATGGTGATCCATTTATCAGTATGTCCAACCAGACAGTGGGTGAGACTGATGGGACGGCGACTTTCACCGTGACCTTGGACCAGACCACGGTCAGTGACGTCACGATTGAGTACGCGACCAGTACAGGTTCCTCCAATGGAGCAACGGACGGCACGGATTACACTGGCACAACGGGTACAGTAACCATAACTGGCGGGGAAACCACCGGGGTAATTGAAGTTCCTATTTCAGTTGACGTCACGGACGAGCCAAACGAGACCGCCACACTGACATTAAGTAATCCATCTAATGGGACATTTGTGGATCAGACGGCCGATCTTGTAATCAACGACGATGACGATCCTTTTGTCAGCATGGAAAACGTTACCCTGAATGAATCCGATGGCACAGCAACCTTTACTGTTTCATTGGATGCCGCCCCTGCTGAAGATGTCACCGTGGTATATGCTTCTAGCTCAGGCACGGCTGCACAAAATGCAGACTTTACTGCCACCACAGGCACCTTGACCATCTCGGCAGGAGTGGAAACAGGCACCATTGAAGTGCCAGTCTTGACCGACACTGAGAATGAACAGACCGAGACGGCAACTTTGACTCTGACTTCACCTAACAACGCAGTAATTGAAGATGACTCGACGTACGCTGAACTGGTTATCATCGATGATGATGAACCCACCCTGACCATTGCCAATGAAACGGTGAGTGAGAATAACAGCACCGGAACATTTACTGTCACTCTGGATAAGGCAGCGGCTTCCGATGTCACCGTGGTCTATAACATCGTGGACGGATCATCGAATGGAGCAATCGATGGAACAGACTATACGGCGGTGACAGGCACGCTGACCATTACCGCTGGTGCGACCTCGGGTGAGATTGAAGTGCCCGTGATTTTAGATTCTACGGATGAGGTGGATGAGACAGCAACCTTGACTCTGTCATCAGCTACTAGCGCGACCATTGTCGGCGATACCACCACCGCAGATTTTGTGATTACTGACGATGACACACCAGTTTTAACAGTCGCCAACTCAACGGTAACCGAGTCTGCCGGATCAGCGATCTTTACTGTGACCTTAGACCAGGCAGCAGCGAATGATGTCACCGTGGTCTATCAAACTGCAAATGGCTCATCCAATGGGGCTTCGTCCGCCAGTGATTATACAGCCACCACAGGCACGCTGACCATCACCGCGGGGGCAACCACTGGCGAAATTGCAGTTCCTATCACAGATGATGTCTCTGATGAGTCGACTGAAACAGCCACAATCACACTTAATAGCGCGGTGAGTGCCACCATCGATGGGGATAGCACCACAGCAGACTTAGTGATAACTGATGATGACGATTATAATCTCACCATTGCTGACACCACTGTGGCTGAGGCGGATGGCACCGCGACCTTTACGGTCACGATGAGCACCACCTCGACCGAGGATGTCACTGTGGTGTATACCACCAGTACCGGAACAACCAACGGGGCGGTCGATGGTACAGACTACACAGGCACGACCGGAACACTGACGATTTCGGCAGGGGAGTCGTCTGGCACAATTACCGTAGATGTGGCGACCGATATCTTAGATGAGACCACAGAAACAGCGACCCTCACTTTAAGTGATGTGACCAATGCAACCATCTCAGATTCATCAGCCGATCTGGTTCTAACCGACTCCAACCCATATCTCAGCTTTACTAATCAAACCGTGGCTGAGGGTGATGGGGCGGCCACCTTTACCATTACCTTATCTGAATCAGTCTCAACCGATACCACGGTCGAATATGCTTTGAGCACAGGCGCATCCAATGGAGCACAAAGTGGCACAGACTTTACCGCGACTTCGGGAACAGCAACCATTACTGCGGGGGAGACGACCGCAACCATTACCGTCCCAATCACTGATGACAGTACCGACGAGGTGACAGAAACCGCAACCCTCACTTTAAGTAATGCATCCAACGGTTCCTATACCAATAGTACCGGGGACTTGGTCATCACCGATGATGATGAACCAGTGGTATCTATTACCAACATCACTGCAACCGAATCAGACAATACAGCCACTTTTACTGTGACCTTAGATCAGGCTGCCGCGAATGATGTCACTGTCGTTTATACCTCTAGTGATGGGTCATCGAATGGTGCTACTGCAGGTTCTGACTATACCGGCTTCACCGGGACGGTCACCATTTCTGCCGGAGAGAGTTCTGGCACAATCACCGTCCCAATTATCCTGGACAGTACTGATGAAGTGGATGAGACAGCCACCGTGACATTATCTAATGCCACGAGTGCGACGATTGTTGGAGACACCGCAACGGCTGACCTAGTCATCACCGATGACGATGAGCCACAAATTTCTATTGCTAATTCAACAGCCTCGGAGACAGATGGGACAGCGACCTTTACCGCCACGCTTGACCAGGCCGCTGCGGAAGAGGTGACCGTGGTTTATACAACAACCAACGGTAGCGCGGATGGCGATGACTATACCGCCACCACAGGAACACTTACCATTGCTGCAGGTTTATCTAGTGGAACCATTGAGATCCCGATTACCGATGATGCCGTTGACGAGGTGGCACAGACAGCCACACTAAATTTAAGTAGCGCGACCAATGCGAGCATATCAGATAGTGCCGCAGATATGGTCATCACGGATAACGACAGCCCTGTCATTACAATTGCCAATCAAACGGTTGGAGAATCCGACTTTACAGGAACCTTTACCGTGACCTTAGACCAGGTTGCGGCGGAGGATGTCACAGTGGTCTACACATCCAGCGATGGGTCATCGAATGGTGCTAATGCGGGCAGTGATTACGCTGCCGTCACAAATACCCTCACGATCTCTGCCGGGGACAGTTCAGGCATAATCAAGGTGCCCATCATGTTAGATAGTGTCGACGAGGTAACTGAGACAGCGACATTAACCCTGGCCTCAGCCAACAATGCCACCATTGCTGGCGATACCACCACGGCTGATTTGGTCATCACCGACGACGATGTTCCAGCAATTACAGTGGCTAATGCAACTGCAGCCGAGGGAGATGGAACAGCCACCTTTACGGTCACTCTGGATCAAGAGGCTGCCAACGATGTGACCGTGATTTATATGACCAGCAACGGTGCATCTGATGGAGCCACGGCCGGTTCAGACTACACGGCCGCTACTCAGACCATGACCATTTCCGCAGGCTTAAGCACCGGGACCATTAAGATACCTGTTACAGATGATACTAACGATGAAGTGAGCGAGACCGCGACACTGACATTAGTATCCCCAAGTAATGCGACTATTGGTGGTGACACGACCACAGCTGATTTGGTCATCACAGACAATGATCAGCCGGTGGCAACGATTGGTAATCTGACCGTGGGCGAGTCGGACAACACTGGTACGTTTACGGTGACGCTAGATCAAACGGCGGCAGAGGATGTCACAATTACTTATTCCACTGCGGATGGATCATCAAATCCAGCCACTGCGACCAGTGACTACACCACATCCACTGGCACGCTGACCATCAGTGCCGGAGCGAGTACAGGTACCATTCAGGTCCCCATATTACTGGATACTACTGATGAGTTAGCGGAGACTGCGACCCTAACCATCAACGGCGCAACCAATGCCACCATAGCTGGTGACTCGGATACAGCGGATTTGGTGATCACCGACGATGATGATCCGATTATCTCTTTTGTCGGCAATGAGACGGTCTCAGAAACAGATGGGTCTGCGACCTTTACAGTCACCCTCGATCGCACGCCGGCAGAGGACGTGACTGTCGTTTATGTGACGAGTGACGGCACCACCACAGAAAATGGAGATTACACCGCACAATCAGCCACCTTGACCATTAGTGCGGGAGAAACATCTGGAACGATTAGCGTGCCGATCTTAACGGATACCGAGTTCGAGTCAACAGAAACAGCCACACTGACCTTGAGTAGCCCAGCCAATGGAACGATAGTTGGTGACACCACAACCGCTGACTTAGAAATCACCAATGTCGATGATGTTTTATTAACCATTGCTGATCAAAGTGTCGACGAGAATGCAGGCACAGCGACCTTCACGGTGACTCTCTCTGAAGTATCAGCCAGTGATGTGACGGTGGAGTACGCCACAGGGTCAGGCACTGCTACGGATGGAACCGATTACACTGCAACTAACGGCACATTAACAGTTTTAGCAGGAGCCACAACCGGGACCATTGAAGTTCCTGTGACCAACGATGCCGATAACGAGGATAATGAGACAGCGACCTTAACCCTATCCAATCCAACCAATGCAACCATCACGGATGCGACCGCTGATTTAGTGATCACCGATGATGATGGTATTGAGATTGGCTTATCGACAGCGCATTCTGGTGGCTCAACAGATAACTTAACGGTAGGTGAGGGTGACGGCATTGGCACATTCACCGTCACATTAGATCAAACCAGTTCCGGCGACATAACCATTGAGTACAGCACATCTTCGGGCACGGCGACGGACGGAACAGACTATACCGGCACAACGGGAACACTTACCATCCCAGCAGGACAAACAACCGGAGTAGTGACCGTCCCGATTACTGATGACACCACGGACGAGGTCACAGAGACTGCGACCATTACCTTAGGTAATCCTGTGGGCGCGACCTTAAATGCAGATACCACATCGGCTGACTTTGTCATCACGGATAATGATGGCCCTGAAATTTGGTTCTCCGATCCGAGTGTTGGTGATCCAACAGCAGGCAATGTCACCGTCGGTGAATCGGATGGCAATGCCACCTTTACGGTGACTCTATCCGAAGCACCAGCCGAGGATGTCACGGTGGAATATGCGACAGGATCAGGAACAGCCACCGATGGAACGGATTACACCGGGACAACCGGAACGCTCACCATATCCGCTGGAGTGACAACTGGAACGATTGTGGTACCAATCACCACAGACGCCACTGACGAATCAGATGAGACAGCGACCTTAACCTTAAGTAATCCGAATAACGCCACGATCGGGGATGCGACTTCAGACTTAGTTATCACCGATGATGATGCCCCTCCGGCGATTAGTATTTCAGATGGAACTACGACCGAAGGCGGAACCGCTACCTTCACGGCTTCATTAACCAACCCATCCTCTGAAGACATTACTGTGGAGTACGAGAGTAGCTCCGGTACCGCCACCAACGGCAGTGACTTTACGGCGGTCACAGAAACACTCACAATTTCTGCGGGCGAGACCACAGCCACCTTTGATGTGGTAACCACAGCGGATGCGAAAGATGAATTAGATGAGACAGGAACGGTAACCTTATCCAATCCGACCAACGCCACGATCTCTGATAATACGGCTGATTTGGTCATCACGGATGACGACACCGCCAACATCACCATCGCCAATCAGACCATTGCGGAAGATGGGATTGCCTCATTTACAGTGACCATGTCAACCACCTCGGGTGGACCTGTAACCGTCGTCTACACATCTAGCACTGGAGCATCGGGGGACAACGCCACAGATGGAACCGATTACCCGGGTACCACGGGAACACTCACGATCCCAACAGGATCAACCACAGGGGTATTTACCATTGATACCACATCTGATAATACTGACGAGCCGACTGAAACAGCAACCATTACCCTCAGTGGGGCGACAAGTGCAACTGTAGATGGCTCCACAACCACAGCTGACCTAGTGATTACTGACGATGATGATTCACCGGTCATTACCATTGGCAACCAGTCAGTTACAGAAGGGGGTACGGCGACCTTTACTGCAACCTTATCGAACCCATCTTCAGAGGATGTGACGGTGGAGTATGTCTCCAGCTCAGGAACAGCCACAGATGGAACGGATTTTACGACGATTACCACGACCACATTAACCATCCCTGCGGGCCAGACTTCAGCGACATTCGATCTAGTGACCACTGAAGACACTACAGACGAGGCGAACGAGACTGGAACCATTACCTTACAAAATGCGAGTAACGCAACCATCACCGGAGATACCACCACCGCAGATTTTGTGATTACCGATGACGATGATACCCCATCGATCACCATTGCAGATCAGTCAGTTGACGAGGCGGGGACAGCCACATTTACAGCCACACTCTCTGGTCCATCATCATCTGATGTCACGGTGGTCTACACCAGCAGTTCTGGCACGGCCACAGATGGCACGGACTACACTGGTGCGACGAATACATTAACCATACCGGCAGGAGGTACTAGTGGAACCTTTACCGTGGTGACCACCGCTGATACTGACAATGAGGTCGACGAGACAGCTTCAGTCACTTTATCGTCAGCGACCAATGCAGCCATCTCTGATGACACGGCTGTCCTAACAATCACCGATGATGACGAAGTGGGAATATCAATCGGTCATGCTACTGCAACTGAAGGGGGAACGGGAACCTTTACGGTGACTTTGGACAAGGCACCAGCTGAAGATGTCACGATTATTTATACCTCTGGCTCAGGTACTGCTACTGACAACACTGATTATACCGGCACCACAGGGACCATCACCATCCTGGCTGGCCAGACCACGGGCACGATTGAGGTCCCAACTACGGGTGACGACACCTATGAAGGAAATGAAACCGCTACTTTGACGTTATCCAGTGCGACCAACGCGACCATTTCTGGGAGCACCACCACGGCCGACTTGGTGATTAATGATGACGATTCCGAGCCGAGTATCACCATCGCCAATCAAACGGTGACGGAGGCGGGAACGGCAAGCTTTACAGTCACATTAAGTAATCCAACCACATCAGAAGTTACCGTGGAATATGATTCCGGCTCAGGGACTGCAACCAATGGGACAGATTTCACTGCTGTAGCGAGTACCTTGACCATCGCGGCTGGAGATACTGAGGGGATATTCACTGTCGTGACTAATACCGATAGCAATTCGGAGAGCACAGAAACAGCAAGCATTACGCTCTCCAATGCTAACAATGCAACCATCTCAGACAGCTCTGCGGACTTAGTCATAATTGACGATGGACTAGCTGTAGTAACACCGACGATGACGCTTGCCAACCGAACAATTTCGGTTACAGAAGCTGAGGACGGGGACACCTCCAGCAGTGTCAAAAATGGAACGTTTACTATTACACTAGACTCTGCGGCAGAGGAAACTGTGACTATTCGCTATGCCACCAGCAGCAGCAGTGCGAGCTCAAGTTCTGACTATTATGCAGAAACAGGTACCGTCACCATCGCGTCCGGTCAGTCCACCGGCACCTTCGATATCGGGGTGCGTGAGGACTATTCGGTGGAAAACGATGAGACCGTCACCATTAACTTTACCAACCCATCAGGCAATGTGGACTTGAGTTACAGCACAGGTGAGATGGTGATCAAAGACGGTACCGGTGTTACCTCAACAGGATCATTGATGACAGAGCAGCACAGTATTACTAACTATAGATCCGGTAACAGCTCGGCTGTGAGTATCAGTAACGGTTTTTACATAGCCTTAGAGACAATGGGTCAAGTTCTGACCCAAACACACTACTTTGAACCGCTCTATACCTGGAATAATAATGCAAATTACGATAATTCTTATGGTGGCGGTAACACCTCTGGGTATATTAACGGCAACTCATCGATCGCCGCAGGGACCAAGGTCAATACCTATTTGGTCTGGAGTACCAACAACGCCCCAACAAGGGCAACAAGTAACCAGAATGTTACATTTGAATATGAGGTCTTAGGACTGTACGGAACGGACAATGACGACACGTCTAATGGTAATTCTAGTTCTTCATATTACCGTGAAACTGCAAGACCGGGAGCTGACTACACCCGATATTCTAGTGATGGGAACCGTAGATTCGAAAACTCTGGGGATTGGATTGAATATAATTCCAGCTCAAATACAGTTTGGGTCGGTGCAAAAAATAACAACTGGAACGGCGACTGGATACGGGTGTATACCGCGGCGGCCACGGATGGAGATATCGTCGGCATGCAGTACCTGACCTCGTCCGGCATTTATGGCTTGACTAATGAGGAGGGACACTTTGCGGCTTTAGAAGGCGACTCCGTGATCTTCTATGTCGGTGGTGTCTATGTTGGTATGGCGACCAGCGATCAGATTGCAAATGGCCAGGTGTTCCTGCAAGACTTAGCCGGCGTCTATCGATCCGACCTCAATAACGAGTACGTCGAAAATATGGCGGTTTTCTTACAGTCGATTGATGATAACAATGATGCCTATGACAATATTGTCATCACCCAAGAAATGCGCGATAAGTTGGCCGACCAAAATTTAGACCTGCGCGTAGCGAGTGAGTTAGAGGTTGCTCAGATCGTTGACAATGTCGGTGGCACGTATGTGGATGAAGATGCAGCAATGCAGCACGTCAAGGACATTTTAATGCAAGATACCGGCATGATCGAAGAAGATTTTGATACACGTGTCTCTGACGATACTGACATTACTGTTGAGTCCTTACTTGTTGATGATGCCAACAATGTGGATGACTTGATCAGTAATCTGCTTGAAACTACTGAGACAACAGATGGGGAGGAGGTTATTTCCGAACCAGAAGAAAAAAATACAAATGAAGTCTTCGATGAGCAGTTAGAGCAAGATATTGCTGCTATCAATATGAGCGAGGTTGCTCAACCTGAATTACAACAGCCTGAAATTATTATCTAAATTTAACTAATTTTCTTAGTATTTTTTTTTAAAAATAAGGCATACTTAATTATCCGTATTAAAATAAAAATCGATGAAAAAAAAGCAGCTCCATGACTCTATTTTTAGTGCATTAAGATTATTATCCAAGCACTATAACCTTAGCTTTTCTAAAGATACCATCCTCTCCGGGCTTCCGCTCAAGCAAGGTCATTTAACTTTAGAGCTCTTTATACGTGCCAGCGAAAAAATGGGCCTTCAAGCAAAACAATTTAAGAAAAAATTAGCCGATATATATAACCCAACGCTACCCGTTGTACTCATTCAAAATAATAATCTGGTCACCGTTTTATTATCTATTGATCGAAAAAATAGCAGTGCAACTATTTTTTCAAATAAGAAAGAATCCAAGATCAAACTTGTTGATTTAGAAAAAAAATATTCAGGCTCTCTCTTCATGTTAGCCCCCATACCAACTTTTGACGCTAGGGTTGAAGAAATAACTGAATCTCAGAGTGCTGAAGGTCACTGGTTCTGGAGTACCTTATGGCAGTCCAAAAAGATTTATCGTGATGTGCTATTGGGATCACTACTGGTTAATGTTTTTGCGGTAGCCCTACCACTTTACATCATGAATGTTTATGACAGGGTGGTGCCTAATAATGCACAAGAAACACTCTTTGCTTTATCATCAGGTATCATTATCATCTTTTTTTTCGATGCATTAATTAAGTACTTTAGAGCCTACTTTGTCGATATTGCTGGTAAAAAGTCAGACATCTTAATTTCACATAGCCTTTATGAAAGGCTAATGAACATGAAACTTGCTGCGTTTCCAAGATCGGTAGGTTCGTTTGCAAGCCAACTTAAAGATTTTGAATCCATTCGAGAGTTTATAGCCTCAGCGACCATCGTCACACTCATTGATATTCCTTTTGTATTCTTATTTTTGTTTGTTATTTATCTCATCAGTGGGCCATTATTAGTGGTTGTGTTAATTGTCATATTTATCATCTTGCTTCAATCCTTCGTTGTGCAAAAGTATATGTTAGGTTTTATTGAAAAGGCATCTAAAGCTTCGGCTATGAAGAATGCTAATCTCATTGAAAGTCTCTATGGTATCGAACAAATTAAATCCTCTAATGCACAAGGCTTTTTCCAAAAAAAATGGGAGACCATGACGGGGTACCTCTCAGAAATGTCTATCAATAGCAAAACACTAACAACTAAATCCAATATCATTACCCAGCTTTTGCAACAACTGACAACCGTTATAGTGGTGATTATGGGTGTCAGCCTGGTCAATGATAAATCACTGTCATTGGGTGGTTTGATTGCCACCATCATGCTTTTATCGCGAGCCATAGCTCCCATCGCTCAGCTTGGTCAATTAATTACACGCTACCAGGGTGCTAAAATTGCTTACAGTGCTCTGGATAAAGTGATGCAGTCTCCTGTTGAGATTGAGCCAGGGAAAGGTTACCTCAGCCCACAAAAAGTGTTAGGTAACCTTGAGTTAACTGGTGTTAATTTTATCTACCCAAATCAAAAACAACCTTCACTCACGAACATCACGCTAAAAATTAAGGCAGGAGAGAAGGTTGGGGTCATAGGTAAAGTGGGATCGGGTAAATCTACCTTATTTAAAATTTTGATGAATTACTATCAGCCTGCGACCGGCCTCATTAAGCTCGATGGGTTGGAACTCAATCAGATTCATCCT
>Ga0307488_10002810_pt1 | contig 14638 bp, 11 predicted proteins | sample SB02metaG_FD_202248 | JGI IMG/M metagenome (GOLD analysis project Ga0307488, IMG submission 202248) | Sea-ice brine microbial communities from Beaufort Sea near Barrow, Alaska, United States - SB 0.2 | ecosystem: Environmental > Aquatic > Marine > Coastal | place: USA: Alaska | collected... | reverse complement strand
TTCACATCAACACCAGCAGCAAAACCAGAGTGATCAGGTTTTTTACTGATCATACGTACTGTGCCTGACTGTGAACTTGCACCGAACAGAGTGCCTTGTGGGCCAGGCAGCACTTCGATTCGTTCCATGTCTGCAGCATAAACGTCTAAGTTTCTGCCTTGCATGGAAACAGGTTGTTCATCGAGATAAAACGCAACAGACGGTTGTAATGCCTGTACCGAGGATACTGTGATATTGGTTTGTGTGGTGGCAGCACCACGAATGTAAATTTCATTTTGACCAGGGCCTGTGCCCTGAAAAACTACGTTTGGCAAAAACTCTACATAATCCTGGAAATTATCGACACCCAAATTGTCCAGAGCATCGCCATTCAAAGCGGTTACCGCCACTGGAATGTCTTGGATAGATTCCTTACGTTTAGTCGCGGTGACCTCAATCGTTTCTATTTTGGCTTTACTTTTGCTGCCCTCTGCTGCAGATTGCTGAGCTGCTATAGCTGGCACACTGCCCGCCATGGCGAGTAATACGGCGCAGGTAATTTTACGTTTATGAAACAGATGTGTATGTGGTTTTGTCAAAATGGTTTCCCCAAATTATTAATGACTATTATTAATTAGTCTTCAATCTATATATGTCTTTAAAGACACGCCTAAAAGTATAACTAAAGCACAAATCTATCAAATAGTAAGCAATTAAGCAAAATTGGATCACTGAAATTAATTAGTTCACTAATTAATTTTTTATTTCAGCATTACAAAATTGGAACTTTTTTAATGCATACGAATCCGGATTAGGTTGTTTAAATGTTACGCACGCCTTCGTATAAGCGGTGATAATCAATATTACCAAGATGAGCAGCTAAGATAACCTGACCATTTTTTCACCCTTCAGCCGCAGTCATTTTTCATCCTTAATGTTTTGTTATATTTTGCCAAAATAGTTAAAAATCACTTATAAACGCCCCACCCATAACCAAGTGACCTCAAAATGCAATATCCAGACTGGAGTAACTCGTATGCCCCACCCTGGCCATTTTATTGTTTTTCTTTGTGTTTATATTTGTCAGGCTGAGCGCTTACAGTCATTAAAACTAAGGTCGTCGCTCCTTTTGGCTCAGTGTTAATATTTAATATACATTGTGCTTATGATGCTTATCCAAATTTACTGGTAAATATGGATAAGCAAACCATGACTGTAGCCTACATTGCACTTAAGCTGTTGCTCGTTTCTGTATATTAAATGTACAGAAATACGAGTCGTGGTATGAGTATTCAGCAGTGTGAATATCTTGACGTTTCAGGTCGCCGACAAGTCTACAGTTAACTCATCCGCCAATCTGATAAATTAGGATTTACGTTGTTGTCCAGACAGCAAACGTTTATCCAACCCAAAACGCCAAAAAAGTTGTTTAATAATTAAACACCAATGGCCAGACGCGGTGAGGTGATTTTCAAAATAGGTCATCACTATTTTGACATACCGTCCTACGTCAGCGATTTCCCTGACCCATGTTCAAAAGTATCCCTATAGTCATTGAGAATAGTTTTCGCTACTCCAGTTGTCAGCAAAGCGTTACCCCGATTTGCCCTTAACCTGCTTTGTCCACCATTTTAGAGCTTAGTTTGACTATATGCACATTACCGTCATGAGCTGTAATTTTAATGCTTTTAAGTTCATCGTTTCTGTAATCCACGTAGATTTCTTCTGGCTCCTGAATAAGATGCTCAAATTCAGGGGTAATAACCGTAAAGACCTTGTCTTTTTGATCATAGTTCAGGCCTTGTAAAGCCACTGATTTCACTTCCACCTGGGCACCAATTTCGCGGCCCAATACATCGATTTCCACCTCAGTACCTTCTACAAAATTTGATAAGCTGTCGAAATAATGAGCCCAATCATCGCGGGCAATTTTATTGGTAGACATTGGCAAATCCTCTTATTAATGGGTTATATAGGCGAACCTGAACACTTGCTTCAATACTGGGGAATCAGTCCAGTGCAACGGCTGCTTAAGTATTTTATACTCGCTTTACTCGCCTAATTTAAGCTCATGGTTAAGCAGGGGTATTGATACAGGTCAACATATTCATGTTGCACAACGGTTAACCCACATTTAGTTTACTGGACGGATTTTCTATATTCAGCCTGGGTGGCTTGGGCCACCCTGATAAGAAAGGACTTTGTGACGCACGTAAGCTAGGCTGAAAATAACTGACATCCGTTACCTAGCAAGCACGATGTGCGGGTGGTGAATAGGTACTTAATTAACACCCCTCTTTATTTGAGTGCGGTAAACCAGGTACCGAATGAGTGCACGCTATGTAGATATTCCCCATGAGGTGCACATATGTGTTGCATCCAGTACCTGTATCGACAACTAGTCTTTGACCTTCCAACTACCATCGGCCTGGCGGCAGGCCGTGCCGTATATTTTCTCTTGCTTGTTACCTATGCTGGCATCCATTTGGTATTCCCTGCACGGCAAGGCATTTTGCTCATAGGTGCGAGTCGGTACTACCCGATATTGATAACCGGTATCGGGATTACGCCAGCTGGTTTCTACCCCGGTGCGCACGGTTTCCAAAGAGTGAGCCACTTTGAGTCGGTCATTTTGATCCATGCTACGCCCTACATTGCCGCCAATAGTAGTGCCAATCAAGCTCCCTATGATAGTGGCAGCCGTTTGGCCGTTACCGCCGCCTACTTGATGGCCCAGTACGCCCCCTAAAATCCCACCGATGATCATGCCACTGCTTTCATTTGCGCCTTGGTTGTTGGCACAACCACTAAGCAAGCACACCATTAAAAACAATGCCCCATAGGTACTTATTCTGGTACGACTGGTCATAAAACTATCCCTTTACGTTAATCCCAAAAGCTTGAAAACAGCTAAACGGTTAATAGTTAAATAAGGTAGGTCTAAATGGGCCGGACGATATTGATCTTCATCAATATCGAGCTGTATTAACAGCCTTGCCACATAAAGGACTGCCGGTTTCTGCGACTAACAATACTGAAACAAGCCATCGTGAGTGGCAAAAGCAGTGGTTTTCTTTTCAAGCGTGGCGAATTGGTCATATCGATAGGTCGGTCCCTGAACACAAATCAGTTCATTAGCAAGATAACAATGGCCACACAGACCCACACCGCAGCCCATGCGTTTTTCCAGTGACAGCCAAATTTTGTCATGCCCTATAGCCAGCTCCTGACAGGTTTTGGCCACTGATTCCATCATCGCCAGGGGTCCACATGTCAACACGAGTTGCGGCTGCCTGTTATGTTCTGCCAAAAAACGGCTTATATGTTCTGAGGGTGTGCCTAATGTATCCAACTGGGAATCGACCATAAAGGTTTCCAGTATCGGCAGGTGTGCCTGCCAGCGTTGCCGCTCGTGCTGCAATACCTGTGAGGCGCGATTAGTCGCACCATAAATAACGGTGGTAGATCCGCTCTGCCTCATTTTGATCAGGTGATCTATAGTCGCTGTCAAAGGCGCCAGCCCGCAGCCACCAGCAACAATTAATACCTCTTTATTAAGCATTTGCGCAACCGGCCAGCCTATTCCCAAGGGGCCGTTATACCCCAGCACTTTACCTGGGGGCAGATCACAAATAGCGGCGGTGAGTTTGCCGACCTTACGAATGAGCGCCATAAACCGCCCCTCTTTATTTGGCAGTGAAGCATAAGTAAAAGGGGCCTGGCCAAATCCGGGCAGGCTCAACATAAAAAATTGCCCCACAGCAACAGATGTATTACGGTTGCCGCCCAAAAGCTCAAAGGTGAGATGTTTTGTATCATGTCCGTCATCGTAGCTGTCAACCAGGTGCATGGGTTGAGGGGTTAGTTGCTGCATACTTGATCTATCCTTTTCATCACCGAGTGCACACCTACTGAACCTGAGCAGGTTTGTTCACAGCGTCCACAGCCCACACAACCGTAACGGGAGAATTCTGGCAAATACTCATCTGAAAACTTGTGAAACCAGAAGCGTTCGGTGCGTTTTGCTGCCAAATGGCTTGGGTTGTGGCCACTTGCTTCGCGCTGAAAGCCCTCAAATAAACACGAATCCCAGACCCTTAAGGTAGTGAATTCATCAATAACCTCTTTCTTTTGCTCATAGGTGCTATAACAAGAACAGGTCGGGCATAAATTAGTACAACCGGAGCATGCCAAACAGCGCACACTTAATTCTTCCCATAATTCCCCCGGAACCGCTACATTGTTGATATATTCGATACTGTTATTGATGTAACTGAAATCAGAAAATTGACTCAAGGCCTGGTTTTCTAGTCGAGTGCGCTCGATAATATGTTCTTCTGTTGCACTAGCCAGAGACATACCCGCTATACTGGCTTTTCCCTTTTCGGTGGCTCCGATGAGTAACCATGGCCTACCTTGCACCTCAAGTTGGCTCAATATTAAATCTGCACTGTGCTGCCTGACGTGAGGTCCGGCATCCATTAATGGGCAAAATCCCTGAGCGCATGGGGCCTGACAATCTATTCCCACCAATAACGTTTGCTGGCGTCTGACCTGATAATGCACATCGTCCTTAAAAAAAATGTCCTGATGGGAAATGGCGATTAAGTCACAAGCCTGTACCCCAAACAATACTCTAGGTTTGCAGTCCGGGAGCAAAGGACTAAAACTTTCTCCGTCAAATTTGTACAGTATTTCCCGGGGCGCAAATAAAAATGCCTTGGGGGACATCAAGGGTAAGTGATCCTCACCGTAGAGCGGCGCAATATCCGCAGCGTCTGCTGCCTGCCATTTGTCCTCTCCTTGCAAGTCCGCACTAATTTGCAACACTTGGTGCTCCTTGGCCAAATGCATTTTCAAGCTAGCAAGATTATGCAATAAATACTTGTCTGCCTTCATTGTTAATTCCTCATCTGCAGTGGTGGGTGCAAACCAGGCGCCCAAGACCGGGGGATATAATTGACAGGCAAAGGTTGTACTTTTATTGCACAGGCTTTAAGTTCCGGCATTTCAGTAAGTACCTCCATGGCGTTATTTGTCAGTTGATTGGAAGGGGTTTCTTTAAAATGATAGGGCATGCTCACCAGCCCAGGAGTCACTTGTTCATTTAAAATGATCCGTGTTTCTATATACCCCCGTCTTGAGCTAACGCCTACGGCCTGATGATTTTGCAAATTCAGATCTCTGCCATCCTCAGGATGCATAAACAATACCCCATCCGGGGTTTCCCGTTCGAGTAAAGGTGATTGGCGAGTCATGGAGCCACAACCATAATGAAAATGGAGTCTGTTGGTGGTTAACCACAATGGATATTGGCTGTCCGGTTGTTCCGCCGGAGAAATCTGCTCAACCCCAATGAGCCGCCCTTTACCGATGGGAAAATCATTGCCGTGCAAATATTGACACCCCAAAGGATGTTCCGCATTACATGGCCACTGTAAACCGTCGTGTTTGGCCATAAGTTCATAGGACATGCCACAAAAAGAATGGGTTAAACTAGCCATTTCAGTGAACACCTGTTCACTGCTGTGCCAGTTCATTAACTGGCCCATGCCTAATTTTTCCGCCAGGGCCGCCAGTATTTGCCAATCAACTTTAGCTTCACCCGGCGCAGGAACAGCCTGACGGATAAGTTGTACTCGTCGTTCACAATTAGTGAAGGTTCCGTTTTTTTCGGCAAAACTGGCGGCGGGTAAAACCACATCTGCCATCTTGGCGGTTTCGGTCATGGCCAGCTCTACCACCACCAGCAAGCCCAGAGCATGTAACCCTTGTGTCACCTGATTTTGATCCGGGTCGGTCACCACTGGGTCTTCACCAAAAACAAGTAGGGCGTTAAAGTTGCCCTTGCGCGCTTGATTGCTCATACCAAGCGATGTCAGCCCTGTGTTTTTAGCCACCTCGGTGCCCCAGGTATTACTAAATTTTTGCCTGACTTGTGCGTCGGCCGCACTTTGATAATCTGGATACACGTTGGGCAAACAGCCCATATCACAAGCACCCTGTACATTGTTTTGCCCCCGCAAAGGGTTGATACCGGTACCAGGGCGACCTATTTGACCACAGACTAACACCAGATTTGACAATGCAATCACGTTGTCGGTACCACAGACAAATTGGGTGATCCCCATGCCGTAAGCCAGAAATGCAGCACTGGCCTGACTATAGTATTTGGCCGCCGCAACCAACTTGTCCCCGGGAACACCGGTTATTTTTACCACTTGCTCCAGAGGATAAGCTGCGACTTGCTCTTTAAGCGTTTGGTATGGCTGGCAACGACGAGCCAGAAAGTCATCATTTTGCCAGTCTCGCTCAAAGATGATGTTGAGCAGACCATTGAGTAAGGCGATATTAGTACCAATTTTTAGTTGCAGATGCAGATCCGCGAGTTGCGACAGGCGAGTTTGGCGGGGATCCACCACTATTAAGGTGGCGCCGTTAAGCTTGGCGTTCATGATCTGACCGCCAATGATGGCGTGATTTTCTGTGGGGTCGGCACCAATAACCATAATAACATCGGCCTTTGCTACATCAGCAATGCTATTGGTCATGGCTCCTGAGCCCAGGGTTTGCTTGAGCCCTGCAACGGACGGGCTGTGACAGATGCGCGCACAATGATCAATGTTGTTAGTTTTCAACACCCCACGAGCGAATTTTTGCGCCGCATAATTATCTTCGTTAGTGGCCCTGGCACTGCTAATAACGCCCACTGTATCTGGGCCATCGGTCATTAAATAACCCTGTAGTTTACCGGCAATATGGTCAAGGGCGCGATCCCAGGTGACGGATTGAAACTGTCCGTTGATTTTCATTAAAGGTTGGGTCAAACGATGGTGCCGTTCAATGGCAAAGGCGCTGTTCCAGCCTTTAGCACATAATTGCCCTTGACTGATGGGGTGAGAACGAAGGGGTTGCACCGCAATCACATTATCATCCTCTGTGCATAAACCTATGCCGCAACCCACACCACAAAAAGGACAAATGCTATTAACTTCAGAGGAAGACATAACATGCCTATAAAAGTGTAAATGGAGTTAATATTAAAGGATACAGCTTCAAAAAAAGGTTGATACACATCAAGTTCAGGGCTTTTTAGGCATCATGTTGCGACCATAAATCAGATGATAAACTAAGGCTACCAAAACGCCACCACCTATAATGTTACCCAAAATAACCGGCACGAGATTGCCGAAAAACGATGACCAACTAATCATTTGTGCCATGCCTGTTATGTCAGTGTCCTGCTGAAGTAACATGGCCATAGGGAAAAAATACATATTGGCCACACTGTGTTCAAAGCCGGCCGCCACAAAAGCGGTGATGGGAAAGACTATAGCCACCGCCTTATCAGTCACGCTTCTACCGGCAAAGGCCATCCATACCGCCAAGCAAACCAGCACATTGCACAGTACCCCTTTGAAAAGCGCCGCGATAAAAGACAGCTCACTTTTTGCCATCGCTATGTGCAGGTAGGTGGCGGCTACCGCCCCATTATTCATTTCAGGGTGCCTCGATAAATAAACGATAAACGCCAGGCCAGCTGCGCCGGCAAAATTTGCCACACAGACTACCAACCAATTCCTCAGCAGTTCTTTAGACGTTATCAGCCCATCAGCCCAAGCCATAACCAATAAATTATTGCCGGTGAATAACTCTGCACCCGCAACAACCACCAACAACAAGCCCAAACAAAATGCCACACCGCCGAGCAATTGTCCCATGGCAAACCCCAAGGATGCGTCAGATTTAATTAATACAAAAAACATACCTCCTAAACCAATAAAAGCACCGGCCAATAAGCCCAACATGATTAGCGGCAGTAAAAGAAGCCGCGCCTTAATGACCCCGACTTGATCGACTCGCTGAGCAATTTGACTGGGCGAAAAAGCATCAAAGCCGAACATGTCGCTCATTCTGTATTGTCACTCACATCAGGGCGATGCTTGGCGATATATTCAGTTAAGGCTTGTAAGCTATTTACCTGACCGTAGTCACTTTCGGGGATGTTGACCTGTATTTCTTTATCTATACTGGTCAGCAAACGCAGAAAGTCCATTGAATCCAAATCCAGTTCATCCCGCATATCAGCCCTTGGATCCAGACTGTCAATATCTGCCTCTGGCGCTATTTGTAAAATCAGGCGACACAGGCTGGTTTTGATATCTTGGGTGCTCATATTAATAACTCCGGGTTTTGCAATAAGTGGTCTATTTTATTTAGTAAACGGGCGCCAGCATGGCCATCACTTACCCTGTGATCCGCCGCCAGACTAACCGTGACTATGTGGGCAATACTGACTTGCTCATCCACCACCCATGGCACGCATCGCTGACGGCCAAGAGCAACAATGGCAACTTGGGGCGGGAAGATAATACTTTGCATGCTGTCCGTTCCCCTGTCACCGAGATTGGATACGGTAATGGTGGCATCTTGCATTTCCGACATGCGCAACCCCCCTTCTCTGGCCCGCAAAACCTGATCTCTGAGTTTTAACATCATTTGGGCGGGATTAAGTTGTTGAGCATGATGAATAGCGGCCACCATTAATCCGCCACCATGCAAACTAATGGCGTTGCCTAAATGCACTAACTCCTGAGCTTGATATCGCCCTTGCAGATAAAAACCATTAAATTGAGGAAACGAAGGCAATGCCTTAGCGATAGCACAATAGAGCAGCGCGCTGAGCAACATGCGTTCATCCATTGTGCGCCCTTGGTTATATTCAGCTAACCAAGCCAGAGCATTGTCTAACTGTATATCTTGTTGCAAATAGTAGTGGGGAATGTCTCTTTTGGAGCGACTCACCACCGCCGCTATCGCTTCGCGCATTTGCTGGCTACTGTCCGCTTCGGGGTAATGGGCCTCTCCTGTAGAGGCCTTAGCCATAGTCATAATGTCGTCGAGGACAATGGCACCTTGGGGGCCACTGCCCGTTTGCAATTGACGCCAATCAATGGCCAGCTCAGCCGCTTTTTGTCGCGCTGCGGGAGAAATCCGCCGCCTACCAGCCACCTCGTTATCCTCCGGAAACCGGTCGCTATCACTGGCAAGGTCAACCCTGGGCGCACTAGGATTGCGGCTCTGGTGCTTGTCCTTTGGCGCAGATATTGACTTTTGGCCAAGCGGTGCTTGGGGATGCTTAGGAGCTTCAGTTGCAGACCGGGGTTCATCTGCCAGTGTAAGCTGTGCAATGGGCTGACCCACCTCGATGTCTTCTCCCTCGGCTGCCAGCAGCTTGTTAATCACACCATCATCAAAGACTTCCATATCAATCAGCCCCTTCATGGTGTCTATGCTGGCCACGATATCGCCTTTTTGTACTTTGTCTCCCGGCTGCACCTTCCACTGAGCTATAATACCGGTCGCCATATCTGCGCCAAAAGATGGCATAGTCAGCTGCTTCATTTTGTGCCGGCCTGTTTGCCCAACAACCCAAGTACCAAATCCACTATCTGCTGAACCTGGGGGGTAGCAGCCAGTTCAAGATGCCGGGGATAAGGAATGGGCACTTCTACACTGCAAATCCGTTGCGGCGGTGCATCCAGTGACCAGAAACAATGTTCAGCTACCGCGGCACATATTTCTGCCGCTAAACTGCCGGTGCGCCACCCTTCATCCACCACTAGCAAGCGTTTGGTTTTATCCACTGAAGCAAATATACTGGCGGTATCCAGGGGCCGTAAACAGCGCAGATCAAGTACTTCAACACTCAGCCCCTGTTCTTGTAGCAAGGTTGCCGCTTCCAGTGCTTTGCCTAACGAGCCACCATAGGTTATCAAACTAAGCTGGGTACCAGACTTGCGCACCACAGCTTTGTGCATATCCGGGCAATCGGCTGGTGTAGGCAGCGCAGCGGTTTCGTTATACAACATCACATGTTCAAACAGTACCACAGGATCGGGGTCTGCCAATGCCATAGCCAACATATAACGGGCATCCGCAATAGTGGCGGGGGCCAGAACCTTTATGCCAGGCACATGGGCATACCAGTTTTCCAAGCTATGGGAATGTTGTGCGGCTAACTGTTTACCGGAACCTGTGGCCATGCGGATCACCAATGGCACGCCGATTTGACCACCGGACATATGCCTTAAGGTCGCGGCATTATTAACGATTTGGTCAAGGGCTAACAAACTGAAATTAACGGTCATGATTTCAACTATAGGCCGCATTCCTCCCATAGCCGCACCGATACCGGCACCCACAAAACCGGATTCCGACAAGGGCGTATCCATAATTCGTTGAGGACCAAACTCTGCAGATAAGCCTTTAGATACCGCATAACATCCCCCGTAGTTGCCTACGTCCTCTCCCATCAGAAATACCCGTTCATCCTGGCGCATAGCTTCGGCAATGGCCTCATGTACGGCGTCTCGATAACTAAGCGTATTTTCTTTCATAGCAGACCCTGCCCGTAGAGGCCTAGGCACAAGTCTGACTCGTCCTCAAACTCCCCTTGCTCGGCGAAATCCACCGCGCTGGCTATTTCTTGCTGTACATCTAATTCTAGTTGTTGCAGCTCAGCGGAGCTTAACGCATGGTTACTGTGCAACCAATTTTGCAACTGAACTATGGGACCTTTACCTTGCCATTGCTGCACTTCTTCGCTAGTGCGGTACAGTTGGCTATCAAACATTGAATGGCCACGAAATCGGTAGGTATTGCATTCCAGAAAATGCGGTCCACCACCATCACGAATAGCCTGACAATAACGTGCTGCTGCCGCTTCGACATCTACCACATTCATGCCATTCACGGCTTCAGCTTGCATACCGTAACTCTGGGCTTTAATGAAAATATGCGGTTGTGATTCTGAAATTGCCAGCGCAGTCCCCATGGCATAGCCGTTATTTTCACATACAAATAACAGCGGTAGCTGCCACAATTGCGCCAGGTTTAGGCTTTCGTGAAATTCCCCTTCAGCCACCGCACCTTCGCCAAAAAAACACACCGTGATCCCTTTCTTGCCTTGCATCTTATCGGCCAGCGCTAAACCTACTGCTAAAGGTAGCGCCCCGGCGACTATGGCATTGCCACCATAGAAGCGCTTATCACTATCAAAGATATGCATAGACCCGCCCCGACCACGACTACTGCCGGACACTTTACCAAACAATTCCGCCATGACTTTGCCCATATCCAACCCTCTGGCCAGCGCGTGGCCATGCTCCCGGTAGGTTGACAGCACGGCATCTTGTGGATCAAGTACTTGCATGATCCCCACAGCAACGGCCTCTTCTCCTATGTACAGATGCAAAAAGCCACGGATTTGTTGCTGGGTATAAAGTTCGGCGCATTTTTCTTCAAACCGCCTGATACGCAACATTTGTTTAAGTAAACCATGGAGGTGAGCCTTGTCCATATGGGGTTTGGGGTGGTTAGATGTCATCACAAAACCCTTTTTCACTAAGACTATCTGAGGAAGACGGGCTGGCACTGGGATACTCGTCCTCCTCAAGGGTAGAGATATCTCCCTCGGGTAAGCCCAGTTCACGAGCTTTAAGAAGACGACGCATGATTTTGCCACTACGAGTCTTGGGCAGATTAGCCTTGATCACAATATCCTTGGGCGCCAGGGTGGCACCTAGCTTCATTCTGGCATGGGCTAGCAACTCATTAACTAAAGCAGCATCGCCTGTATAATCTGCTTTGAGGGCGACAAAGGCTTTGACTACCTCACCGGCAACCGGGTCAGGTATACCAATAACCGCGGCTTCAGCCACAGCAGGATGCTCCATCAAGGCACTTTCCACTTCAAAAGGGCCAATAAGGTGCCCGGAGGATTTGATCAAATCCGAGCTTCGTCCGACAAACCAGTAATAACCATCTTTGTCCCGGTAGGCCAAGTCTCCCGTTAAATACCAACCGTCTTTAAAGCATTCTTGAAAACGGGCGGTATCATGCAGATAATCGCGAAACATAGAAGGCCATCCAGGCCTTAATGCTAGTTCGCCTGTTTGATCCGGGCCCATCAGTTGAATAACCTCTCCGTCGCTTTTTTGTTGGACTATCCCGCCCTGAATACCCGGCAAGGGACGGCCCATGGAGCCAGGTTTGACCTGCTCGGAGGCGAAGTTGGCCAGCATAATGCTGCCCGTTTCGGTCTGCCACCAGTTATCATGAAAAGGCAGTCCCAGGACTTTTTGACTCCATATTACGGCTTCCGGATTAAGGGGTTCTCCGACACTGGCGATAAAACGCAGTGCACTGAGGTCATACTCGTCACGCAGTTCGTTGCCGGCCTTGATCAGCATACGAATCGCTGTGGGGGCGGTATACCATACATTCACTTTCTCATTTGCCAGGATACGATACCAGCGGGCGGGATCAAACTCTCCCTGATCAACAATCAAGGTAGCGCGATTGCACAAGGGGGAAATAACCCCATAGGAAATCCCCGTTACCCAGCCGGGGTCGGCCGTACACCAAAAGATATCATTGGGGTGAATGTCCAGCGCTACATAACCAGAGTATTTGTGTTGTATAACGGCTTCATGTACATGGACCACACCTTTGGGTTTACCCGTGGTGCCACTGGTAAAATGCAGCAAAGCCGTATCCTGGGCTGAGGTTTCACACAGTTCAAAATGTTCATCTTGTTGGGATAATTCAACGTCAACATCGATACAATTTTCGGGGCAGTGTCCTTCACAATCATATAAAAACACTACGCGTAAACATTGCATTTTATGACGCCAAGGGCTGATTTTCTTGCGATAAAGCTTAGCACTGGTAAATAAAGCTCTGGCACCCCCTATCTCCATACGAGAATGAATAGGCTCGGGCCCAAATGCACTGAATAATGGACTGAAAACAATCCCGGCTTTAAATGCACCTATTATCGCGCCGTAAAGTAAAGGGGTACGCTGTGCTAAACTGCATAGCAAATGGCCTCTGTCTACCCCTGAATGGGTTAACAGATTAGCGAAGCGATTACTCAGGACATGTAATTCATTATAGGTATAAGTTCGTTTTTCCTCATTTTTATCCAGGCAAACCAAGGCAAGTTGCTCACCGTTTCCCTCTTCGCAGTGGCGCACCACAGCTTCATAAGCAATATTGATACCCTGGCCATAGCCTTTAATCTGGTCCCGGGCTTGCTGCCAATGGAAATTCTCATAGCTTTGCTGATAATCTGTCAGATTAGGTAAGCGCTGCTGATCATCTGACTGTTTTTTAATACCGGAAGAAGTCATTTTGCCCCACACTGCACTTGTCGCCCACGTTGACAAAAAGTTTAGTCAACGCTGTTAAAAGCGGCTTGACCTGCATCAAGATCCAGTAGCAAAATAATCTTTACCTTAGCGAACCGGTGAGCATCACCGCGAACGGTAGATAAGACCTTGTCTTTGCAGATATTTTTCAATTTCGACGGCAATCAACACTAGAGATGAAACAGCAAAGCACAACAGCAGATCGAATATAGGTAAAGGCTGGGTGTGAAATATCGCATTCAGTGCGGGTAAATAAATCAACGCAAGCTGCATGCCAACAGCCAATGTGATGGCCCCCAACATAGGTATATTGCTCAACAACCCTATGCTTAGCAAAGAAGCCTTTTCGCTACGCACGGCCAGGGAATGAAATAGTTGGCACAGAACCAAAACGCTAAATACCGATGTTTGCCAATATTCCCTATTGTTTGAGATGGTCCAGGCCATCACCCCTAACGATAACCCAGCCACCAACAAACCTACCCACAAGATATGTTGCCACATACCACAAGCAAAGATATTTTCCTGAGGCGAACGCGGAGGCCGCGCCATACTGTCCTTCTCCCCTGGCTCGGCAATAAAAGCCAGACCTGGCAATCCGTCAGTCACCAGATTCATCCACAGTATATGAATGGGCAACAAAGGGATGGGCAAACCAAACACCGGTGCCAACAATAAGGTCCAGACCTCTCCTGAGTTGGAACTCATGGTATCTTTTATGAATTTACGGATATTGTCAAAAATTCGCCGACCGGCTTCAATAGCGCCAACTATAGTGGCGAAATTGTCATCAACCAGCACCATATCAGCGGCCTTTCGTGCTACGTCAGTGCCTTTTAACCCCATTGCCACACCTATATCAGCCTGTTTTAACGCTGGCGCATCATTAATGCCATCTCCGGTCATGGCAACAAATTCTCCCTTAGCCTGTAACGCCTTAACGATGCGTAACTTTTGCTCAGGCGAGACTCTGGCATACACCGTTAGCGAGCCAATCTTGCTGGCCAAATCGGTATCCGTTAACTGTGCCAACATTTCACCACTAATAGGTTGCGTTGCCCCTGTCGCTATCGATAAACGACGGGCAATTTGCATCGCTGTAGCAGGATGATCCCCGGTTATCATCACAGGTGTGATCCCCGCAGTTTTACAAGCCGCCACGGCATCAAACGCTTCCGGTCGCAAGGGATCAATCAAGGCAACCAGTGCCAAAAACGAGAGATCCCGTTCAATCTCTGGTGCACTAATAATATTAGGCAGTGCACTCAAATCACGTTTTGCCAGCGCCAAAACCCGGTAGCCATCTTTGGCTAATTGACCGGCTTTAGCAATAATAGTCTGGGGATCAAAGTCTTGCGCTTTACTCGTGTTCGTTGCCCTTGTGCAGCTTGCCAAAACGGATTCTGGTGCGCCTTTGACATAGGCAACTAAGCCTGATGATGTAT
>Ga0307488_10002809_pt1 | contig 14642 bp, 10 predicted proteins | sample SB02metaG_FD_202248 | JGI IMG/M metagenome (GOLD analysis project Ga0307488, IMG submission 202248) | Sea-ice brine microbial communities from Beaufort Sea near Barrow, Alaska, United States - SB 0.2 | ecosystem: Environmental > Aquatic > Marine > Coastal | place: USA: Alaska | collected... | reverse complement strand
TGCGCCAAAGCATGGCGTTGTAAGAGCCAATTTCTAAAGAAAGGCCTTTCATTACAACATCCATGCCTGCATAGGTAGCTATTCCGCATCCGGCAACGGCGAAAGCGATTTTGCTGAGTCTGTTTGTGGTCACAATTACGCCCTAAGTTCACGCTCTATTTATAAGTGCTCTTCAAGCATTCAACGAGCAAGCTGGATAGTAGCAAAATAGTAATCAAAAAAGCCAAAACATAAAATTAGCGGCATTCAATTCTCGTAGGGTTATTTCTGTGGTTTGTTTTAGTACTTTCTTTTAATGCTTTTCTCGAGACGTTTTTGGCGCTGCCTTACTCGAGAATTTTAATGCTGGTGATTGCCGCGTTGCATTGTGCGCGAATAAAACCAGCGTCTGTATATAACGATCACTTTACTTCACCTTTTAGGTTTAACGGATTGCTTTTGTGCAGGCTTACTCCGCTGATATGGCTTGCTCACTGAGTCTGGAGATTTCATGCCATTGCTCGCCTTTAATAAGGCGTAAATTAAGAATCACTGGGATAACTACAGTGCAAGGATCTTGAGATAAGCTAGCGCAAGCTTGTGTAGACAGCCGAGTTTGAATTGAACCACCTTAATAAATAGCGAGACAATATGTTTATTTCAGGAATTGAAATAAACAGCAAAAGTAAAGGCGTGTCAGGGAGCGTTTATGCTGAATCGAACAAGCTCACATAGCTGAATTTCTTTAAGCCAATGATCTAGGAGAGGTCGTTGATTTTTAGGGTAATAGCGACGTCATTATCGTTTCGGTTTCGCCAGTGCCGGCGGTGGGAGCCTGTGAAAGCTGCGATGATTGAACCTTTCATTTCATTGCTTTTTACTTTGGCAAAAATTTTGAAAACGCCTCTGGTGTCACCCTGTGGTTCTCTATGCAAGTCAAAATAGAGGTCGCTTTCGCCCCTGCTCCGTTCGTAGTTCAAGTCATCGTATTTTTGAACAGGGAATTTATATTCGAGACCACACTTGGCTGCAGTGGCTAAGGTTTTTCATCTGTGTGATATTCTTGTTCTTTTTGAAAATTCGATCACAAAAAAAGGGCGCAACCCAGTTGCGCCCTTCGTAAATACTAAATTAAGTATTTTTTACTACTTAACTCGCTTCATCGTAGTGTAACGATGAGACATTAGTTTTCCACCACCCCAGTTTTCTGTGCGGGTTTCGTAAGTGTTCGCGTCAATAATTCTCATGTTACTGGCGTGCGCGTGATAATCCGCGTCTACATCCATGTTCGTGCCTTTGGTGAATTTAAAATCAATAACACCTTCTTGGTCAGTACTTGCGAAAGTCATTGAAGGTTGATTTCCGATAGCGCAGTAATGCGTATGAATGAGCTCATTCTTGCCATCTTGATGATACATGCTGATCATTTCTGATGGAGTGCCAGCGGCAAATGTCTGCATCACTGAAGAATTTCCGATGTTCTTGAATGAAACTGTAGTGGCTGATACTGAGGCGGCTTCTCTGTCTTGGCCCAATTGAACAACTTGCGCTTCGCCAGTCCAGGTGCCTTCAAGCTTCAACATTGTTTGAAATGCTTCATCTGGAGAAAATCCTTCGTCAGCTAGAGCCGTTGTGCTGAGCAATAGCGCGGCTGTAGAAAGTGCGACAATCTTTATTCTTTTCATTAGTCAGTCCTTGGTCGTTGATTGTTACCCGAGACTATTATGGGTATAGGGGGTTGTCAACTGTAAGTTCTTGAGGAGAATTGCCGTTTAAAAGAATGTATGAGTTAGGTTTTTTAGAGCGGCCGTTCGAAATGGTGTTGGAAAAGAAGTTGGTCCTACTACTGATGCCGTCTGGCTTATTCGGGATGGGTTGAGCGGCTGTTGAAAGAGTCGCTTTAAGGCTATCGTTTTCTTTATAGAATTGCTCAAAAGCTTTCAACTTACTAGGTGAGCATTTAGTCAATAGCCCAGTATGTGAAACGTTAATGTGAAACGTCCAGCTGCCCTCGCTTTACCAGCTCTGGTTTTTGATAGAAGCCGCCGGACGGAGTTCGCTATATATTGGAGGGTAGCGCGAGGCTACTGGACTCCTTTGTAAAAGTAGTTGTTAAAGTTGATGATTTTGCATTATCGGCTCATCACAGGGACGTGAGTATAGGCCTTGCATTTCTAGGACTCCATTTAGATAAGTTGAGCCACGGATGCCACTTTAACTATCACTTTCTTTTAAGCAGTGGCATGTTCTCGCCTTTGGCACATCCTTTGCGATTTCAATAGGGTTTGCTTGCTGCGAAGAAAGGGCCTGGTAAGTGATGTCAATTCTATAGGGACTCCTAACAATGTTTAGTAGAACTACTTAAATGACGGGGAGGAAGAAGCTCAATCCGGATTTCGCCGACGGCCGATCATTATTTTTAGCGCGAAAACCAGAGCAGTTGCTAAGACTGTAAGGGTGGCATTAGCAGGCGTGATGCCCGATCGAGCAGCAGAGAATGGGTTTATGCGTAGCGATAGGAGCACAAGAGATGCGGGGGTAGCATCTTCTTAAGACGTCCTGACGTGAAAAAATGGAGTGTCCTTGCTCCATGACTTACACGGCCGAAGATTATTTGCCTCAATTAGCGGCAGGAACTTCAGTTCTTTGCATTAAGCTCAATGTGATAAGAAAGATTGTGGCTCCGGTTAAGTTACTTTGCCGGGAGCCACCATAGAAATGCCTCTAGTAGAGGTCTAGGCCTAGTTTGCCACGAGGCACCCTGTATCCTGCATCTTGCACATAATCGGGCCCGATTGAGGCTAACGTTGGCGTGCCGCTGCCCCGCATAGTAATAAGCAGTTCGCGGTTGAGTAAATCCAGTACCCTTTCAACTCCAGCCTGGCCAAATGCACCTAAGCCAAAACAATAGGGCCTGCCGATGCCTACAGCTGATGCACCCATCGCTAGGGCTTTGTAGATATCGGTGCCACGGCGAAATCCACCGTCTACAATAATAGGCACTCGGCCATTCACGGCGTTCACAATATCGGGTAGGCACTCAATCGTCCCTAGCCCCGTTTCAGTTGCGCGCCCGCCGTGGTTGGAAACCCAAATGCCATCGGCTCCATGCTGCACTGCTAGAGCCGCGTCTGCACCGACTTCGATGCCCTTAATTACGACATTCATATTAGTGACTTCTTTCATGCGGCTAATAACACTCCAGGTCAGCTGTGAACTGTTGAGGCCGACACCTTGCATATTAAACCCTTCAAGCATTGGTTTGGCTTGCCCTTGATGACAGGAGGAGCAGTTGCGAGTGTCTTCGCGGGTTAAAAATTGGCTAGTTTCTGTGTTGCGTCCACCGGGCAAGTCGATGGTTAGACAGACTGTAGTGCATCCCGCCGCTTCGGCTCTTTGCAGCATGGCAACGGTGAATTCCCAACGCGTGGTTGGGTAAAGCTGGTGCCAGATAGGTGCGTCCCGCGCTTCAATCACATCCTCCACAGACGTTGAGGACTGAGTAGATAGGACCATATGGTGACCTTTGGCCGCCGCAGCCCTAGCGCTCCCTAGCTCTGCATCCGCGTGGTATGCCCCTTGGCTACCCACCGGGCAAAGAAAAATGGGAGACTTCGCCTCAGAGCCCAAAACATTCACGGAAATGTCAGTCTCACTAACATCTACAAGTCTTCTGGGCCTTATTTGGAAGCGAGAGAAACCAGCTCGGTTAGCTCTTAAGGTTAGGTCGCTGTCGACACCGGTTGCGAGATAGCCTAAATGGGCAGGAGGTATTTTCTCCCGAGCAATAGCTTCCATTTCAAATACGTTAATGACCTCCGAAGGGTCTTTTATGCGTTCACCAATTGTTTCCTCTACTTCCTGAGCGAAAGCTGAGTAATTGGTTAGCAGGGGGCTGGCTGCTAAAAATTTTAGAAACTCGCGACGTTGGGCCATACTGCTCTCCGATAAACCTGAATGTTTACTCTAATTATGGGTTTTATTTAGGTGCATAAAGCTATCTTTATGATCGCAAAATGTCCAGTCAAAGGGGCGCATAATTTCGCTCTTTGAGTATAGCTTTGGCTTTTTCCGCCGATCCGCGGCCAATATTGGCATATTGATTGGATGCACATGGGGTTAAATCGGGTTACAGTTTGGAAAGCTGTCAAAACCTCAGTAATAGAATAAATCGGAGAGGCTGTATTGTCTGTAATTTATTCTGGTTTATGGATAGGCCGACTTATTCACTAGAAAGTCAAATCCTAGTGCTGGATAAATAGTATGTTGCAAATTAAATCAATAGGTTTAAAACGCTGAGATTGGGAGCGAGAGTATGATGAAGCTATTTGGATATGCCATTTTATTGACAATATTTGCAGGAGTCACAGTTGCTGTAGTCGCACAGGATTATCAGCCGCCGAAAACATCCTTCGGTGTGCCAGATGTGCAAGGTGTTTGGACTTATCAAACTAGAACCTCTCTACAGCGTCCTGCGCTTTACGATGCGCTGGAAATAGATAAAGAAACTATGCTGGCAAAGATGATTTCCACTGCCGAGTATAATGAGATTCTTGCCGAAACCGGTGCCGAAGGTCCGAGCGGTGGGGCGGTAGGAGCCTATAATGATTTTTGGTTTGCACCGGGTGACGCCTTGGCACTGATGAACGGGAAGTACCGCACCTCACTTATAGTGGATCCAGCCGATGGGCAGATTCCTTGGAAAGAAGGTGGCCAAGAATCTCGCCAGTTACAACGTTCACGGTTGTTGAAGGGCAACGACCGAAGTGATGGCCCTGAAGGGAGGGGGCTAGCTGACCGTTGCCTGGTAAGTTATGCATCCACTATGCCGTTTGTAAGCAGCTTCTATAATAACAATATGCAAATAGTGCAGTCGCCTAGCCATGTCATGTTGTTAGCTGAGATGGTACACAACGTACGAGTTGTTCGTATTGATCAGGATTTTCGTGATCTGCCTTTCCGGCAATGGCTGGGTGATTCCATTGGATATTATGAAGAAGATACCTTAGTTGTAGTTACCAAGAACTTTAGCCCTTGGCAGATAAAGGAATACTTGATCTCTGACAATGTGATCTTAACCGAGCGCTTTACCCGAATGGCCAAGGACGAGATTCATTATTCTTTCACCATCGAGGACCCCGGACTTTATACCCAAGCATGGACAGCAGAGATGCCCATGAAAACACTTAATGATCAGTTGTATGAATACGCCTGTCATGAGGGTAATTATTCTTTGCCTGCGATTTTAGCTGGAGCGCGCCGGGAGGAAGCTGATGCGGCTACTAATCAGTAAATTAATTCTGTGTAATAAAAGGGCCAGCAGGCCCCTTTTTATTATCGCGTGTGGTGTGGGTTCTCGAGAAAGCCTCCTTTAGAAAGCCTTTAGGAAAAGTCCTTGTAAAAAACTCTCTAAATAAAACCAAACCTACAAAGCTAAGTTAAGACTCACTCCGCAGCGGTCTCAATTAATATGCCTAATTGGCAGCTCGAGCCGAAGGCGAAGGAAAGATGCATTGGCGAGAAAAAGTCTTGCGATGAAAGGGCTGCCAACCTTTTTTAGCCTGACCGAGCCTGTCAGCGATCACATGCAAAACATGAGGGTGAAAGCCCATGCCGATGTGACTTCCAACAACCTCTACGTTTTCATTTGTTTGTTCAACGTGCTCAATGCAAGACTGCCAAGGCACAACACCATCGGTTTTGCTATAAACAGCGGTGCAAGGAACAGGAGGGGCTATTTTAGGGTCAATGGTTAGACGTTGTTTTTGAGCGGTCTCTGGGGTCACGCCCGCCACCATCTTAAAGAGACGGTTAAGAAATGGGTGCGAGTTATTATTACTTAGTGAGCCAAATGGGCTGCCTAATGTGATGACCATGCGGACTGATTTAGGATTTAGGCGAGCAAGTTCCCTTGCATAAACCCCACCTAAGCTCTGCCCAATAAGGGTTATAGGTTTATCACTTTGAGCTGTTAAGGATCTAAAATTCCGTATTAAATCTTCATGTTGAGATTGGCTGCCGTTGTTTCGGCCAAGATCCCAAGGCATAGACTCGTAACCCAGTGTGTTGATAAAGCGTCTTAGAATCGCTGTCGATCTATCCCCTGCCATGAAACCAGGAATGACCAGAACTCGATGACCGTCGGCTTTGGGGGCTTGTGCAATTAACAAAGGCAAAGTAAGTGGTAGCGTGCTCGCCTCAATTCCTGCTCGTATAAGTTCGCTTAGTGCAATCAATCCAGAAGGTGGCGATTTTGGGCCATCTACTTCTTTGTATGCTGTATTCAATACATCTCTCCCTTATATTTTAACTGTTCCGCCTGCTTGATCGCTTAAACCATCAACATCGAAAGTCATCATGACTAGGTCATGAGAAAGGCCTTTATGGTCAACAATAAAGTCAGTAAGTAATGCCTCGGCTACGAATCCTAACTTTCGAAAAGCGGTTTGGGCACCCTTTTGTTCTGAGGTCATACGCGCCAGTATTTTAGTTAGCTCGAGGTTACGCGCAGTGTCGAATATATGTGAGATTAACAGCCGGCCTAGGCCTTGGCTACGCATTTTTGGCGCTATGTTTACCCTTATCTCACCGACCTTGCGGGTCCATGGGGCGGTTTCTTTGTGAACGGTGGCGTAGCCGACGAGTTCATCTTCGGCGTAGGCTACGAGAGAAACTGAACTCCCTGCTTTGATGTTAGCTAGCCAGCCATCGATGGAATCTTCTTGAGTTAAGTCGATAGTCAAAAAGAGCAAATCCTCTTCAGGAAGCTGTTTTGCAAATCCCATGATGGCGGAACGATCATCCGCATGCATAGCTTTTAGCGTTATTGAGGTGCCGGATTTAAGCTCGGCTGTTTGGGGGTAGTCCTTCAGTGGATGGCTTGCAGTATTTTTCGTCATTAGTTTTTTAGTTCCCGCTAAGTTGTTCTGCATGATCCCGCGCCGCTGCTAGCAGTTCATCAAATGCATCGTTGGTGGCTCGGGTAAGCACTTCAATATCGGGCATCAGTCGAGGTTCGCAAATATAGTTAATAAAGAGTTCTTTGTTATAACTTAAAACAGTGGTGCTAAATCCAACGTTACCACTAAGTATAAGCAAGCCGATGGTTTCAAGAACTTTATGTCCAGCTAAATAAAGAGGAACTTGCACCCCAGGTACATTGGTGCAAATAAAGTTAATTCCGGGGTTCGGTGGCTGCCAGCCAAGGTCGGGCATTATCGGTAGGGGGAATCGAGCAGCCCATACTGTTGGGTCTAAGTCGGTGCCGACAAGCTGAGTCGGTGCCATGGCAATTGGCCAAACGCCGTTCGCAGCTTCTGTTGTTAGGGTCATAGCTTGGGCGTCTTGGTTTTCTTTAATGCCCCCCATCTCCGTGCATACAGCAGCTAAGCGGCTTCGCGGAGCCATTGGCCATGCCGGCAAGAGAGGAAAAATCGCTGATACTTGGTTTCCCAAGGCGCCTTTCATATCTTCGGTGCGAACATTCACGGGGCACATTATACGCATGTGTTTATTTTCTACTGACTGTTTTCGACTTTTTAGGTATCTCGCCATCCCTTCGCTGACGACGGTCAACACCACATCGTTGATAGTGCCGCCGAATGCTCGGCGAACCTCTCTAATTTCCCCGAAGGAGCGATTGAGATAGTTCACTTTCCGCTTCGGGCCTATTAAAGATGAATTAAACGGCGCTGTGATTGCGGGTTTAGTGATGAAATTGCTGAAGACTGTAGTCGCTCTCTGGATTAACTTGCGCTGTTCTTTGCTGTTTGGAAACCAGTCAGCAGGATTAATCTTAATCAGTGAACGCACGTTTTCAAGCAAGGCTTCCTGATATAACTCCATTGGCCCTTGACGAGCCGGAGCCTGGAGGGGTTCCGCTGGGGGCTCTGGTAGTGTCGGATCAGGAGAGAGGTCATAAATGATTTGCATTAGCTCTACCCCGGATGCTCCATCAATAAGAGCATGATGGGTGATGTTCAGCATCAGAGCTTTACCGTCCATTCCGCTTATCAGGTGGTTCTCCCACAGCGGTTTAGAACGGTCTAACATGGCTTCGTTGATTGTTACGGCAAAATCCAAACCGTCCTGATGACTTGAACCTTTAGGTAGTTCATGGTGAAACAGGTGTCTGCTCAGGTCGAAATCTACATCGTCTACCCATTTCGGATGGCTGATATTGTAGGGCACCATGACCACTTTGCGTTGATAGGCAGGTAAAAGGTGCATACGTTGTTCAAAGTGTTTATAGACCTTGTCGAAAGACGGCTCCCCTTCAATCACAAAAATTGAAGAAATATGCATCGGTCCGCTAGCGGTTTCTGCATATAAAAAGGCAGCGTCGGTTGCGCTTAATCTCATCTAATTCTTCTTGTTTAAACATCTTTCATACATAGTAGCACAGCTCAATAAAAGGAAAAGAAGGAGCGGGTAGGGATGGTTGTAGGGTATGCCTTACATTTCATCACTAAGGCCGGCATTAAGGCTTTCGCTGGGGGAGCTTGTTCAATTTGGGCGGGTTGACACTGCACGCCCGGAGCAAAAGCTAATGGGACTCAGCTATCTACACCGATAATTCATTCCAATTATCCATACTCAATATCAACTTCTAATTAGGCCGTGAACATGGACAAAGAAGTAAATAAAGAAGCTCAGTTTATCAAACATTTTATGCTTTCTACGCCCTGTTTTTAGTCACGCTGGCGATTTAGACTTGCTCACTAGAAGTATAAGGATTGTGGACTGTGACGATCGTCAGGCTGCCTATTTTGCCATTGATCTTAGCGTTAGTGATCTAAAGAGGAAAATACCCCGCTCTCGATGATTTTATGCAGCGTCTGATGGGAGAATTGTTTCTGTGGGTTACTGGCACCATGTGCTTTACAACATTTGCTTTCGGGATACTTGCCATGAAACTGCCAATACCTGGGGTGGGGTTCGCTTTTATCTTGCCAGCGGTTTTCGCTGGCTATGGAACTGTTCTCAACTTTTCTTGTTGGATTGCGTAGATGAAAAATGAAGTGAAAGTTTTTCCCAGCGCAGTAGGTTGGTCGTAAGAACAGCTAGCAAAGGATCACGGAGTTCTAGGCAGGCAGTCGAGGCCATTGATCGAGGCCAACAGGATCCCTTATTGACGCTGATGTTTGCAATTGCATGCATTTTTGAAAAGCCAATCGAGGTTATTCCTGAGCCTTGCTCTTGGCTGGCTAAAAAAAGAGGGGGGGCTCTCACTCAGTCACTCTCTCTTCACTAAACTAGATCCTTTACTCTGTTTTTATTCTCACTTACTCCTATAGTCTGTATTCTTATTCGGAATTTAGTTAGCTGATCGTAAAAGGCGAGAAAATAATGAAAAGAATAATTCTGTTAGCAGTGGCCATGGTTTTAAGCGCAGCAGTCGTCGCCCAGTCATCTAATGAATGGAAGATAATCCATGCAGGGACGCTACTGGCAGATGCCCGAGAAGAGGCACGGGAGGAGCAAAGTATAATCATCAGAAATAACGTCATTGTCGAAATTCGTGACGGATATGTGTCCCCGGGTCAGGTTAGCGGTGCCGGCCGCGGAAAAGTTATCGATTTAAAGAGTCAGTTTGTGATGCCGGGTCTTATTGATGCTCACACTCACATACTAAGTCAGCAGGAAGCAAACGGTCGCGAAATTCGAGTTACTCGCTCTTCAGAGTTAAGCACCTTGATGGGTGTCGAGTTTGGCATGCGAACACTGCGAGCTGGCTTTACAACAATCCGAAATGTCGGCGCAGATCGAAACGCTATTTTTGCCCTGCGTGATGCCATCAATCAGGGCATTGTGATGGGGCCTCGAATCAAAGCTGCAGGGCAAGGCTTAAGCCCAACTGGCGGGCATGGTGATGCAGGAGGGTTTCGGGATGATATTTTTCCTCACCCACATTCAGGTATTTGTGATGGTGTTGCCGAGTGTCGCAAGGCTGTTCGTACTCAAATCAAATTCGGCGCAGACCACATTAAGTATGTCGCCACAGGAGGAGTGCTAAGTCAGACTGCAACGGGCACGGGTCAACAGTTCACAGATGAAGAACAAATTGCGCTAGTTCAAGCGGCTCATGCTATGGGCCGCAAAGTAGCCGCTCATGCTCATGGCAAAATAGGCCTAGAAGCAGCGCTTCGTGCCGGAGTTGACTCTATAGAACACGGCTCTTATCTAGATGAAGAGACCGCCAAATTGTTTGTTGCCACGGGAGCATACTATGTTCCTACCTTGATCGCTGGGTATACGGTGGCACGAATAGCTACAGAGAGGCCTGACTTCTTTGTGCCAGCGGTACGGCAAAAGGCTCTTGAAGTGGGCCCCATTATGAAGAATGCGCTGCGCATCGCTTATGCAAATAATGTGAAGATAGCCTTTGGTACAGACGCTGGTGTTAACGATCACGGTACCAATGCCTATGAGCTAGTGCTGATGAATGAGGCGGGTATGCCGGAGCGAGATATTCTCATTTCAGCCACTGTAAATGCTGCCGACCTTATGGATTTGACAAAGATAACTGGCACAATTGAAGTAGGAAAAGATGCTGACATCATAGCTTCTCAGGGTAATCCTCTGGAGGACATAACTGCTCTTCTTAAGCCAACTTTCGTTATGGCAAGAGGCAATGAAATAGACTTAGATGTGCCACCTATCGACCTTTTTCCATGGCCCAACCTTTAGCTCATTGGCAACGCCAGCAAAAGGACTAAATCCTTGTCTCGTAACGCTCAAAATGCTGGACAACAGGCCACATGGGGGATACCTTTTGCTGTCCTGTGAGCAGCTGCGAGCTTACTCCTCAATATTGTTCATGTTATTAACACTCTGCACGGGAGATAAATATGATAAGAAGGTCCCTGTATACACTGACGCTTGTGGCGGTATTTGCTGCCTTCACAAGCCCCACTCCAGCATCTGCTCAGGCCATGGAATCGGTTGTGCCGTTCAAGGTCGGCACCTTTGCGATTAACGATGTCCCAACTGTTGGCCTAGTTCTTCAAGACGACACTTTGATTATTGATTTGGCAGCGGCTAACCGCGCCATGGAATTGAGACCGCAGTACAGCGCCATCACCATGCCCAAAGATATGCTCGGTTTGATCGAGCAATACGGGTACGGATTGAAGTTTAGAATTTATGAGGTAGTGAATTGGCTTACTGAAGAGAACTTGCTGAGCGGCAGCGATCGCCCCAGCTATGTCCATCCGGTAGGTTCAGTCGACATCATGGCTCCGATCCAATACCCGAGCAAGCTCATGAATGCCGCGGTCAACTTTTATACCCATGCCTGTGAAGGTTGTAATGCTGATGAGCAGGCTGCTAGAAATAGAGAGCGCCGAGAGAGTAGGGGGGTTCCGTATTTGTTCCTTAAGCCCACTCGTGGCGCCATCATCGGTGACGGTGATGACATTATGATGCCCTTTGGACGTGATCGCATCGAATGGGAAGTAGAAATGGCCATCGTTTTTGGCCGTACTGGCAAGTACATCTCAGCAAATCGTGCTTACGACCACGTCTTCGGCTATATGGTTGCAATGGATATATCTGACCGCGGTGGTCGCCCACCAGGTGGCTACGGCTCAGGTTCAGATTGGTTTGTGGGTAAGGGACATGACACCTTTGCACCCCATGGTCCTTGGATCGTGCCTAAAGAATTCTATGGCGACCCCATGGAGCGTCTGCACCAAACTCTGGTCATCGATGGCGTAACAGTTCAAGAAGCAAGGGCGGGAGACATGATCCATAATATCCCTGAGCTTATCGAGTATGCCTCGTCTCTTATTACTATTTTTCCTGGTGATGTTATGCAAAGCGGAACGTCCGGCGGAACTGGAGCTGGCCGGGTAGAGCGCGCTTCAGGCTCTGGCTACTTGATTGACGGCGAGACTATTAGTGCCAACATCGAAGGCATTGGTACGCTGACTCATACCGTTAGGATTGAGAAAAGTATCCCTGACGATTTGTCTGGTTCGCAATTGCCTCCGGTTAGTTCATACCGTCCTTAATGGTTGTCAGTTCTAGCTGCATTAACTAAAGAAAAGGGGCGTGTTTATTTTTCATATAAACACGCCCCTTTTCTTTTTTTGGCTGTATAGATATTTGCTGTTTCCAGCATCATTCACTATTTTTCTCTTTATTGGCTCACAATCACAGCAACTTTCTTGGGAAAGCTTGCTGGGTTTTGGCTAGCGTGAGAGATTTGAATTTCTATAATTAAGTCTTGTTACAAGTCGGCATTCCAACTCCATGTTGAGGGGCATGTAAGGTGCGAAGTTAACGGTTTACGAGGGCAGTTGAGAGGAGTCGTCTATTGGCCTATGCCACCCTACTTTATTGTGGCGATCGGCTTGCGGCCACCATTTCAGTCGGTCATACAGGCATTATTCAGAGCTGTCTAATGTCTGTATGCAGGCTTATGAAAAGGGGGGGCAAAGGTTGTCCGAGGCTGCAGTTAAGGGTGCGATGAGCTTAAGTACCGCCAGCAAAGCCGAGTTATCAATGTCTGTCGCTGGATTGGTGCAACCGGTTTGGCGTACTCTCGATCTTCCTAGTATGTGCATTTTCAATGGGAAATTTCCGTGAAAGCTTTAGTTAAGAAATTTACATGGGGATACTGAGGAGAGAAATCTTAAGAGTAAAGGCTATAAGTAGAGAAGGTCTAGAGAAGGTCCGGAGCGCAGGCATAAGAGGAAGAGCTAACTCGAAAACCTGCTTTAAATTTGAACTTACCATCAAATTGAAACAAAAGCTGAACCAATTTCAAAGTTTTTTAAAATCCGAATATGAATCCAGCTGTTTTTGTTCGCGTCGATTCGGTTATTTTTTCTGAACGTTCAGTTTATTTGTCCAAAATATATCAATTGAACCAAGGCTATTATCGGCTCGGGTCGAGAACCAGCTAATAGTATCAGTGCCAGGAGGCAGCGCTGGACACATGTCTGCAGCTACGGTATTTATCTGGGGGCCAAGATTGTAGGCTACATCCCAAGCATTCCTGCCCTGCTGCATGGCTCCCCAAATATCCATGCCACCATAGCCGCCAGGGCGGGCTGAGGAGAAATACACCATGCCGTCTTTGTCTTGGGTGAAATGGAATTCTTCGGCAGCAGTATTGATATTGGGGCCCTGATTTACAGGTGTCATCCAATTGCCGTCGGCATCTTGATTTGAACAATAGATATCCGAACCACCATAGCCACCTTCCCGCTTTGAGGCAAAGCACAGTGTTTCGCCATCTTGCAATATTGCCGGGCAATGCTCATCGCCAACATCTGTACTGATGGGAAAGCCTACTAGCACGGGGTTAGTCCATTCGCCGTCGACCTTATAGGTAACGAACAAATCATTATTGTTGCGCGGGCTGGTGGTTGCAGTGCGGTCAGATTTGAAATAAACAGTATTGCCATCACCTGTAATCCAGGGTTCCCGATCATCGCCAAAGCGCAATGGGTCAATGTCTGTGGCCGGCGGGGCGTTAACTGGTATACCCATATTAAGCGGAGTGTTCCAGCTGCCAGTGTCGGAATTAAAGGTGGCGATGTACAAATCCTTAGGATCCCCAGGTGCGACCGCCATGTCCTGTCTGGCGCTGCAATAGACCATTGTTCCGTCATCGGCAAAGCTTAATTCACCCTCGGCCCACATGGTGTTAATGGGCGCGCCAAAGTTATGAACGGCCAGATCGACCCAGTTAGGTTCTGCTGCATTACCTAGGCAGTAAAAAAAGCTAAGAGATACTGCTAAGAATGCTTTGAAGGCCAAACGGTTTTGTTCTGGAAGTAATTTCATAGTGAGTAATTTCTATCCCCGTTACATCTTATTTTGATGTTTGATAAATGCAGAAACCTTTTTATAACGGAATCAGAATCAAAATGCTATCAGTCCTGAAGGAGTGGTGATCGCTAAAATTACGAAAGTAAATTTCAAAATAAGGTTTTGGCGATAGTTCTGGGTGGGCGATGTCAGGCTGGTTGATTAACCGGAAGCATGATCAAGCGCGAATCCAATGGCTGCTAATGAATCACATAACAGGCTTGGAGTTTGTAGAGGTGAAAATGTTGAATTTCAATTAAGCAGCGCGTTGAAGGCTGCTGACTCTGTGACCGAAAATCACTCGGGGTAGTTTTTCCAATGAGTTATTCGGTACTTTAAAGGGTCAGCGAGAACATCTTTTCGAGCTTTACTTACTTCATTCGCAGTCATGTCTTCGAAGTCTTCAGGGAGGGTGTCTGCATTGAATTTATGCAAAATCCAATTGATCACGGCGGTGAGTTCAATGTCATCTATAGGAGCCGATGCAGCACCTGGGATTTGCACAAGGTAATCGCGCATTTCCGTAACCTTTATCATTTCGCCGAGTTCACCGACTAATGTGGGCACATTAGGAGGGCTGCCTTCACCAGAGACTCCATGACAGCCTGTGCAATAAAGAAGATAGTTAATCCGTGCACTGGCAGCCTGCAGCGATACTGGCCAGAAAGCCAGAAACGCTACGGTGATGCCGGTCAGTATGTAGTTTACTCGATTCACTAGTTCGATTCGTCTGTTGTTCCAAGCACTAGGGATACAGTGCAATGATAGCTAGTATTTTCGGTGCCGAAACACCACAAGACGGTGTTGCTGTTGCTGTTAAAGTAAACCGGCTTATCGCCTTC